>Ga0335075_10002058_pt1 | contig 32696 bp, 27 predicted proteins | sample Lox_Sample_24_FD_206723 | JGI IMG/M metagenome (GOLD analysis project Ga0335075, IMG submission 206723) | Soil microbial communities from Loxahatchee National Wildlife Refuge, Florida, United States - Lox_Sample_2.4 | ecosystem: Environmental > Terrestrial > Soil > Wetlands | place: USA...
CGGCTGGCTGTTCCATGATCCTGGGTCGTTCACCGTGTTATTCGCGGGCAACGACCCACGATCATGACTTCAGCCTTCCCCGGATACTCCCGGAGGGTATGCAAAGGGGAGAAGACGCGAACCTGGCCGTGCAATGCCGGTAAGTGCGAAACACCAGTGTTGCTATAGCGACGCAAACTGCAATCAAAGCGAGCGCGGCGGGGTAAGGGCGGACAGCGGGGACAAATCCGCGGGCGCGGGCGCGGCAGTCAGCGGACGTGGATGACGTCGCCGGCGGAGACGGGGACCGGCGTGGACGCGCCGGGCTCCGTGACGAGGAGGCGCCCTTCGGGGTCGATGTCTTCCGCCAGGCCGGACAGGATCCGCATCCCGGGGAGTTCCACCCGGACGGTCCGGCCGAGCGTGGAACACAGCCGCCGGTACTCCGCGAGGAGGCCGGCGCGCTCGGGGGAGGGATCTTCACGAAAGGCGAGGTACCAGCGTTCGAACTGCCGGAGGATCCCGGCCAGCACAACCTCCCGGCCCACGTCCGCGCCTTCGATGGCCAAGGACGTGCCGCGCAGGCCACCCGCCCCGGACGGCAGCGCGTCGGGTGTCGTCGCGACGTTGAGGCCGATCCCGATCACGACAAAATCCCCGGACTGCTCGGCCAGGATGCCGGCCAGCTTTCTGCCGCCGATCAGCACGTCGTTCGGCCACTTGAGCATGGCGTCGAGTCCGGTCACGCCGCGCACTGCCGCCACGACCGCGACCCCGGTGAGCAGCGACAGCCAGCCCCGGCGGCCGGGCGGCACCGCCGCGGGGAGCAGCAAAAAAGAGAAAGTGAGCGCCGCGCCGGGCTGGCTCACCCAGGACCGGCCCATCCGCCCGCGGCCGGCCGTCTGCTCCTCGGCGACGAGCACCTGGCCCTCCGGGCCGCCGCGGCGCAGCAGGTCCGCGTTCGTGGAGCCGGTCTGCCGCACGACCTCGACCGAGGTCCACAGCCCGGCGGCCGAGACGTCGGCCAGCGAGACCGCCAGCATCAGTCGCTGATGCTTATCCGCAGCCGGCGAAACCCCTTGCCCTTGTTCTCCACCTTGACCACGGAGATCCGGCCGACCTGGGCGGTGGAGGCCACGTGGGTTCCGCCGTCGGCCTGCTGGTCAAGCCCGACGATGTCCACGATCCGGACCTGCTTGACATCTTCAGGCACCAGGTTCGTCGCGGTCCGGATGATGTCCGGGATGGCGAAGGCCTCATCCCGCGGCAGTTCCCGCACCACGATCCGCCGGTCAAGGCGGAGCTCGGCGTTGCACGCCTCCTCGACGGCCTCCTTGAACCCGGGCGGCACCGTGTCCAGGTTGAAGTCCATCCGGGCGACAAGCGGCTCCATGTTCCCGCCGGTCACCGGAGCGCCGAAGTCACGGAACACCACCCCGCACAGCACGTGCAGCCCGGAATGCGTCCGCATCAGGGCGGTCCGCCGCCCGTCCTCCAGCGCCCCGCGCACGGCGGTGCCGGCCGGCGGCAGCGGATCGGTTTCCGCCGGGATCAGGTACAGGTCGTCGCCCTTGCGGGCGCCGGTGATCCGGGTCTGCACGCCGCCCCACAGCAGCACCCCGTGGTCCGGCGGCTGGCCGCCGCCTCCCGGGTAGAAGGCGGACCGGTCGAGCACGATCCCGTCCGGTCCGGAGGAAAGCACTACCGCGTCCCATTCGCGCAGCGTCTGGTCGTCAAGTTCAAGCCGGTGTGTCCTGCTCACAACGGGCAAGCCTACTGCCGCGCGGCCCGAGCCGACTGCGCGCCGCGCACATGCGCGACGGCGAGCACGCAGCCAAGCAAGGCCACCCCGGCGAGCGCCGCGGACGTGGCCGCGTACGCGTGCGCCGACGAAGCGGCAAACGCCAACGACGGGCGGACCGGCAGCGCTCCGGCCAGGTTCAGGTACAGGCTGCCGAACGTCGCTATCCCGACCACGATGCCGAGCTGGTTCACCGTCACGATCACGCCGCTGGCGTCCGCCGCGATCGCCACAGGAACCTGGGAGAGCACCCGCGCCATCAGCGGCCCGAACCCGGCGGCCATGCCCGCGCCCGTGACCGCCGCCAGCAGGTACAGCCAGCCGCCGCCGTCGCCACCGGACCGCATCAGCAGCCCGAGCCCAAGCAGCCCGGCCCCGTCAAGCACGAACCCGGAAACCGTGAGCACCACGTGATACCGCGTGGGCACCCGCTGCCAGTTGAGGCTGACCAGGGCGAAGGCCCCCGCGGCCGGCGCGAACGTCAGCCCCGCGCGCAGCGCCGATTCCCCCAGCCCGTCCTGCATCTGCAGCGCGAACTCGAACAGCCAGCCGCCGAACACCGCCATCAGCACGAACAGCCCGCCGATCCCGGCGGCCACGCCGGGCAGGCCGAGCAGGGAACGCGGCAGGATCGGCTGTCCGCCGCGGGCGGACACCCGCCGCTCGACCGGGCCGAGCAGCGCGGCCAGCCCGAGCGACACCACCAGCAGCGCCCAGCCCCAGGCCGGCCAGCCCAGTGGCTGCCCGAGCACGAGCGGCAGCACGAAGGCAAGCGCGGCGGGCGTCAGCGTGAACAGGCCGGGCAGGTCAAGCGACCGGTGCCCCTCGAACCGCCCGCCAGGCAGCAGCCGGGACCCGAACGCCAGCACCACTATGCCGACCGGCACGTTGACGAGGAAAATCGGCCGCCACGTGCTGCCGAACAGGTTGGCGCTGATCAGCAGCCCGCCGACCACCTGGCCGGTGACGGCGCCGCCGGCGATCACCGTCGCGTACAGGCTCATCGCCCGCGCCCGCGGGCCTGGCGCGGTATAGGTCCGCTGGATCAGGCTGAGCACCTGCGGGATCATCGCCGCCGCGCCGACGCCCTGCGCGAACCGGAGCCCGATCAGCACGCCCGCCGAGGGCGCGAGCCCGCAGCCGAGCGAGGCGAGCGTGAACAGGGAAACGCCGCCGAGGAACACCCGCCGGTGCCCCAGGATGTCACCGAGCCGCGCGCCGGTGACCAGCAGCACGGCGTACGCGATCGTGTACCCGGCCACGATGAGCTGGAGCCCGGCACCGGACGCGTGCAGGTCGGCATGCATCGAGGGCACCGCGACGTTGACGATGTTGGCGTCGAGCACGGCCATGAGCTGTCCGATCAGCACGATCGCGAGCACGACCCCCGGCCGTACCGTGCGGCCCGTCGAGACGGCCCGGCCCGTCGAGACAGGCGACAGACGATCAGTGAGGTTGGTCATGCCATCGAGTCTGCTATGGCCCTTATCCTGGTACCAAGAGCCTGGTTATCCTGGTATTGACACCACCTGGCACCACCCTGGCACACCCATGGCCAATACGTGAGGATGGAATACGTGCCCACCGCGCGCCGTACCGAACTCGCCGCCTTCCTCCGCACCCGCCGGGAGCGGGTCACCCCGGAGGACGCCGGCCTCCCGCCCAGCACCCGCCGCCGTACCCCGGGCCTGCGCCGGGAGGAGCTCGCCCAGCTGGCCGGGGTCGGCGTCACCTGGTACACCTGGCTAGAGCAGGGGCGCCCGATCAACGTGAGCGTTCAGGTGCTCGACGCGGTGGCCCGCACGCTGCGGCTGGACGCGATCGAGCGAGCCCACCTGTTCCGGCTCGCCGAAGTCCCCGGCACCGCCACCATGCCCAGCGGCTGCGACGACTGCCCGCTGCCCGCTGAGATCCAGCAGATCCTCGACGCGATGCCGTTCCCGGCGAACGTGGTCACCGACCGGTTCGACCTGCTCGCCTGGAACGGCCTGTACGCCGCCATCTTCCCCCGGGTCACCTCGGCCCCGCCCGGCGAGCGGAACACGCTGCTTTCCAGCTTCACCGCCCCGCCGTGCTGCTACCCGGTGGCGGACCAGGAAGCGCAGTGCGACGCCATGGTGGCGCAACTGCGCGCGGCGTACGGCAAGCACGTCGGCGACCCCTCCTGGACGCACTTCGTCCGCCGGCTCGAAGCGCGCAGCCCGGACTTCGCGCGGGCATGGGCGGCGCACGACGTCGCACAGCCGACCAGCTACATGAAGGCGTTCCGCCACCCGGGCGTCGGCACCATCACTACCACCTCGACCAGCCTCGCCGTGCAGGCGGTCCCCGGCGCCCGCATGGTGGTCTACACCCCCGCCGACGAGGCGAGCAAGGCGGCCCTGGCCCGGCTGGCCAGGGGGGAAGAGGCCGACGCTCGCTTCCCGTGCTGGCCGGCCCATCATCCCGAACGAGCGGTAGCGACTGCCGCGGCCGGAGCCTGACCCGGCTCAGCCGGTGTTCTGCAGGCCGGCGGCTATGCCGCTGACGGTAAGCAAGAGCAGGCGTTCCAGGGACTCCCGGTCGCCGGGCGCCTCGCCGGAGCGGAGCGCGGAAAGCGCGCGCAGCTGCAGGTACGAGAGCGCGTCCACGTACGGATCGCGGAGCACCACCGCGCGGGACAGCACCGGGCGGTCTTCAAGCAGGCGCTCGTGCCCGGTGACGGCGAGCACCAGCCGCCTGGTCAGGTCGTACTCGGCGAGCACCGTGGCGGTCAGGTCGTCGCGGCCGCCGAGCGCGAGGTAGCGCGCGCCGATCACCCGGTCGGTCTTGGCCAGGCTCATCTCGGCGTTGTCAAGCAGCGTCGCGAGCAGCGGCCACTCGCGGTAAGCGCGGCGGAGCCCGTCGATGCCCGCTTCGGACTCCGCGGCCGCCAGGCCGCTGCCAAGGCCGTACCAGCCCGGCAGGTTGAGGCGGGTCTGCGACCAGGCGAAGACCCAGGGAATCGCCCGCAGGTCCTCCAGGCCCAGCGGGCCAGAGCCGTGCCCGCGCCGGGCCGGCCGGGAGCCGATCCGCAGACCGGAGATCTCCCCGAGCGGGCTGACCCTGGCGAACCATTCCGCGAACCCGTCGGTCTCTACCAGCGACCGGAAGGCCGTCCGCGCGGCGTCGTCGATCCGGTTCGCGAGCCCGCGGAACGCCGCCGCCGCGGCGGCGTTCCGCGCGGCGAGCGACGGCGAGGACGCGAGCAGCACGGCCGAGGTGACCTGCTCAAGGTGGCGCAGCCCGATCGCGGCCTGCCCGTACCTAGCGAAGATCACCTCGCCCTGCTCGGTGACCTTGAACCGGCCGTCCACCGAGCCGGGCGCCTGGGCCAGCACCGCCCGCCCGGCCGGCCCGCCGCCCCGGCCCAGCGCGCCGCCGCGGCCGTGGAACAAGGTGAGCTGCACGTCGTGGGTGGCGGCCCACGACGCGAGCGCGGCCTGCGCGTCGAACAGGCGCAGCGTCGCCGACGCGGGTCCCAGCTCCTTGGCCGAGTCCGAATAGCCGAGCATCACCTCGAGCTGCCTCCCGGTGGCGGCCAGCCGCGACGCCACCGGCGCGAGCCCGAGCATCGACGACAGCACCGACGGCGCCCGCGCCAGGTCATCGCCGCTTTCGAACAGCGGCACCACGTCGAGGACGGGTCCCTCCCCGTCGGGGAAGGCGTACCGCGCCAGCTCGTAGACGGCCGCGATGTCGTCGGCCGAGGTGGTGAACGACACGATGTACCGGCGGCATGCCTCGACGCCGAAGCGGCGCTGGATCCACGCCATCACCCGGATGGTCTCAAGCACCTCGGCGGTCTGCGGCGACGGCGGATCCCCGGCGCGCAGCTCCGCCAGCGCCTTCGCGTGGACCTGGGAATGCTGCCGGACTTCCAGGCCCGCCAGGTGGAAGCCGAAGGTTTCCGCCTGCCAGATCAGGTGCTGCAGTTCCCCGTACGCCTGGCGCACCGCCCCGGCCGCCGCCAGCGAGGACTGGACAAGCCGCAGGTCGGCGACGAACTCCGCGGGACCGGAGTAGGCGAGATCGGCGTGACGGGTGCGGGTCGCCACTATCCGTTCCGCGGCATAAAGAAGGTATGTGCGGTACGGCTCCTTCGGCGAGCGCGCGGCGACCTCGGCCATCAGGTCCGGGTGCGCGGCGGACGCGACGGCCAGCGCGCGCCGCAGCTCAGCCGACGGCGGCGCCGCTGGTTCTGTCACCGTCAGGGCGCGGCCGATCCGGGTGCAGGCCGCCTCGAGCGCGCGCAGCACGTGGTCCGCGGCGATGGTCGCCGCCTCCCGGGTGACCGGCGCCGTCACGGTCGGGTTGCCGTCCCGGTCCGCGCCGACCCAGCTGCCGAACCGCAGGAACGCGGGCACCGAGGTCGCCACCCGCCCGCTGTCGGCGCCGCACAGCACCTGGTCCATCGCCCGGTAGACCTCGGGCACCAGCCGGAACAGCGTCTCGTCGAAGGCGGTCATCACCGTGCGGACCTCGTCCGCCGGGGCCATGCCCGTGACCCGCAGCTGCGCCGTCCGCCAGAGCAGGTCGACCTCCTCGATCAGCTGCCGCCGCGTCTCCGCGCGGTCGTCGTATCGTTCGAGCAGGCCGCTGATCCGGCGCAGCGACGCGACCACCGCGCGGCGTCGGGCTTCGGTCGGATGCGCGGTGAACACCGGATGTACGCGCAGCCCGGCCAGCAGCTCGTGCACGTGCGCCGCGCCCTGTTCGGCGGTGATCCTGGCCACTGCGTCGGCGAGCGATTCGCGGGGCGGCTTGTCGCCCGAGGAGCGTTCCCGCAGGGTGCGGACGCGCTGCTGCTCTTCGGCGAGGTTGGCCAGGTGAAAGTAGACCGTGAACGCGTGCGCGACCTGCTCGGCGCGCTCGTGGCTCCACGATCCGACCAGCGCCGCGATATCGTCGCCCGCGGCCTCGCGGTCGCCCGCTCCTGGGAAGTGGCGGGGGGTACGGGGGGTCGTCCCTCCGGGAGATAGCCGCCTGGCGCCGATCACCGCGTGCCGCAGCCGTTCCACGTCTGCGAACAGGTCCGGCCCGTCGGACTCGCGGATGACCTCGCCAAGCACATCGCCGAGCAGCCTGACGTCCCGGCGCATCTGGGCCGGGAGCTGCGCGGAGTCTTGCGATCTGTCTATGTTCGTGGTGCTCACGCCTATGAGCCTAACCGGGGAGGTTAATCTTTCCCCCATGACCGCAGCGCAGACCACTCCCGACGACTTCCCCGATCCGCACACCACCGCGGGAAAGATCGCTGACTTGGAGCGCCGCCGCCATGAGGCGGTACACGCCGGGCCGGCCGCCGCCGTGGAGAAACAGCACGCGCGCGGCAAGCTGACCGCCAGGGAGCGGATCGCCCTGCTGCTCGACGAGGGCTCGTTCACCGAGTTCGACGAGCTGGCCAGGCATCGCGCGCACGACTTCGGCATCCAGGCGAACCGGCCCTACGGGGACGGGGTGGTCACCGGGTACGGCACGATCGACGGCCGGCCGGTCTGCGTGTTCAGCCAGGACTTCACCGTGTTCGGCGGATCGCTCGGCGAGGTCTACGGCGAGAAGATCGTCAAGGTCATGGACCACGCGCTCAAGACAGGCTGCCCGATCATCGGCATCAACGACGGCGGCGGCGCCCGGATCCAGGAGGGCGTGGTCGCGCTCGGCCTGTTCGCCGAAATTTTCTTCCGCAACGTGCGCGCCTCCGGCGTGATCCCGCAGATCTCGCTGATCATGGGGCCGTGCGCGGGCGGCGCGGTCTACTCGCCCGCGATCACTGACTTCACGCTGATGGTCGAGGGCACGTCGCACATGTTCATCACAGGGCCGGACGTGATCAAGACCGTGACCGGGGAGGACGTGTCCTTCGAAGACCTGGGCGGGGCGCACGCGCACGCGGTCAAGTCCGGTGTGGCGCACTACCAGGCGGAGTCGGAGGAGGACTGCATCGCGTTCGCCCGCGACCTGCTGTCCTACCTGCCGTCCAACAACCTGGACGAACCGCCGGCCGTGGCGATCGAGCCGGAACTGACGGTCAGCCAAGACGACGAGGCGCTTGATGCGCTCATCCCTGATTCGCCGAACCAGCCGTACGACATGCACGAGGCGATCGAACGGGTGCTTGACGACGGCACCTTCCTGGAGATCCACGCCGGGTTCGCGCCGAACATCGTGGTGGGCTTCGGCCGCGTGGCCGGATCGCCGGTCGGCGTGGTGGCGAACCAGCCCATGCACTTCGCCGGCACCCTGGACATCGACGCATCGGAGAAAGCGGCGCGGTTCGTGCGGACCTGCGACGCCTTCTCCATCCCGATCCTGACGTTCGTCGACGTGCCCGGCTTCCTGCCCGGGGTCACCCAGGAATGGCGCGGCATCATCCGCCGCGGCGCCAAGCTCATCTACGCCTACGCGGAGGCCACCGTGCCCAAGGTCACCGTGATCACGCGGAAGGCCTATGGCGGCGCCTACGACGTCATGGGGTCCAAGCACCTCGGCGGGGACGTGAACCTGGCCTGGCCGACCGCGCAGATCGCCGTGATGGGCGCCCAGGGCGCGGTCAACATCCTGTACCGGCGCGAGCTGGCCGCGGCCGAAGACCCGGACGCGCTGCGCGCCCAGCGGACCGCCGAGTACTCCGGCATGCTGGCCAATCCCTACGTCGCCGCGGAGCGAGGCTACCTGGACGCGGTGATCCGCCCGGCCGAGACCCGGGTGGCGGTCACCCGTGCGCTGCGCGCGCTGCGCGGCAAGAGGGAGACGCTTCCCCCCAAGAAGCACGGGAACATCCCGCTATGAGAGAACCGTAGCCAATATCGCGCAGCGTAACCACACAGGAGATTTCCGCCGGCAATGCCGGCCTAAGTGGCCCGCGCATAGGTCACAGCGTCATAGAGTCAGAAGACGATGAGCGAATTCGCCGCCCCGATGCCCGTCCTCGCCAGATATGCGGTCATGGTTGATGTCGGGTATATCTACGCGGCCGCAGGCGAGTTGCTCTTCGGCACGAGTTCGCGCCGTGACTACCGGGTGGACGCGGTCGGCCTGATCCAGGCCGTCACCAAGCACGCCGACGAGCTATTCCGCGGCGAACTGCTGCGGGTCTACTGGTACGACGCGGCGCGGGACCGGGTTCCCACGATCGACCAGCGCGTGGTCGCCCAGATGGCGTGGGTAAAGCTTCGCCTTGGCAACCTGAACGCCCGCGGCCAGCAGAAGGGCGTGGACGCGAATATCCGGGCGGACATGGAAGCGCTCGCCCGGCACCGCGCGATTACCGACGCGGTGCTGATCGCGGGCGACGAGGACATGGTCCCGGCCGTCGAGGCCGCCCAGGCCTACGGGGTGCGGGTACACCTGTGGGGCATCGAGCCGCCGTACGGCACCAACCAGGCCGAACGGCTGGTGTGGGAATCCGACACGGTCGACGTGCTCGACGCGGCGTTCCTGCGGCCCTATTTCACCAAGAACCCGGTCACCGAAGCCCCGCGGCCGGACATCCAGGCCACCGTGCCGTCACCGGCCCAGCTGTTCGGCGACCGGCACGTGCGGACGACCGGCCCGCTGGTCCGCAACTCGCACTCGACGGCCACCGGCCCGATGCCCAAGCTCGGCCCGGACCGGCGCTACGTCGAGGAGGCCGGCGAGCACGTCGCGCACAAGTGGATCCTCACCCGAGGCCAGGACAACATCCGCGACCTGCTGCCGGGCCCGATCCTGCCGCCGGTCATCGACAAGGAACTGCTTGTCGAGGCGGAGAAGGAGCTCGGCCAGTCGCTGCGCCCGTACCAGGAGGCCAGAGAGTGGCTGCGAGACGCGTTCTGGGCGCGGGTGCACCGTGAGTTCGGCATCGGGGTGGGTAAGTCACGTGGCTGATTCCGCTTCCGATTCCGCTCCTTTCCTGCGCGTCGTCCGCGGCGACGCCTTGGCCGAGGAAATCGCGGCGCTCGTCGCCGCGCTCCAGGTCATCGCGGCCTCCGCGGGTAACGTGGCGGCTGCGGAGGAACCACGGACCGTTTCGCACTGGAACGACAGGTCCCGGCTGCTGCAGCCGGCCATTCACCCGGGCCCGGGTGTATGGCGGCGCTCCGCTCTGCCCTAGCCGCCGCCCAGCGCGGATACTTGGCGGAAGTGACGCGCCCCCTTGCGCGGCTACTTCGTCCTCATGCGAAGAATACCGCTACTATCGGTCACGTTTTCATGAAGAGATTTTTTATCGCGAAGACTTCGTGCACTTATACGATGAATTATTTACGTCAGGAAAAAAGTCTTCGTGATCATGGATAGCCTCCGGGTCGGCCAGCCCCGGCCTTGCGCCCTTTGCCCGGTTTGCGGCACTTGATCCTAGGGCGTCGCTCGCCTTGGCTAGGCGGAAGGCGGCGCTCATTATGCTCATCTGGGTGCACGACAGAGCTTCTGAGGCTTGCCGCCATCCCCCGGCTCGGACCGGCTGCTCCATGGAGTTGCGCGTCTTCTGCGGTGCGGCTAATCGCTTCCTCCGGCTCTCAGGGCTTTAGTCCAGTGGCGCCTCGCGCCGCAGGCTAAGCATTCCCGGAAATCTGTGCTGTCGGCACGATTTCGTGAATGACCTGTAGAAGGGAGCAATCTCGCGGAAATCGAGATTTCAAGCAGCGACTGCCGCAGGGCATTCTGCCGATTGACAACACGTCCGATTCGTGATCACAGGTGGCTATGCCGTTCAGGCACATGGCATGGTTGACCGACTCAGTCGTGATATCGACGTTGCCACCGAAAGCTCACTCGCCCGAGAAGGACCGGGATGCGCGGTCACCGGGCGATAATCGGGTCATGACCGCGCATACCGCCATCTGGCGGGACCAGCTCACCGCGGATGAGTCCGCCCAACTCGCGTGGGGCCGGGGTGATCGCACCGTCGCGCCCGGACGTGCTTGTGGTCGGCGGCGGAATCGTCGGGGTCGCCACCGGCCGGGTCACCCGCGCTAAAGCACTATGCGGGAAGATGGTGTGCAGCGGTCGGCAGGGAGGACGGAGTTGTCGCAGTACGGGGTCGCGGATATCTGCGCCGGGGCGGGCGGCCAGTCGCTTGGTCTTGAGCTGGCCGGGTTCGAGCATGAGCTCGTGGTCGAGCTCGACCCGAGCGCGTGCAACACGCTTCGCCACAACCGGCCGCACTGGAAGATCGCCGAGGGCGACGTCGCCAACGCCGACGTCTGGAATCCTCGCGAATACCGGGGCATTGGCCTGCTGGCTGGCGGTGTGCCGTGCCCGCCGTTCACGGTCGCGGGCAAGCAACTCGGAGCCAACGACGAGCGCGACCTGTTCGCCTGGGCAGTTGAACTGTGCGGCACCGTCCAGCCCCGCGCGCTGCTGCTTGAGAACGTCCGCGGGCTCAGCCTGCCGCGCTTTGCCGCCTACCGGCAGCACGTCCTCGACCGGCTGGCCGAGCTCGGCTACGTCGCGGACTGGCGACTGCTGCACGCCGCAGACTTCGGGGTGCCGCAGTTGCGGCCCCGGTTCGTCCTTGTCGCCATGCGGCCGGACGACCTGAGCTACTTCACCTGGCCGGAACCACAGGGCGAGCCCTCCACCGTCGGCGAAACGCTCAGCGACCTGATGGCAGCGAACGGCTGGCGTGGTGCCGCCGCCTGGACAGAAAAAGCCAACGACATCGCCCCCACGATCGTCGGCGGCTCGAAGAAACACGGCGGCCCGGACCTCGGCCCGACCCGCGCCAAGCGCGCCTGGCGGGAGATGGGGGTGGACGCCCTCGGCATCGCCGACGCCGCGCCGGGGCGACAAGACCCGGTTACGCTGCTCCCCAAGCTCACCTGCGCGATGGTCGCCCGGCTGCAGGGCTGGGACGGCGCCGAATACCAATGGGCCTTCACCGGCCGCAAGACCGCCAACTACCGGCAGATCGGCAACGCGTTCCCGCCCCCGATGGCCCGCGCGATCGGGGAACGGATCCGGCGGGCATTCGCTCATCAGGGGACGCGGCGGCAGCTAGTCGAGCAAACCAGCGTCAAGCACGATCCGGTCTACGCGATCCTCCGCGACGACGGCGGCTTCCTGACCACGGAGCAAATCCTGCGCCGCCTGGACGAGCCGATGGAGGTCCCTGCCTTCGAGCGCCACCTCAGCCATCTCAAGCGCGACTTTCACATTGAGGTCGACTGCCGCAAGACCGGCGACGCCTACAAGCTGGGCCGTTTCAAGGCGTTCGTCGGCCAAGGCGACCACCTCCGCCACGAGGCCTTCGTCAACCCCAGCAAGATCAGCTGAACCGGATGTACTCCGGCTTGCGCAAGAACCCGTACCGGCCCGCGAAGTCCGGCGCGCCGAGGTCCGCGCGAGGGGTCAAGCCGTAGGTCGAGCAGTTCGGTGGGCACGCCTCGGTGCCGACGTGCCGACGAACGAGCGTTCACGCAAGGTGGCGCGGCGCGGCCTGGCAGACGCCTAGGCGAGGCGCTCCATGATCAGCTCGCGGACGCGGGTGGCGTCGGCCTTGCCGCGGGTGGCCTTCATGACCGCGCCGACGAGGACGCCCGACGCCTGGACCTTGCCGCCGCGGATCCGTTCCACCACGTCGGGGTTGCCGGCGATGGCCGAATCGATCGCCGACAACAGTGCCGAATCGTCGCTGACCACGGCCAGCCCGCGCTTGGCGACCACCTCGTCCGGCGTGCCCTCGTCGTCGAGCACGCCGTCGATCACCTCACGGGCCAGCCGGTCGTTCAGCGTCCCTGAAGCGACCAATTCGGTCAACCGGGCCACATCGGCGGGCGTGATCGGCAAAGCCGACACCTCGACGCCGGCGTCGTTGGCCCGCCTCGCCAGCTCGCCCAGCCACCACTTGCGGGCATCCGCGGGCGAGGCGCCCGCGAGGACCGTATCCTCCACCACGTCCAGCGCCCCCGCGTTCCTGAGCGCCTCGAAGTCGAGCTCGGAAAGCGACCACGCCTGAATCAGCCGTGCCCGGCGGGCCGAGGGCAATTCCGGCAGCGACGAACGGATCTCGGCCACCCACGATGCGGGCGGCGCCAGCGGCACCAGGTCGGGCTCGGGGAAGTACCGGTAGTCCTGCGCCTCTTCCTTGGACCGCCCGGACGTGGTGGCGCCGCTGTCCTCGTGGAAGTGCCTGGTCTCCTGGATCACCCGCCCGCCGGAGTCAAGCACCTCCGCCTGGCGCTCGATCTCCGAATGCACCGCGCGCTCCACCGAGCGCAGCGAGTTCACGTTCTTCGTCTCGGTCCTGGTCCCCAACACGCCGGACCCGCGCACCGACAACGACGTGTTCACGTCGCAGCGCAGCGAGCCTTCCTCCATCCGCACGTCGGACACGCCCAGCGACCGCAGGACGTCGCGCAGTTCGGTGACGTATGCCCGGGCGACTGACGGCGCCAGGTAACCGGTCCCGGGCACCGGCTTGGTGACGATCTCCACCAGCGGGATGCCCGCCCGGTTGTAGTCGACCAGCGAGTACTCGGCGCCCTGGATGCGTCCGGTGGCGCCGCCGATGTGCAGCGACTTGCCGGTGTCCTCCTCCAGGTGCACCCGCTCGATGCCGACCCGCACGGTCTCGCCGCCCACCAGCACGTCAAGAAAACCGTCAACGCACAACGGTTCGTCGTACTGCGAGATCTGGAAGTTCTTCGGCATGTCCGGGTAGAAGTAGTTCTTCCGGGCGAACCGGCACCGCGGCGCGATCGAGCAGTTCAGCGCCAGCCCGATCCTGATCGTGAACTCGATCGCCCGGCGGTTTGCCACCGGCAGTGATCCGGGCAGGCCGAGGCAGACGGGGCAGGTCTGCGTGTTGGGCTCCGCGCCGAACACCGTGGTGCACCCGCAGAACATCTTCGTCCGCGTCCCCAGCTCCACGTGCGTCTCGAGCCCGAACACCGGCTCGTACTTCTGCAGCGCCTCTTCATACGTGACGGTCATGCCGACAACCCCTTCGCCTCAGCAAGCAGCGGATGTCCCCACCGCGCGACGAACGCCGCCTCCGCCGCCGCGGCCACCCGGTACAGCCGGTCGTCGGCCAGCGGCGGCGCCATCACCTGCAGGCCGACCGGCAGCCCGTTCTCCGGCGCCAGGCCGCACGGCACCGAGATCGCCGCGTTGCCCGCGAGGTCCGACGGGATCGTGCACAGGTCGGCCAGGTACATCGCTATCGGGTCATCGGCCCGCTCCCCCAAGGGAAATGCGGTGGTCGGCGTCGCCGGGGAGATCAGCACGTCCACCTGCCCGAACGCCGCCTCGAAGTCCTGGATGATCAGCGTCCTGACCTGCTGCGCTTTGCCGTAGTAGGCGTCGTAGTACCCGCTGGACAGCGCGTACGTGCCGAGCATGATCCGGCGCTTGACCTCCGCGCCGAACCCGGCCTCGCGGGTCGCCGCCATCACCTCCTCGGCGGACCCGGAACCAGCGCGCAGCCCGTACCGCATGCCGTCGAAGCGGGCCAGGTTGGACGAGCACTCGCTCGGCGCGATCAGGTAGTACGCGGGCAGCGCGTACTTGAAGTGCGGGCAGCTGACCTCGGTCACCTTGGCGCCGAGCGACTCCAGCAGCTCCACGGCCTCGGTGAACCGCGACATCACGCCCGGCTGGTACCCCTCGCCGGACAGGTCGGTGACCACGCCGACCCGCATGCCCGCCACGTCGGCCTGCCGCGCCGCGGCCACCACCGGCGGCACCGGGGCGGCGATGGACGTGGAGTCCATCGGGTCGTGCCCCGACATCGCCTCGTGCAGCAGCGCGGTGTCAAGAACAGTTCTCCCGAACGGTCCCGGGGTATCCAGCGACGACGCGAACGCCACCACCCCGTACCGTGAGGATCCGCCGTAGGTGGGCTTGGTCCCGACGATGCCGCAGACCGCGGCCGGCTGGCGGATCGAACCGCCGGTGTCGGTGCCAAGCGCCAGCGGCGCCTGGTAGGCGGCGACGGCGGCGGCGGAACCGCCGGAGGAACCGCCCGGGATGCGGGAAAGGTCCCACGGGTTGTGGCTGGGCCCGAACGCGGAGTTCTCCGTGGACGAGCCCATCGCGAACTCGTCCATGTTCGTCTTGCCGATGAGGATCGCCCCTGCCTCGCGCAGCCGCCGGGTGATCGTCGACTCGTACGGCGGGTGCCAGCCGTCGAGGATGCGGGATCCGCAGGTGGTCGGCATGTCGACGGTGGTGAACAGGTCCTTGACCGCGACCGGCACGCCGGCCAGCGGGCCGAGCGGCTCGCCCGCGCCGCGCTTGCGGTCCACCTCGGCCGCCTGTGCCAGCGCGGCGTCGGCCGCCACGTGCAGGAACGCGCGCACGCGGCCGTCGGTGGCCGTGATCTGGTCCAGGTGCGCCTGGGTGACCTCGACGGCGGAGACCTCACCGGAGCGGATCGCGGCCGCCAGTCCTGTCGCTGTTGTCTGGGTCAGTTCGGTGTCCACGACCTACCTCACGGTTCCTCGGCCAGGATCCGCGGCACCTTGAACCGCTGCTGCTCGACCTCGGGCGCCTGGCTGAGCGCCTCTTCCTGGGTCAGGCACGGCGCGGGCTCGTCGTCGCGGAACACGTTGGTCAGGCCGGTCGCGTGCGAGGTCGGCGGAATCCCCTCCGCCGCCACCTCCTGCACCTGCGCGACCGCCGTGATGATCTGGTCAAGCTGCGGGGCCAGATGATCCAGCTCTTCGTCGCTGAGCGCGAGCCTGGACAGCCGCGCCAGGTGAGCGACCTCGTCACGAGTGATGGACATGCACTTCATCCTAGGGGCCGGCGGGCAGTAAGCCGTTAGCGATTAACCTCCTCAGGCCCACCGGCAAGCAGCGCGCGGAACCCCTCCTCATCCAGGATCGGGACGCCCAGTTCGACGGCCTTGTCGTACTTGGAGCCGGCGTTCTCGCCCGCCACCACGTACCCGGTCTTCTTCGACACCGACGACGCCACCTTGCCGCCGGCCGCGCGGACCGCCTCGGCGGCCTCGTCCCTGGTGAACCCGCCGAGCGTTCCGGTGACCACGACCGTGACCCCGGCCAGCAGCCGGGAGGCCGCGGCCGACGGGTCGAAGCCCGGCGTTTCCAGCTGAACCCCGGCCGCGCGCCACTTGTCCACGATCACGCGGTGCCAGTCCACGGTGAACCACTCGACGAGCGAGGCGGCGATCGTCGGCCCGACCCCTTCGACCGCGGCCAGCGCGTCCACCGAGGCGGCGGCGATCGCGTCCACCGACCCGAAGGCGTCGGCCAGCGCCCGCGCCGCGGTCGGCCCGACGTGCCGGATGGACAACGCCACAAGCACGCGCCACAGCGGCCGGGTCTTCGCCTCGTCGAGGTTGAGCAGCAGCAGCTTGGCGTTCACCTTCAGGCCGCCCGCCTTGTTCACGAAGAACGGGCAGCTGCCCAGCGACTGCGCGGTCAGCGCGAACACGTCGCCCTCATCGGCCACAAGCCCGCAGTCAAGCAGCGCGACGACCGCCTCGTAGCCGAGCACCTCGATGTCGAACGCGCCACGGGACGCCAGGTGGAAGAGCCGCTCACGGAGCTGCGCCGGACAGGAGCGGGCGTTCGGGCAGCGCCAGTCCACCTCGCCCTCGTCACGGCGCAGCGGCGTGCCGCACTCGGGGCACGACCGCGGGAACTCGAACGGCCGCTCCGAGCCGTCCCGCAGGTCGATCACCGGCCCGAGGACCTCAGGGATCACCTCGCCAGCCTTGCGCAAGATCACCATGTCACCGATGAGGACGCCCTTGCGCTTGACTTCGTCCTCGTTGTGCAGGGTGGCGTTCTCCACGGTCGAGCCGCTCACCTTCACCGGCTTCATCACCGCGAACGGCGTGACTCGCCCGGTGCGGCCCACGTTGACCTTGATGTCAAGCAGCCGGGTGGTCACCTCCTCCGGCGGGTACTTGTACGCGATCGCCCAGCGTGGCGCGCGGCTGGTCGCGCCCATCGCCCGCTGCGCCTGGATGGGGTCGATCTTGACCACCACGCCGTCGATCTCGTACCGCGTCTCGTGCCGGTGCGCCGGGTCGGCGTAATACTCGATGTAGGCCTGGACATCCTCCAGGTCCGAGACGACCTTGTACCGGTCGCTGACCGGCAGGCCCCACTCGCGCAGCCGCTCGTACCAGCCCGACTGGCTGTCCGGCGCCCCCTCCAGGTGGCCCTCCTCGCTCGGCCCGGCCACAGATCCCACGATTCCCCCGCCGGGCGATATTTCGGGCTCACCGGGCTCGCCCGCCCCGCCCTCGACCCGGCCGATGCCGTGCACGATCGCGCCCAGGGCACGGGACGCCGTTACCCGGGGGTCTTTCTGCCGCAGCGAGCCCGCCGCCGCGTTCCGCGGGTTGGCGAAGGCGGGCTTGCCCGCCTCTTGCAGCGAGAAGTTCAGCTGCTCGAACGCCGCCACCGGCAAGAACACCTCGCCGCGCACCTCCAGCGTCTCCGGCACTCCCTTGCCGGTCAGCCGGTCCGGTATCGAGGCGATCGTCCGGACGTTCAGCGTCACGTCCTCGCCGGTCCGGCCGTCACCCCGGGTCGCCGCCCGGACCAGCCGTCCCCGCGAATAGACCAGGTCGATCGCGAGCCCGTCGATCTTGAGTTCGCACAGGTATGGCCCGGTCCCGCCGAGCCGCGCCGCCCGGTCCGCCCAGGCGGCGAACTCCTCCATGGAGAACACGTTGTCCAGGCTGAGCAGCCGCTCCAGGTGCTCCACGGGGGTGAACAGCGTGGAGATCGCGCCGCCCACCCGCTGCGTCGGCGAGTCCGGTGTGCGCAGCTCGGTGAACTGCCCCTCGAGCTCGTTCAGCGTGCGCAGACCGGCGTCGTACTCCGCGTCCGAGATCGTCGGAGAGTCGAGCACGTGGTACCGGTACTGCGCATCGAGCAGCTTCTCGGACAGCTCCGCGTGCCGCTGCCGCGCCTGGGTCAGGTCCATCAGCTCGCCTCCGCCATCATCTCGGGCAGGATCCGTGCCGCCTCCCGGCACCGCCGCAGCGCGTCCCGCGCCCCGGCGGGCGACGCCCCGGCAAGGCCGCAGGCCGGCGTGACGACGACCTGCTCCGCGCACCTGGCCGGCGGCAGCGCCATCGTCCGCCACATCTCCGCGACGGACCGGGCATCGCTCTCTGCAGACGGCCGGGACCGTTCAGAGTCATTGATAGGGATTCCCACCAGCAGCCCAAGCCCCGCCTCGGCCACCGCGGCGAGCGGGTCGAAATCGGCCCGCCGCAGCTGGCTGAGGTCGAACGACAGGGCGTCCGCGCCGACCCCCTCGATCATCCCGAACGGATAGTGGTTACCGCAGCAATGCACGACCGTGTATCCCCCCACGGCGGTGAGCACCTGGCGGAGCCTGTCTCGGAGGACCTCCTCTTCGACCGCCCGGATCCGGGACAGGCCGCTCGGGGTGGGAACCGCGCCCGCCGCGACGGCGGGCAGCGCGGGCTCGTCGCACTGGATCACGAGCCGTGCCCGCGGCAGCCGCTTGGCGACGTCGGCGACATGCGCGGCCGCGCCTTCGGCGAGCGAGGAGGCGAGATCGGCGACCAGGCCGGGGTCTGCCAGCGCCGCGCTGAGCGAGCGGGGCTGCTCGAGCGTCGCGGCGAGCGTCCACGGGCCAGCGATCTGCACCTTGACCAGCCCTTCGTATCCGGTAAGGGTCTCCTCAAGCGCGTCGAGGTCTGACGACAGCATGGACCTCGCGCGTTGCAGGTCGCGCCCGGGGCGCTCGGCTATCCGCCAGCCGCGCGGGGTGACCTCGGCCGGGATGTCCACAAGCAGGGCGGCCGCGCGGCCGGTGATGTCGGCCCCCGGCCCGCGGGCGGGCAGTTCCGCCAGGTGCGGGAAGTCAGGCAGCTCGCCGGCGATGACGCGCTGCGCTTCCAGCGGGTTGTCGCCCGGCATCGAGCCGATCCCTGTCGCGGTGCCGGGCGCCCACGGAAACCCCTTTTCAGCCACGTTGCCGAGCTTAGCCGCTGCGGGCCGACGGGCCGCCTCACTGGCCAGGCCAGCGTGGCGGCCCGTCGTTTTCCTCGTCCCCGTGGCCGGCGTCGGCATCGGCGTGCGTGCGGCGCTCCCGCGCCCGGTCGGCGGCCTGCCGATGCCCTCGGATCGCGCCCAACGCGATCACGCCGATCACGCCGACCGCGACCCCGATGGCGAAGAAGGCCGACACGACGCCCGTCACCAACTCGACCGCGCTCACCGGACCGGCTCCGGCCCCGGCGTGTCCTCACCGCCGTCCGGGCCGGTGCAGGCGTTGCCACCGGACCGCTTGGCGGGCGAGAGGAACCCGCTGCCGTGGGTGTACGCGCCGGTCAGCCGCCGCGTGCCCTCGCACGCCGGGCTTGGCGCTTCGCCGGTCAGGGAGTAGAGGTTGTCTTCCCGCCGCGAGGCGAGCGCGGCGATCACGATCACCCCGATGAAAACACCGCCAAGGAAGGCGATCAGCAAGAAGATCGCGATTGCCGCACCGATGCTGCCCATGATGGCCTCCGTCCCGTAGCCTCTGGGTCATCCGACCTGGTCACACCAGGTGTCCTGCCTAGCCCATCTGGCTTAGGTGGCCAACCTAGTCAATCTGGGCCATCCCTACCTTTGGTACCAATCAGCTCATTCCCGGCGGGGTGGGCCTGAAACCAAACATGGGGTACATTCATCTGGAATGAATCGTTCGAGTCATTCCACCCGTTGGGATGGCTGGTATTTGGCTAGGAGGTGGACCGTGTCCGAGCCGATGTACCGGTTGATAGCCCGGGATCTCCGGGAGCAGATCGAGTCCGGTGCCGTGGGTCCCGGCGCCCAGTTGCCCACCGAACTAGAACTGCGGGACAGATATCGCGCCTCGCGGAACACGGTCAGGGACGCGGTGAAGTGGCTCATGACCCGCGGACTTGTGGAGACCCGGCCGGGGCAGGGGACGTTCGCCGTGCAGCGAATTCAGCCGTTCGTGACCACCCTGTCGCCGAATCCCGAGACCGGTCTGAGCGGCGTTGAGGGCGCGGGCGCGTTCGCGGAAGTCAGGGAACGTGGGCGCACGCCGTCGGCTTCCGGGCCGCGGGTAGAGGTTCAGCTCGCGGACGGCGCCATCGCCGCCCGGCTGCGGATTCCCGAGGGAGCGCAGGTCGTCACCCGGCACGTGGAGATGTACATCGACCGGGTGCCGTGGTCGCTGCAGACAACGGCCTATCCGATGACTCTCGTCTCCCCTGATGCCCTTGACCTGCTCACGGCACAGGAGATCCCCGGCGGGGTAGCCGCCTACCTGAAGCTGAAGCTCTGCATCGAAGAGATCGGCCACCGGGACCGGATCCTGGTCCGCCTGCCGAACGAAAGCGAGATCAGGTTCTTCCGACTTCCCGATGATGGACGGGTGTCCGTGGCCACGGTCGTCCGCACGGGGTATCGGGACGGCGACCACGGGCCGGAACCGTACCGGGTGACGTTCACCGTCTTCCCCGCAGACCGCAACCAGTTCGTCATCAACTCCGGCCGGGTGCCGAAGGATCTTGCCGCCCCGGCTAGAGGATGACGGTCAGGCGCGATACGCCCAGGACGCGCGCCCCTGTCGCGCGCCCTGGGCGCGCGGCGGCTATGCCCAGCGGGAACGGTGCCAGCCGGTCATCATCCGGGCGCTCCGGCAGGCCCGGCTCGGCGCGTGGCCGGCCAGCGTGCCGACGTTGTCCTCCCGCCGGATGGCGAAGGAGATCGCGAGGAAGGCGCCGAACAGAACGCCGTACGCGACGGACAGGGCGATTGCGATCGTTACGAGACTGGCCATCGTGGGCCTCCCAGCTTCCGTCCCGCGGCGGACCGCGGGTCCCCGATATCCCATAGCTGTCGCTCTGACCAGCTGAGCCGGATGATCAGACCATCAGGAATTATCCCGCAGGTAGGTCTGCATCAGCACAGACCACCTGCTAGGATGGGGCCGTTGATCTGGCTCGTTCCAGTCATCCCAACCTTATGAGATGCATGTAACGCTTATACCACGATCAGGTGGGTACAAACCAAACAAGGCCATACATTCTGGTGGACTTGACGGCAAGGATCATCCGGGTGGTTGGTATCTTTGGGAGGTGGCATGGCCCAGCAGCCGATGTACCAGCAGATCGCCGAGGACCTGCGCAGGAAAATCGAATCCGGGACCATCGAGCGCGGCGCCCAGCTGCCGACCGAGCTCGCGCTGCGCGAAGAGTACGACGCCTCGCGGAACACGATCAGGGATGCGATCAAACGGCTTATCAGCCAGGGCCTCGTCGAAACCAGGCCTGGTCAGGGCACCTTCGTGCGGATCAACGTCGACCCATTCGTCACCGTGCTCACCGCTGAGCCGGGAAGCGGGGCCAGCGTCGGCGACAGCGCCACCTACCTGTCCCAGGTAAGCGAGGAACATCGCATCCCCTCGAGCAGCGTGCCCAAGGTCGAAGTGCAGGTGCCTCCTCCTCCGGTCCTCAGGCGACTCCGCCTCGGACCGGGCACTCAGGTGATCAGCCGACATCAGGAGCGGTACATCGACAACATCTTGTGGTCGCTCCAGACGTCGTTCTATCCCATGGACTTCGCCACCAAGGGTGGCGCCACCCGGCTGCTGATGGCGGAAGACATCGCGGAGGGGACCGTCGCCTACCTGGCTGACCACGGCCACAAGCAGGTCGGCTACCGGGACTGGATCACTGCCCGGGCGCCGGACGAGAACGAGCAGAAGCTCTTCAGCCTGGCGCACGACACGGCGATGTTCGAGATTTTCCGTACCGCGTTCGACCAGGACGGGGTGCCGCTGCGGGTGACCGTGACGGTTTTCCCCGCCGACCGCAATCAGTTCATCGTCAACGTCGGAGAGAACGTGCCCGATCCCCGGTACGAGGAATTTACGGAGCCCGGCTGAGACCCAAGCTGGCGTTTGGGCTCCTGCTCAATCCCCCGTTGTCCGAATATGAAAACCTGCCGGGTCAGCGCCGATCCCGCTAGGCGGCGCTTGGGCCGGCACTGAAGATACCGCGAGGACAGTTCAGTGCTGCGATCGCTTCGGCCTATGCGCCGAACAGCGGATATTACCCGAGAGAACCTCGGCCTGGCCCAGACCAGCGAGCGGAAGACCTCGTCTTGGCGGGCACTGCGTAATCCGAACTTCCGCTGGTATTTCATCGGCAGCGTTTCGTCGGACTTCGGGACCTGGCTGCAGAACACCGCCCAGGTGCTGCTCGCTTACCGGCTGTCGCACTCGGTGCTTGTCGTGGGGCTGGTTACCTGCGCGCAGTTCTCCAGCCCGCTGGTGCTCGGACCGTGGGCAGGGGTGATGACCGACAAGTTCGGCGGCCGCCGGATACTGCTGGCTACGCAACTGGTGGCCGCCGCCTTCGCGGCGATGCTCGCGATCTTGCAGTTCTCCGGCCGACTGGACGAGGCAGGCCTGGCCGGCGGGGCCATCGCCAGCGGCCTGGCGTTTACCTTCGCGCTGCCCGCCCGGAACGTCATCGTCCGTCGGCTGGTCCCGCCCGCGGACATTAAGCCCGCCTTCGCGATGGACTCGGTCTCCTACAACCTGGGCCGCGCGCTCGCGCCGGTAGCGGGTGTCCTGCTGGTGCTGAAGGTCGGCTTTGGTTGGGCGTTCGCTGCGAACTCGCTGTCGTTCCTCGTCTTCGCGGCGTTCCTGGTGTTGGCCGGGCAGGGGGCGGCCGAACCGGTCCGCCGCTCCCGGGTCGCGGACGGCTACCGGATCGCCCGGCGGGATGGCCGGATCGCGATCCTGCTGCTGATGGTCGCCGCGGTGACCGTCGCGGACGACCCGGTGCTCGTGCTCGGCCCCGCGCTGGCCAGCAGCCTGCACGTGTCCGCGAACTGGTCGGGCTGGTTCATCGCCGCGCTGGGCGCCGGCAGTGTGCTCGGGTCCGTGCGGCGTTCCAGGCACGTTCCGTCGCTCCGGCTGACGGCCACCGCGGTAGCGGCGCTTGGCCTGTGCATGCTGGCCTTCGTGATCACGGCCGGAGCCTGGTTCAGCGCGGTAGCGGCGCTGGGCGCCGGGGTCACCTGCCTGATCGCCAACTCCGCGACGCGCACGCTTCTGGCCAAGGAGGCGGGTCCGGAGCATGAGGCCAGTGTGATGGCGGTGTGGGCGATCGCCTGGGCGGGCAGCAAGCCGCTGGCGTCCCTCATGGACGGGTTCCTCGCGAGCACGGTCGGCGTGCGCGAGACCGGGGTGCTGCTGGCGCTTCCGGCGCTCATCCCGATCGCCGTGCTGCTGCTGGCGCCCGGGTTCGGGTACCGGCTGCTGCGCTACTTCGGCGGCTCGCGGTTCACCCCGCACCCGGAATCCGCGGCGTTAGCGGCAGTTTTGCACCAGCCCGGCCTTAACGTGGTGAATGGGCCGTTTACGGCACTCTTATGTAGGCAATGGGCTGACGATCCACCAAACCGGTCTCCGGGACAACCGGCTCGCGAACCGGTCACGAAGTCGTGAACTGGACAGATGACAACAAAGCTCTCGTAACTCATAATCAGTTGTATAGGAACGGCGGAACTTACCCCGACCAAGTCCTATCCCGGGCCTCGGAACAACGGGTGAGCCGCCGAAATGCCGAGAGCTGGAGGCGCCGTGGTTAAGTACCACTCCCGTCCGTCCCCTCAGTACCGCTACGAACACTACGACCCCAAGTTCTAGCCGTAGCGGCGATGGCGTCCCGACGTAGCACGCGGGCACCATCGTAGAGACAGTGGCCTGGCCCCAGGTCGCTGGCCTGGAGTCAGGCGCTGCCTCTGCTGAAATTTTCAGAAATGAACGTGGGGCCGACAGCATGGCCTCCGCCACGGCGGGGCTGGGGTCAGCGGGTGGTGGAGATCGTGCCGCTGCCGAGAACGGTGTCGCCGTCGTAGAGCACGGCCGCTTGTCCGGTGGCTACCGCGCGCGCGGGCTCGTGCAGCCGGATCTGGATACAGTCGCCGTCGGAGTACGCGCTCGCCGGGTGCACCTCGCCGTGCGCACGGAGCTGGACGTTGCATTCCACCGGCTCACGTGGAGGGGCGCAGCCGGTCCACACCGGCCGCTGCGCGGTGACCTCTCGTACCTCGAGCCCACTGGCCGGGCCCACGGTGACCGTCCGGGTCACCGGCTCGATGTTCAGCACGTAGCGGGGGGCGCCGTCTGGCGTCGGCCGGCCCACCCGCAGCCCCTTGCGCTGCCCGACGGTGAACCCGTAGGCGCCGTCGTGCTCGCCAAGCACGGTCCCGCCGGAGTCCACGATCTGACCGGGCGCCGGGCCGAGCCGCCGGGTGAGGAAGCCGCGGGTGTCCCCGTCCGCGATAAAGCAGACATCGTGACTGTCGGGCTTGTCGGCGACCAGCAGGCCGCGCTGCCTCGCCTCCTCGCGGACCCGCGCCTTGGGCGTGTCGCCGAGCGGGAACATCGCGTGCGCGATCTGCTCCCTGGTCAGCACCGCGAGCACGTAGGACTGGTCCTTGCCGTCGTCGGCGGCCCGCATAAGCTGACCGTCGTCACCGACCCGCGCGTAGTGCCCGGTGCACACCGCGTCGAAGCCGAGCGCGAGCGCGCGGTCGAGTACCGCGGCGAACTTGATCTTCTCGTTGCAGCGCAGGCACGGGTTCGGGGTCCGTCCCGCCGCGTACTCGGCGACGAAATCGTCGACTACGTCATGGGCGAACCGCTCGGCCATGTCCCAGACGTAGAACGGGATGCCGATCACGTCGGCGGCACGGCGCGCGTCCCGCGCGTCCTCGAGCGTGCAGCAACCCCGTGCTCCGGTGCGGTACGACTGCGGGTTCTGCGACAGCGCGAGATGGACGCCGGTCACCTCGTGACCAGCGTCCACAGCACGAGCCGCGGCGGTCGCGGAATCAACCCCACCCGACATGGCGGCAAGCACCCTAAGCCCCATAACGCTTCGAGGTTACGTCCTCTGGCAAGGAGCTTCGTCCTGCCGTGAACGGCTAGCCGGCCGTAGCGCGGCGGGCGCGGGCCACCGCGTCGCCGATCGCGGCACCGAGGGCGTCGATATCGGATTGCGAGGTGGTGCGGCCGAGTGAGAAGCGCAGCGAGCCCCGGGCGCGGGCCTCGTCGGCGCCCATCGCGAGCAGCACGTGGCTGGGCTCGGCAACGCCGGCGGTGCAGGCTGAGCCGGTCGAGCAGGCGATGCCACGGGCGTCAAGCAGCAGGAGCAGCGCGTCGCCCTCGCAGCCGGGGAACGAGAAGTGCGCGTTGCCAGGCAGCCGGTCCGGTCCGGGCGGGGGGCCGTTCAGGATCGCGTCCGGCACGGCGGCGAGCACCTGGCGGATCAGGTTGTCCCGCAGCGCCGCCAGGCGCCGCGATTCCTCCATGCGGCGCTGCGCGCTGACCACCGCGGCGACGGCGAACGCCCGGATCGCGGGCGTGTCGAGGGTGCCGGAACGGATGTCGCGTTCCTGCCCGCCGCCATGCAGCACCGGGACGGGTGCCACGCCGCGGCCGAGGATCAGCGCGCCGGCCCCGACGGGGCCGCCGAACTTGTGGCTGGTCACGGTCATCGCGTCCACCCCGCTGGCCGCGAAGTTCACCGGAAGCTGTGCGGCGGCCTGCACGGCGTCGGTGTGGAACGGCACGCCATACTCATGGGCGACCGCGGCGAGTTCGGCCACCGGCTGTACCGTGCCGACCTCGTTGTTGGCCCACATCACGCTCACCACCGCCGCGCCGTCCGGGTCGCGCCCGAGCGCGGCCCGCAGCATCTCCGGCCGGACGGTGCCGGTGCGGTCGACGTCGAGCCAGGCCGGCTCGGCGCCCTCGGCCTGCTCCAGCCAGTGCACCGAATCGAGCACCGCGTGGTGCTCGATGGGCGTGGCCAGGACGCGCCCGCGGCGCGGGTCCGTCCGGCGGCGCGCCCAGAACAGCCCCTTGACGGCGAGGTTGTCCGCCTCGGTGCCGCCGCTGGTGAAGATAACCTCGCTGGCACGCGCGCCGAACACCTCGGCGATCTGTTCCCGGGATTCCTCGACGACCCGGCGGGCGCGACGCCCCGCGTTGTGCAGCGACGAGGGGTTGCCCAGCCGCGCAAGCTCTTCGGTCATGGCGGCGATCGCCTCGGGCAGCATCGGCGTTGTCGCCGCGTGATCCAGGTAAACCACGGGATGAGTATTCATGACCGACTCAGCCTAATAGCCCGGCGCGAGTCGCGGCGGCGGGCTAGAGCTGCTTGCGCTTGCCGATCTCGTCGAGCAGTTGGGGAACCACCTTGAAGAGGTCTCCGACGATGCCGTAGTCGGCGATCTCGAAGATGGGGGCCTCAGAGTCCTTGTTGATGGCGATGATCGTCTTGGAGGTCTGCATGCCGGCCCGGTGCTGGATGGCGCCGGAGATGCCGATGGCGGCATACAGCTGCGGGGAGACGGTCTTGCCTGTCTGCCCGACCTGGAACTGGTGCGGGTACCAGCCCGCGTCGGTGACCGCGCGGGAGGCGCCGACGGCGGCCCCCAGCGCGTCGGCGAGCTGTTCGATGATCTTGAAGCCCTCGGCCGAGCCGGTGCCGCGGCCGCCGGAGACGACGATGGAGGCCTCGGTCAGGTCCGGCCGCTCGCTGCGCTCGGCGATCACCCGGTCGGTGACCTTCGCGGTCTTGGCCGCGTCGCTGACTGTGACCTGGACTCCGACAAGCTCGGCCGCGCCGGCGGCGGGCTCGGCGGCGACCGAGTTCGGCCGCACCGCGATGATCGGGGTGCCCGTGCGGACCTTGGCGTGCACGGTGACCGCGCCGCCGAAGTTCGCGTGTTCGGCGACCGGGACGCCGTCGGCGGCGGTGACGTCGATGGCGTCGGTGAGCACGCCGGAGCCGGTCTTGACCGCCAGCCGCCCGGCCACCTCCTTGCCCTCCGCGGTCCCGGCCACAAGCACCGCCGCCGGGGACTTCTCGGCCACGAGCTGGGCAAGCAACTCGGCCTTTGGCGCCACCACGAACTCGTCGAAATCGGCCGAATCGGCGACATACACCTTCGCGGCGCCGAACTCAGCCAGCCGCTGGCGGCCGTGGGTCGCGCCGGGGCCCGCCCACACCGCGGCGGGCTCACCCAGGCGGCGGGCCGCGGTCAGCAGCTCGACGGTGACCTTCTTCACTTCGCCGCCGGAATGGTCCACCAAGACCAGAACTTCTGCCATGACCAGGTGCCCCCTTAGATGAACTTCCGCTCGACGAGGAACTTGGCGAGCTTGCCGCCGCCATCCCCCTCATCCTTGACGATCTCGCCCGCCTGCCGCGGTGGCCGGGCCGCGAAGCCGTCCACCTCGGTGGCCGAGTTTCCCAGGCCGACTCGGTCCGGCTCGATCCCGGCGTCGGCCAGCGACATGGTCTGCACCGGCTTCTTCTTCGCCGCCATGATTCCCTTGAACGACGGGTAGCGGGGCTCGTTGATCTTCTCCACCACCGACACCACGGCCGGCATCTGCCCGGACACCACCGCGTATCCCTCATCGGATACCCGGCGGATCGTCACGCAGTCGCCGTCGATGTCCACCTTGGACGCCAGGGTCAGCTGCGGCACGCCAAGCCGCTCGGCCAGCATCGCCGGCAGCACCCCGGTCCGCGCGTCGGTCGACTCCGACCCGCAGATCACCAGGTCGAACCCGGTCGTCTTGAGCACCTGCGCCATGGCGTACGACGTCGTAAGCGCATCGGACCCAGCCAGCGCCTCATCGGACAGGTGCACCGCCTTGTCCGCCCCCATCGACAGCGCCTTGCGGACCGAATCGGCCGCCTTGCCCGGCCCCATGGTGAGGATCGTCACCTCACCGCCGTGCGCCTCGGCGATCCGCAGCCCTTCCTCGATCGCGTACTCATCCAGTTCGTTGATCAGCCCGTCGGGCGTCTGCCGGTCCAGCCGACCATCCGGCTGGAGCGACCGCTCCACCGCTGTATCCGGCACCTGCTTGACGCAGACGACGATGTTCATGGACAACGCTGCCCCTCCTACGTGCTGGGCCCATCGTTTCTCTTAGGTTACTCGCTAGTAATTCCCGCTCGCCGCTCGGCCGCCTCCACCACGTTGGCCAGCAGCATGGCCCGCGTCATCGGCCCGACGCCGCCGGGCATCGGGGCGAGCCATCCAGCGACGTCGGTGACGTCAGGTGCGACATCGCCGACCAGGCCAGCCTCTGTCCGGGTGATCCCCACGTCAAGCACTGCCGCGCCGGGGCGCACCATATCGGCGGTCAGCAGCCCTGGGCGGCCCGCCGCGACCACCACGATGTCGGCATTTCGGGTGTGCGCGGCCAGGTCCTTGGTGCCGGTGTGGCAAAGCGTGACGGTAGCGTTCTCCGAGCGCCGGGTGAGCAGCAGCCCGAGTGCCCGGCCCACGGTGATCCCGCGCCCGACCACGGTCACCTCGGCGCCGGCGATCTCCACGCCGAACTGGCGGAGCAGCATCACGATCCCGCGCGGCGTGCACGGCAGCGGCCCTTCCTCGCCGAGCACCAGCTTGCCCAGGTTGACCGGGTGCAGCCCGTCGGCGTCCTTCTCTGGGTCCATCAGCCGCAGCACGCGGCCCGCGTCCAGGCCGGCCGGCAGCGGAAGCTGGACGATGTACCCCGTGCAGGCCGGGTCGGCGTTCAGTTCCTCGACGGCGGCCTCCACCTGCGCCTGGGTGGCGTCGGCGGGCAGATCACGGCGGATGGAGGCGATGCCCACCTGGGCGCAGTCCCGGTGCTTGCCGTTCACGTACGCGTGGCTGCCCGGGTCGTCCCCGACGAGGACCGTGCCAAGCCCCGGCACGACGCCGCGCGACGCCAGCGCGGCCACCCGCTCCGCCAGGTCCGCGCGCACCTGCGCCGCGGTCGCCTTCCCGTCAAGAACCGATGCACCCACGTCTGACTCCCTAGTGGTAGAAGTGCCGGACCCCGGTGAAGTACAGCGTGATCCCGGCCGCCTCGGCGGCGGCCACCACGCTGTCGTCCCGGAGCGAGCCGCCCGGCTCGGCCACCGCGCGGACGCCCGCTTCCGCGAGTATCTCCAAGCCATCAGGGAACGGGAAATAGGCGTCGCTCGCGGCCACAGATCCGGCCGCCCGGTTTCCGGCTCTGGCCACAGCAAGCCGGGAGGAATCCACGCGGTTCACCTGGCCCATGCCGATCCCCACCGACGCTCCGCCGGAGGCGAGCAGGATCGCGTTCGACTTCACCGAACGGCACGCCCGCCAGGCGAAGGCCAGGTCGGCGAGCGTCTCCACGTCGACGGACGGCCCGGCCTTGAGTTCCCACTGCCCGGGGTCGTCGCCGGGCGCGTCCACCAGGTCCACGGACTGCATCAGGATGCCGCCACTGACCGGACGCCATTCCACTCCACCCGCCAGGCCCGCCCGGTCGCCCGCGCCGGCCTCGCGGACGGGCGGAGCACAGCGCAGCAACCGGATGTTCTTCCGCGCGCTGAGTATGTCAAGCGCCTCATCCTCGAACCCCGGCGCGATCACGACTTCGGTGAACACATCGGCGACCTGACGCGCCATCGCCCCGGTCACCACCCCGTTGGCCGCGATCACCCCGCCGAACGCGGAGACCGGATCGCACGCGTGCGCCTTCGCGTGCGCGTCGGCCAGATCGTTCCCGATCGCGATGCCGCACGGGTTGGAGTGCTTGATGATCGCCACAGACGGCTGGCCGAAATCATAAGCCGCCCGCCGCGCGGCGTCCGCGTCGACGTAGTTGTTGTACGACATGGCCTTGCCGTGCAGCAGTTCGGCTCCGGCTATGCCTGGAGGGCCAGCGCCAAGTTCGATTCCTGACCGGTAGATAGCACCCTTCTGATGCGGGTTCTCGCCATAGCGCAGCACGTCGGCGCGGCGCCACACGGCGGCGACGACGTCCGGCCAACCGGCCTGCTCCGCCGTCTCATCCGGCGCGTAGCTGGCGGCGAACCAGGACGCGACCGCGGCGTCGTAGGCCGCCGTCCGGGCGTACGCGGCGGCGGCCAGCCGACGGCGGGCGTGCAACGTGTAGCCGCCCTCGGTCACCGCATTGAGCACGTCCGAGTACTGGCTGATGTCGGTGACGACGGCCACGCCGCGATGGTTCTTCGCCGCGGCGCGCACCATCGCCGGCCCGCCGATGTCGATCTGCTCGATGACCTCTTCCGGGGGCGCGCCCGAGGCGACCGTCCGCTCGAACGGGTACAGGTTGGACACAAGCAGCTGGAACGGGGCAATGCCCAGCTCGCGGAGCTGCTCCTCGTGCACAGCGATGCCCGGGTCGGCGAGCAGCCCCCCGTGCACCTTCGGGTGCAGGGTCTTGACACGCCCGTCGAGGAATTCAGGGAAACCGGTGAGGTCCTCCACCTTTATCACCGGGACGCCAGCTCGCTCTATCGTCGCGGCGGTGGAGCCGGTGGAGACGATCTCCGTGCCGGCCCGGTGCAGGCCACGGGCCAGGTCCTCCAGGCCAGTCTTGTCGTAGACGCTGATCAGCGCCCGTTTGATCGGAATCCGGGTCAACTGCCGATCCTTACCTTCCTGCCCGCCTCGCCCGTGACGGACCAGCCTTCGCGGGCCATCCTGCCTACCGTGTCGACGAGCAACACGCGTTCGGCGACCTTAATGCGTTCATGCAGCGTTGCCTCGTCATCGTCGTCCGCTACCGGGACGCAGGCCTGAGCAAGCACCGGTCCGGCGTCCACGCCCTCATCGACAAGGAACACCGTGCAGCCGGCGACCTTCACCCCGTAGTCGAGGGCATCGCGCACACCGTGCATACCCGGGAACGACGGTAGCAGCGAGGGATGCGTGTTCAGGCAGCGGCCCGTGAAGCGACCGAGGAACGCCTTGCCGACCAGCTTCATGAACCCCGCGCACACGATCAGGTCCGGCTGGTAGGCGGCGCAGGCGTCCGACAGCGCACGGTCCCAGGCCTCGCGCGCCGGGAAATCCCTGACCCTGAGGACGAAGCCGGGGATGCCGGCACCGGCCGCGCGGTCCAGGGCGCCGATGTTCTCCCGGTCCGCGCCCACCGCGACGATCGTCGCGCCGTAATCCGGCCGCGCGCAGGCGTCGATCAGCGCCTGCAGGTTCGTCCCCTCCCCGGAGACCAGTACAACCAGCCTCGCTTGCATGCCGCCAGCCTAACCGCCACTTTGGTGGCCTTGGCGGCGCCCGCGCGCCAGTCCGGGTGCGACAATGGACCGTGATGGCCAGACCCTCGAACCGGAAGTCTCCACTCCGGCCACCCGCATACCCGCCCTCGCGCCAGCCGCAGATCCGGCCGCCGAGCGATCCGGCGCTGCAGCAGCGTGCCTGGGCCGCGCTGATGTTGGGCGTCATCAGCCTGTGCGCGATGCTCATGATCGGCAACGTACGGCGCGGCGTCTACGTGGTCGCGGTGGCCCTGCTGATCGCCGCCGTCGCGGTCTGGCTCGCGATTTCCGCCATGACCCGCGCCCGCAAGACCGGGAGCGGCCGTCCCCGCGGCGTCGTTCTCGCCACGGTCCTCGGCGTCGTGGGGCTGGTGTTCAGCGTGACCGTCCTGGCCGGTTTCGTGATGTTCTGGCCGCAGCTTACGCAGTACTCCAATTGCCTGTCCGCCGCCAACACCTACACCGGACAGCAGGCCTGCCAGCAGCAGCTGAACAACTCGGTCGGCGGCGAGATCGGCGTGCTCGGCGGCTAGTCCTTCTCCGCCGCCCAGGGGTCGTAGTAGCGGCGGTGGCCACCGATGTCGTCAGTCTCGTCTACACCGGCGGGTACCGGCTCGCTAACGCCGGCTTCCGCGGCAGGTTCGGCCGCCTCGCCGGCTTCCCCCGAGGCGGCGAGGCGGCGGATGTGGCTCCGCAACAGCAGCCAGTTGGCGGCGCCCGCGGCGAGCGCGGCGGTCACCCCGACCTCAAGAACCGCGACCAGGCCGGCCTCCGCACCGGTCGGCCCGACCGAGGCGAGCCGTCCCGCACCGAGCGGCCCGCCGGAAAACTTCGCCCCGAACCCGATCACGATCCCGGCCAGCGAGCCGGTGAGCAGGCCCCACAGCGGTGCCGACTCAAGGAACGGCGTCGGCGCGATCCGGATGGTCACCAGCCCGGCGGCCACCCCCGCCAGGTACGGCATGGCCAGGACAAAGAAGCCGAGCCATGCCGGGAACGCCGGACCCGACCCGACCGGCAGGGTGGCGAGCATGGGGAACGCGGGCACGGCGCCGAGCGCCGACCCGGACGCCGAGACCGCCGTGCCCATGCCGAACGAGAAACCGGGGCCGAGCATGTACGAAATCGCCCAGATGACCGCGTTAGGCAGGTAGCTGATCTCGGCGAGCAGCAGCAGCGCGGACCCGCCCGGCCCTGGCGCAAGCGCGGTCATCGCGTTCCGGTAAGCGCGCAGGTGCAGCGCCAGCGACACGGCACAAAGCAGCGCGCCGAACGCAATCAGCACCGCGAGCGCGACGGCCATGCCGAGGACGACCGAACGCGGCCGCGGCGGCAGCAGCCCGGCGAGCTTCCGCCACGGCGCGAGGCCGCGTGCCGCGCCGAGCCCGCCCGCCAGCAGGGCAAGCAGGAAGCCGGCGCACGCCGCCTGCCACAGCGAGGGCGCCGCCTGCGGGGTCCGGCTCGCGACGGCGACCGCGGCGGTGAACAGCGCGTAGGGGCAGGCGATCGCGATCCCGGCGTATCCAGCGTCCCGCAGCCGGGTCACGTGGCCGGCCTGCGTCATCCACCGCCCGGCCCGCTCGATCAGCGCGCCGGGGAGGAGCACCAGGCCCAGCGGGAGCAACCCGATCCGGCCGACGCCGTGAACGGTCACCTCGACGTGGTGGGCGACCAGCCACAGCACGCCCGCCGAGCGCAGCACGCCGGCCAGGCCTCCGCCGAAGCCGAGATGCGGCGCGGTGATCCAGCCGATCGCGGTCAGCGTGACAAGCACCGCGAGCCCGCCGCCCGCGGCCGCCAAGGCACCGATACCGCCCGCGATCAGCATGGGCCTAGGGGGGTATGGGGGGA
>Ga0335075_10002059_pt1 | contig 32694 bp, 31 predicted proteins | sample Lox_Sample_24_FD_206723 | JGI IMG/M metagenome (GOLD analysis project Ga0335075, IMG submission 206723) | Soil microbial communities from Loxahatchee National Wildlife Refuge, Florida, United States - Lox_Sample_2.4 | ecosystem: Environmental > Terrestrial > Soil > Wetlands | place: USA...
GCTCTGTATCGGTTCCCACGTCGCGTCGCGGGCGGTTATACCGCGCACTCGCCCTCGCCCCGCTGTACTTCGAAGGGCGCGTTGCGGTTCCAGTCGATGAATTCGTTCATCGTCTCCAGCCCGAAGTCCACGGGCATCGACAGCTCCTTGACCAGGCCCTCCAGCTCGCCCGTGCCGACGCGCTGCGCGAACGCCCCCCACGCCTCGCCGTCCTGGCGGTTGGCCTCGTAGTGGCGCAGCCAGCGTTCGATCGCCTCCGGTATGCGCTTGGCCGGCAGGCGCAGCTTCAGGCGCTGGCCGAAGGCCACCGGCGCGCCTTCGTAGACGCCGCCCACGTGGGGGATGTACGCGGGGATCTGGTGCTCGCCGACTTTGATCGACGCGCCGTAGAAGCCGATGTCCGCCACGTGGTGCTGCGCGCAGCCGTTGGGGCAGCCGCTCATCTTGATGTGGATCTGGCGCGTCAGCGGATCGCTGATCTGCATCTGCTCGATGCGCTCCTGCACCGCCTGGTTGAGGCCCATCGAGCTGGTGATGCCGAGCTTGCACGAGTCGGTGCCGGGGCAGGAGACCACGTCGTTGATCTCCCGTGTGCCCGCGTCGCCCAGGCCGAGCTCGCCGAGCGCGCGCCACACGTCGTAGGCGCTCTCGTGGCGCACCCAGCGCAGCAGCAGGTTCTGCTGCACGGTCGTGCGCGCATAACCGCCTGCGTACGCGCGCACGATCTGCGCCAGGCCGCGGAACTGCTCGGGCGTGAGGTCGCCGCGCGTGACCTTCACCTCGACCGTCACAAAGCCGTCTTGCTTCTGCGCTTGCACGTTGGCCTGCCGCCAGCGCTCGAACTCGGAGATGTCGCCGTTGGGGCTGCCGTAGCTCTGCGGCGGCGCGGGCGCGGACTCGCGCTCGTCGTCGTTGAACAGGCGGTGCTCGACCGAGAAGTCGCGTTCGGCCACCCAGTCGCCTTCCAGCTCCTCCTCCACCTGGCGGCGCAGCTCGTCGATGCCGAACTTGTCCACGAACACCTTGATGCGTGCGCGCGCGCGGTTGACGCGCAGCCAGTCCTGGCGGTCGAAGATCCTGAACACGGCCTCCGAGAGCTTCAGGTACTCGCCGTCGTCCAGCCCCACGAAGTCGTACAGCACGGGTGCGGTGCGCGGCATGATCGAGGTGCCGCCACCGACCAGCATCTGCGCGCCACGTACGGCTTGGCCGTCGATCGTCTTCGTGCGTGCGCGGAAGGCGATGTCGTGGATCTCGGCGATCGCGCGGCCCTGGGGGCTGCCGTCGAACGCCGTCTTGATCTTGCGCGGCATCGCCTGCGTGGTGGGGTGGCGCACGAAGTAGCGCACGTACGCGCCCGCGTAGGGGGTCATGTCGAACAGCTCGTCCACCGCCACGCCCGCCCACGGGTCGCCGGTGACGTTCCTCACGGTGTTACCGCAGCCCTCGCGGCTGGACAGCCCCGCCTCGCCCAGCTCGCGGATCGCCAGCTCGGCTTCGGGCAGCGGGATGTGGTGCATTTGGATGTTCTGGCGGGTGGTGATGTGCCCCTTGTTCAGCGGCACGTACTTTTCGACCACGTCCGCGAACGCCTCCAGCTGCTCGGGGGTGATGCCGCCGAACGGCAGCTTCACGCGGATCATCTGCACGTCCGGCTGGCGCTGCCCGTACACGCCCTGCTTGAGGCGGAACTTGATGAACTGGTCTTCGGGAATGTCTCCCGCCAGGAACCTGCCGGCCTCGGTCTTGAAGTCGTCGAACTCGCGCTCGAGGATCGGGATCACGTGGCCGGGCACGTTCTGCAGGACCTCCGGGTCCTCCAGCGTGCCGCGCTGCGCAGAGATGGAACCTGGCTCCATGGGTGCGAAAACCTCCTGGCCCTGGGCGCCCGCCCAGGGTGCTGTCGTCGATGGCCGGCTACCGGCGAAAAGCTATTGGGCTAAAGCCTAGCGGGTTTTAGGGGTTTATCCAGGGGGAGGCGGCCCACGGGTCGGCGATTGCGGCCCACGGGTCGCGGGAGACAGCTTCCAGGCTGGCCGCCTCGTGCCAGGCGTCGAGCGTCGCAGCGGCGTTGGTGGGAGGCGGGGGTGCGGTTGCGCGCATGAAGCGCTCGAGCGCCGCCACGATCGCCGCGGCCTCCTGGGGGGAAGCGTTCGGCGCGATCAGCTTCACAGCGGGATGTTCCCGTGCTTGCGCTTAGGTCCCGGCTCGCGCTTGCCCTGGAGCGTGCGCAGCGCGGTGATCAGCCGCGGTCGCGTCTCGTGCGGCACGAGCACGTCGTCGATGTAGCCGCGCTCGGCCGCGGTGTAAGGGTTGGCGAAGCGCGCCTTGTAGTCCTCCATCAGCTTCTTGCGCCGCTCCTCGGGCGTGGGGCTGGCGGCGATGTCACGCCGGTAGATGATGTTCACGGCGCCCTCCGGTCCCATCACGGCGACCTCGGAGGTGGGCCAGGCGAAGTTGAAGTCCGCGCCGAGATGCTTGGAGGACATGACGTCGTAGGCGCCGCCGTAGGCCTTGCGGGTGATGATCGTGACCTTCGGCACGGTGGCCTCGGCGAACGCGTACAAGAGCTTGGCGCCGTGGCGGATGATGCCGCCCCACTCCTGGGCGGTGCCCGGCAGGAAGCCGGGGACGTCGCAGAAGGTGAGCAGCGGGATGTTGAACGCGTCGCACGTGCGCACGAAGCGCGCGGCCTTCTCGGAGGCGGCGATGTCGAGCACGCCGGCGAGCTGGTTGGGCTGGTTGCCGACGATGCCCACCGTGTAGCCGTCCAGGCGCGAGAAGCCGCAGATGATGTTCTTGGCGTAGTGCTCGTGCACCTCGAAGAACTCCTCATCATCGACAATCAGCTTGACGACGTCGCGCATGTCGTAGGGCTTGTTGGGGTTGTCGGGGACCACGTGGTCGAGCTCCGGGTCCATGCGCTCGGGGTCGTCGCTCGGCTGCACGCGCGGCGTTGACTGCAGGTTGTTTTGCGGCAGGAAGCTGAGCAGGTAGCGGCAGTCCTCCAGGCACGCGTCCTCGTCGTCTGAGGCGAACTGCGCGACGCCGGACTTGGTGTTGTGCGACATCGCCCCGCCGAGCTCCTCGAAGCCAACTTCCTCGCCGGTGACCGTCTTGATCACGTCGGGCCCGGTGATGAACATGTGCGAGGTCTCCTTGACCATGAAGATGAAGTCGGTGATCGCCGGCGAGTACACGGCGCCGCCCGCGCACGGCCCCATCACGAGGCTGATCTGGGGGATGACGCCCGAGCAGCGCACGTTGCGCAGGAACACGTCGCCGTAGGAGCCGAGCGAGACGACGCCCTCCTGGATGCGTGCGCCGCCCGAGTCGTTGATGCCGATCACCGGGCAGCCGATCTTCGCCGCCAGATCCATGATCTTGCACATCTTCTCGCCCATCACCTCTCCCAGCGAGCCGCCGAACACGGTGAAGTCCTGGCTGAACACGCACACGGTGCGCCCATCGATCGTGCCGTGTCCGGTGACCACCGCGTCGCCCCACGGCCGGTTCTTCTGCATGTCGAAGTCGTACGTGCGGTGGCGCACGAACGTGTCGAGCTCCTGGAAGGAGCCGGGGTCGAGCAGCTTCTCCACGCGCTCGCGCGCCGTGTACTTGCCGCGTTCGTGCTGCTTGGCCTCCGCCTCCGGGGAGGAGTGGATCGCCGCCTCGCGCAGCTCCTGCAGCTGCGCGAGCTTCTCCTCGTAGGTCTCCGGCGCCTTCTGACGCGGGGGCTTGCGGTGGCCGCTGGTCGTCGCCGCGAGCAGCGCGGCGTCTGTCTGGCGGTCGTGGGAGCTGGTTGCCATCGGGCGCAGGATGTTATCCGCGCCGTGGTGTCGGCAAGGGCTTCCACCAAGATTGACGGGAGATCGTGGGGTTCAGCGCCAGGGAGCGTCTGGGACGCGAGGACGCGCACGCGCGTGCGATTCGCTGATACGAGTGCTCGAGTGCGACGTGGTGCTCTCCGAGGGTTTCGCCGACCGCGGCGATTACGAGGTTCGCGTGGTCGACCCGTTCAGCGGCTACTGAGGGCGCTCAAGCCCTTGAGAACGGCCGGTGGTGTGCCGCGCCCAGGCGGTCCAGCACAGCCGTCAGCGCCGCCGTAATTTCCTCGGCCGCCAGCTCCTCGGCGGCCAGCAGTTCGGCGCTCGCCAGCTCGGCGGAGATGTCGGGCGGCTGCTCACTCGCAGTGTCCACCTCCGGCGGTCCTTGTGCCGCCGCCGGTGGCGCGGGTCGTGGCTCCGGCGCTGCGAACGAATGATGTGTGGCGACTGTCTCCGTCGCCAGAGCCTGCGTGACCGCAGCGAAGACGTCGGCCCGCGGGGGCTCGGGCCGGTGGGGCTCGGCCCGCGGGGGCTCGGCCCGCGGGGGCTCGGCCCGCTTTGTTCTCTTGGTGCGACGGCTGCCGAACAGCCGCGCGAAGAAGCCGCGACGCGGCGCCGGCTCGTAGTCCAATTCCGTCGTCGCCACAGCGTCGGGACAGTCCTCGACCTCCACGGCTTCGGGCCCCTCCTCGACCTCCACGGTGTGGGGCTCGTCTTCGACCTTCACGACCTGGGGCTCCGCCGGTGTTTGCGCGCCGGCGAACTGGCGGCTCGCGCTGAGCGTGACCTTGGTCCCCCAGCCGGACGGCTTGATGGACACAGTGCCGGCGATGTCCTCGGCGGCCCACTCGACGGTGCTTTCTGGCTCCGTGCGCACGATGCGGACCTCGCCGAGCTCGCGCAGATGGCGCGCGAGCGACTCCGCGTCGCTCAGCTCGGCCCACAACTCGGGTGGCGACTTGACCAGCGTGCGCTGCACCTCCGAGGAGATCATCGCCTACCAGGTTCGATTGGCTCCGCTAGAGTCCTCCCGGCGATTGCCCGGCGCGAGTTACAACGCGTCAGGAAATCGCACTCGTAGCTCCATGCTTGCGGAACGGGCAATGGGCGTCGTCGTGAATCTCGCTTGCGCGCACGTAGGTCGCGTCGATCGCGCGCGCCAGTGCCTCCAGGAAAGCGGTGGGATCGTGCTCCGGATCGACTTGCACCCGCGAACAGAGATAGCTCCACATCTTCTGTCTATCGGTCCTGTTGCTCACCAGGTCCATTTCGAGTCCGGGGCCGCCGTTGAGTATCACCCGAGCGAGGAGGCGAGGCTCACTGGCGAGCGGCTCGTTGCTCACGATGTCTACGTGGCACGTCATCTAGGTCCCTCCCCGCGCCGATCGTCCCAAAAAACAGGCATTACATAGTACCAGGGAGCAGGATCAACATATACCCCTTATTCGACGGTCAGCGTCTTGTGCTTGAGAATCGCCTCTGCACGGCCGAACACCGCTTCGTATTCGTTTCCATCCAAAAGCTTTCGTAGCCGAGAAACGCCCTTCTGTGCGGCGAAGCTTGCGATCTTGGCGAGCCAATCGGGAGGTACCGCTTCCTCACGATGGAGATCCACGAACAGGCTGTGACTATCGGCCGCTTCAAACGCGTGTCCGTGGTCGATCAGCACAGCCCGAGGCAGACCGTCGATCGTCCCCCAGTTGTCCTCCTTGCGGTCGGTGTTGGCCATCAACAGGTCGAGGATGGCGATGGGCCACGAGACATCAGCGCTGCAAGCCCCAGGCGTTATGGATTCCTCGAGGGCCATTCGAAACCGCGGCCAAAGAACCTGAACGCTGCCTTCGACTGCTGCTGCTGATTCGTCTTCTGCGGCGGGAATCTCGCGCATGACCGTCGCCGGTACCAACCGTGCCATATCAAGCTCGGTTGCGAGCACCCACGCGGCCACCTCACGTCGAGCCTGTCTCAACATCTGATCGCTGTCCCCTGCCTTGGCCACTACTCCCACGCCGCCGCGCAGCACGAGTGTCATCTTGCGAGGATGGCCGGCCCCTCTGGTCAGTGGGCGTACGTGCTCTACAGGCGCTCCGGCGAGGTAGTGCTCAAGCGCATCGAAGGGGGTCGCTTCCGTCATCGCAAAAGCCAATCTGTGGCACCCCCTGGCATTGAGGCGCGGACCCTACACGATTCAGCTACTTGAGATTAGTCCGGTCGGGGGCCGAAGGACGCCTCGAGGGAGGCCGCCCGGCAGTGTCTTCTATGCGGCGGCGGGCGCCCCGGCGCCCTGCGCGCGCACGAGCCCGCGCTCGACGATCAGCTCGGCGAGCTCCACCGCGTTGGTGGCTGCCCCCTTGCGCAGGTTGTCGGCGACGATCCACAGGTCGAGCGCGCGCTCGTGGCCGCGGTCGCGGCGGATGCGCCCGACGAACACGCCGTCGTGGCCGGAGGCGTCGATGGCGAGCGGGTAGAGCGCGGCGGAGGGGTCGTCGAGCACGGTCACGCCGGGTGCGGCGGCGAGCAGCTCGCGCGCGCGCTCGGGGGACAGCGGCTCGCGCGTCTGCACGTTGACGGCCTCGGAGTGGCCGTTGACGACGGGCACGCGCACGCAGGTGGCGGACACGCGGATGGCGGGGTCGTCGAGGATCTTGCGCGTCTCGTTGATCAGCTTGAGCTCCTCGTCGGTGTGGTCCTCGCCGGCGGCGAAGCTGCCGGCGTGGGGGAGCGCGTTGAAGGCGATCTGGTGGGCGTACGCGCTGGGCGGCCGGATGTCCGACTGGTGCAGCAGCGCGTGCGACTGGTCGAGCAGCTCATCGACGGCCGCCTTGCCGGTGCCGGAGACCGCCTGGTAGGTGCTGATCACGAGCCGCTCGATGCCGGCGGCGTCGTGGATCGGCTTGAGCGCGACGACCATCTGCATGGTGGAGCAGTTGGGGTTGGCGATGATCCCGCGGTGGGCGTCCAGCGCGTGGGGGTTGACCTCGCTGACGACGAGCGGCACGTCGTCCTGCATGCGCCAGCGCGAGGAGTTGTCGATCACGATCGCGCCCGCGGCCACGAACCTGGGCGCCCACTCGCCGGAGGTGGAGCCGCCGGCGGAGAACAGCGCGATGTCAAAGCCCTGGATCGCGTCGTCGGAGAGCGCCTGGACGGTGAGATCCTCGCCCCCCGGCCCGGCGCCGGCGAGCACGCGCCCGGCGGAGCGCTCGGAGGCGAACGCCACGACCTCGCTGGCGGGGAACCGGCGCTCGCGCAGCAGCTGGAGCATGAGCGTGCCCACCTGGCCGGTGGCGCCGACGACGGCTACGCGGTATCCGTTGCTCATGTTTTCAGGGTACCGGGCGCTCGCGGGGCCGACGGAGACCACGTCGATCAGGTGAGCCAACCCCTCGAAATCATCCGGGTTGCACGTGTACAGAGGCAGTTGCTTGGACAGTGCGATGGCAGCGATCAGCACGTCCAGCGCGCGCCGCCCGCGCGCGCGACGGCCGGCGGCGGTGACGGCCGCGTACACGCGGCCGTACGCCCGCGCGGCATCCGTGTCGAACGGAAGCGGCTCGAACGCGGCTTCGGCGCGTTGTAGGCGTTCCTGCCGGCGCGCCCGCTCGTCGGTGTCGGTTGTGGCGTGCGGACCGGCAGCGAGCTCGGCGAGGGTGATCGCGGAGATCGCGAGCTCTCCTGGCAGGGCGTCGGGGTCGAGATCTCCCAGGTCGATGACGACGGACGTGTCCAGCAGCCCGCGCCTCCGTGGCTGGTCAGGCACGCGGCGCGATGTCCTGGTCGAGCAGTCGATCGACGTCCGCACGGAAGCGGGCCGAGTCGATGGGCGCGGCGCCGGCGAAGGCCTCGAGCACGGTGGCGGCGGATACGAACTGCCGCCGGCGCGCGGGAGCCAGCTCGCCGACGGGGACGCCGTTGCGCGTGACCACGAAGGATGCGCCGCGGTCGAGCTCGCGCATGATCTCGCCGCTCTCGTTACGCAGCTCTCGCTGAGTTATCTCGCGCGCCACACAGCCAATGTAGCACGCGTGCTACGCTCTCCCGATCTCTGGCTCCATTCGCTCGGGACCGAACTGGGCGCGGCTGCGCGGGACCGCGGCTGTGTCAGCTTCCCAGCTGCAGCGCCATGAACAGGATGGTGACGAGCACGAGCGCGCTGAGCGACGAGCCGACGACGGTCAGCCGCCGCACGAGCCCGCGGTACTCCTCGCTCATCGCCACCTCGCTGCCCTCGCCCCCGTCGCCCGCGCCGGTGCCCGCGCCCACGGCGGCGATGTCGCGCGTGGCCACCTGCTCGGCGCGTTTGGCGGTGGGGATCATGACGGAGCCGACGAGCGCGCCGATGACGATCGCGGCGCCGAGCCCCCACTGCACGAAGAAGTCGCTCCAGAAGTGCCCCTTGCTGGCGAGGTAGATGCCGGCGAGCAGCACGAGCAGCAGCCCGGGATTGACGAGCACGCGCTCGATCGTGTACTCGATGCGGTGCAGCAGCGGCAGCGCGCGCGGGTCGTGACGGGCGGCGACGGCGAACATGACGGGGTAGGCGAACGTGACGCCGAAGGCGATCACGACGGCCATGATGTGAACGGCGAGGACTACTTCATATAGAGAGACGGCAAGCGGTGTGCTCGGCATGAGACCCGCACCCTAAACCGTCCGTCGGGCGAGCGGCTCTTTGCCGGCGCCGCAAGCCGCTCTACTCCGCGGCGCCGATCTGGCCTTCGATGACCTTCTCAGCGAAGCGCAGCATGCCCAGCGCGACCCACGGGTACTGGCCGGCGCGCACGCGCAGACCGACGTCGCCGTTGGGCCTGATGACCTCCACGATCGTGATCACGCGACCGATCTGGTAGGCGTCGCCGAAGTCCGTTTCGATCGCGTCCATCTCGTCGGCGACTTCCTGCATCAGCTTCGTGCGCGGGTCCCCCGCCGCGCTTCCCTCACTTGCCACAGCCGACCTCCGATCGCACGCTCAGAACGTGGGTTGGTATTTGCCGAACACGTCTTGCATCGCCCCGCACACCTCGCCCAGCGAGCAGCGGTCCTTCAGCGCCTGGCGGATGGCCGGCAGCAGGTTCTCGGCGCCGCCGGCGACCACGCGCAGCTCATCCAGACGCTGCCCGACGAGCGCCTGGTCGCGATCCTCCTTAAATAGCTTCAAACGCGCGAGTTGTTCGCGCTCTGACTCAGGATCGACACGCAGCAGCTCGGGGACCTCCAGGTCCTCCTCCTGGTAGGCGTTCACGCCGACCACGATGTCCTGGCCGATGCGGTAGCGCTCCTGGTAGCCCCACGCGGACTCGTCGATCTCCTTGGTGATGAACTCGATCGCGTTGACCGAGCCGCCGAGCGCGTCGACCTTGGCGATGAGCGACAGCGCGCGTTGTTCGATCTCGTCGGTGAGCGCCTCCACGAAGTAGGAGCCGGCGAACGGGTCCACGGTGTCGGCCGCGCCCGACTCGTGCGCGAGGATCTGCTGCGTGCGCACCGCGATTTTGGCGGCGCGCTCTGTGGGCAGCGCGAGCGCCTCGTCGAAGCCGTTGGTGTGCAGCGACTGCGTGCCGCCGCACACGGCCGCGAAGCCCTGCAGCGCCACGCGCACGATGTTGTTCTCCGGCTGCTGCGCCGTCAGCGTGACGCCACCGGTCTGCGTGTGGAAGCGCAGCATCGTCGCCTTCGGGTTGGTGGCGCCGAAGCGCTCGCGCATGATGTGCGCCCACATGCGCCGCGCCGCGCGGAACTTGGCGACCTCCTGGAAGACGTTATTGTGGCCGTTGAAGAAGAACGCCAGGCGCGGCGCAAACTCGTCGACGTCCAGGCCCGCCTCGATCGCGGCCTGCACGTAGGCGATCCCCGAGGACAGCGTGAAGGCGACCTCCTGCACGGCCGAGCAGCCCTTCTCGCGGAAGTGGTAGCCGGAGATCGAGATCGTGTTCCAGCGCGGCACGCGCTCGTGGCAGTACTGGAACAGGTCGGTCGTCAGGCGCATCGTCGCGGCGGGCGGGTAGATGTAGTTGCCGCGCGCGATGTACTCCTTGAGCACGTCGTTTTGGGTGGTGCCGCGCAGCTTCTCTGAGGGCACGCCCTGCTCCTCGCCCACGAGCTCGTACAGCAACAGCAGGCACGCGGCGGGCGCGTTGATCGTCATCGACGTCGACACCTGATCGAGCGGGATGCCGTCGAAGGCCGTGCGCATGTCCTCGATCGTGTCGATCGCCACCCCCGTGCGCCCCACCTCGCCCTGGCAGCGCGGGTTGTCGGAGTCGAGGCCCAGCTGCGTGGGCAGGTCGAAGGCCATCGACAGCCCGGTGGTGCCCTTCGACAGCAGGTAGCGGTAGCGCTCGTTGGACTCCTTCGCCGACGCATAGCCGGCGTACTGGCGCATCGTCCACGTCTGCTTGCGGTACATCTCCCGGTGCACGCCGCGCGTGTACGGAAAATCTCCGGGCTCGCCCAGCTCGAGCTCCGCCGGGACGTCCGCGTCGGTGTACAGCTCCGCGATCTCAATGCCCGAGTCGGTGAAGCGGCGCGGGTCGTCGGGGCCGACGATCGGCGCGACGGTCAGCTGCTCCTCGGCGGCGCGCTCTTCGGCGGTGGCCATGCGCAAAGGATAGTCCCGCGCCCCGTTGCGGCTGCATCGCGCCGCCCGCGCCCGGTCGGCGGTCGTGGCGCGCACGACCGCCCCGGCGCGCCAGCGACTAAGCTCTGCGCCTCAGTGTCCACGTGCCTGGTCACCGGCGGCGCCGGCTTCCTGGGATCGCATCTGTGCGATGCGCTGCTCGCGCGCGGGCACCGCGTGATCTGCGTGGACAACCTGGAGACCGGCTCGCTGGCGAACATCGCGCACATCCGCGACCCCGAGCGCTTCGAGCACCTGAACGTGGACATCATCGACCCGTACTTCGTCGCCGAGCCGGTCGACTTCGTCTACCACCTCGCCTCGCCGGCCTCGCCCATCGACTACCTGCGCCTGCCGCTGCACACGCTGAAGGTCGGCTCCTACGGCACCCACCACACGCTCGGCCTGGCGAAGGCCAAGCGCGCACGCTTCTTGATTGCCTCCACCAGCGAGGTGTACGGCGATCCGCTCGAACACCCGCAGTCTGAGAGCTACTGGGGCCACGTCAACCCGATCGGCCCGCGCGGCGTCTACGACGAGGCCAAGCGCTACGCGGAGGCGCTGACGATGGCCTACCACCGCCAGCAGGGGGTTGATACTGCAATAATTCGCATATTCAATACGTTTGGTGCCAGAATGAGGCCCCACGACGGCCGCGCGATCCCCACGTTCTTGCGCCAGGCGCTGGACAACCGCTCGATCACGGTGTTCGGCGACGGCAGGCAGACGCGCTCGTTCTGCTACGTGTCCGACCTGATCGCCGGCATGATCGCGCTGGCCGAGTCCGGCTACCACAACCCCGTGAACATCGGCAACCCCGACGAGTTCACGCTGCTGGAGCTGGCGGAGACGATCAAGGAGCTCACGGGGTCGAGCTCGGAGATCGTGTTCGAGGCGCTGCCCGTGGACGACCCCAAGCAGCGCAAGCCGAACATCGAGCTGGCGCGCGAGCTGCTCGGCTGGTCGCCGCAGGTGCCGCTGCGCGAGGGCCTGCAGCGCACGATCGAGCAGTCCGGCGTCGAGCTGCTGATCGGTGGCGGTGCTGCGTAGGACGTCGCGCTCGCCGCGGCGCTCCAGCGTGCGGGTGCGCAACCGCTCGTGCAACACCGCTGTGGCCCTGCTGTGCAGCCGCTACATCTGCGAGTGTGCGGTGTTGTGAGTAGCGAGATGGGACCGCGCATGTCGGAGACCTCGGCTCCGTCGCCCACGTCGCCCACGCCGAGCGTGCCGCGCACGCCGGTCCCGCCGCGCCGTTCGCTGCGCGCGCCGGCGCCGAGCCTGGCGCTGTCGGTGACCGCGCGACGCGTCGAGCGCTCCGACCGCGACATCCGCAGCAAGCGCCCGCCGGCGCTGTCGCTGCTGATGCGCATGTCCACGCTGTGGCGACTCGCGCGCGTGACCTCGCTGCTCGCCCTCGACTTCGCCGGCGTGGCGCTCGCGATCTTCACCGCGCTGGTGCTCAAGGAAGCGGTGCACGGCCGCGTGCAGAGCGCCGATGCCTACCACGAGACCCGCCAGTTCCTGGCGTTCGCGTACCTGCTGACCGCGCTGCTGTTCGCGCGCTCGGGCCTGTACGCCCAGCGCGCCCTGCGCCCTGGGCTCTCGCGAATCGTCGGCTCGCTCTTCCAGGTGGCGTTCGTCGCGCTGATCTTCGCGGTCGTCAGCGGCGAACACTTCTCCAGCTACTACCTCTTCTACGGCTCGCTCGCGTTCGCGATCTTCTACATCGGCTCGCTGCGCGCGGCCTACGAGCACGTCACCGCTGCGCTGCTGCGCAGCGCCGGCTATCAGCGCCGGACGGTGCTCGTGGGCAGCGGCGGGCATGTCGCCGACGTCGCCGGTGCGCTGTCGCGCGCGACGCACGCGACGAGCGAGCTCGTCGGCTTCCTCGGCCCGGACGCGCTCGAGGTCGATGGCCTGCGCTCGCTGGGCACGCTGACGGACCTCCGGCGGGTGCTGGGCGACGAGCGCGTCGACGAGGTGATCATCGCCGACCCGGACTTCCCGCAGGACGACGCGGTGGAGCTCGTCGACCAGTGCCACCGCGCGGGCGTGCGCGTGCGCATCGCGCCGTCGACGATGGAGATCCTGATCCACCGCGCGGAGTTCGTGCCCGGCCAGTCGGTGCCGCTGTTCGAACTCGGGCCGCCGGTGTTCGAAGGCGTCGACTTCGCGCTCAAGCGCACGTTCGACATCGTCGGCGCGACGCTGCTGTTGATCTTCCTCAGCCCGCTGCTTTTGGCGATCGTGCTGGCCGTGCGCTTGAGCTCGCGCGGGCCGGTGGTGTATCGCTCGATGCGCCGCGGCATCGGCCAGCGCCCGTTTGCGTGCTTGAAGTTCCGCACCATGCACAGCGACGCCGAGCAATCACAGGCGGACCTCGAAGCGCTGAACGAGGCTTCGGGTGCGCTGTTCAAGATCCGCGAGGACCCGCGCCTGACGCCCGTGGGACGCCTGCTGCGGCGCTTCTCGCTCGACGAGCTGCCGCAGTTGGTGAACGTGCTGCGCGGCGAGATGTCGCTCGTCGGCCCGCGCCCGCTGCCCGAACGCGACTACGCGATGCTCGAGGACTGGCACCGCAAGCGCTATCTCGTGCTGCCCGGCATCACCGGCCTGTGGCAGGTCTCCGGCCGCTCGGAGCTGGACTTCGACGACCTCGTGCACCTCGACTTCATCTACCTCGAGAACTGGTCGCTGGCGCTCGACGTCACGATCCTACTGAAGACGATCCCCGCCGTGATCTCACGGCGCGGGGCTTACTGAGGTCGCAGCAGCGACGAGCGCGTCCTCGCTCCCAGGCGAGCAGCGGGACGCGCGCTCGCGGCCTTCGTCGCGGCCACGGCGCGTGCGTAGACACCCCAGGTGGCACGGGCGACGTCATGCCAGTCGCCGTCGGTGCTCGTGGGCACCACCGTCACGCGCTCGCGCACGAGGCCCAGCTCGGCGACGGCTTCGGTGGCCACGAGCTCGCTGGGGACGATCACCTGGACCGCGCGCTGGAGTGCCAGCCTACGCATGCGCAGGTGCAGGCCGCCGCAGCGCAGGCGCTCACTGCCGCGCTTGAGCGCGGCGAGGTCGTGGATAGTGACGACCATCGGGCAGGGGCTGTGCAGCATCGCACCGTCCATCCACGGCGCGTGGAAGACGTCCGCGTTGCGCGCGGCGGTGAGTGCAGAGGGACGGTGTGTCTGCATCAGCTGATCGCTCGCCGCGGCCGTCTCGCCGAGCGCCGCCAGCAGACAGCGCGAATAGCGTCCCACGCCCTCCGGATCGGCGACCGGGCGGCTGTCGAACGCGACCCTCACGTCAGCCTTGCACCGTCACGCAGTCCCCAAGGGCCGTGCATTGGCGCCAACACTATTCGCTTCGCCGACGGATGAACAGGTTTGACACGCTTGCTGCATGACGGGGCGCGATTATCACGAGCAGCTCTGGCGGCAGCTGCCGGAAGGGCTGGAGCCATCCGACTTCGCCCTGCGCAGGCGCTTTCTGCTGGCACACGTGCACGCCGGCGAGCGGGTGCTGGACGTCGGCTGCGGCGAAGGGCGCTTCACGACCGAGCTCGTGCGCGCGGGCGCCGACGCGGTCGGCGTGGACGTCGCCGAGGAGCCGCTGCGGCGCGCGCGGGCGCGCGATCCCGAGCTCGACCTGCGCATCGTGCCCGCCGCAGGAGGGTGGGAGCTCGCGGATGCGAGCTTCGACGTGGTGTGGGCGGGCGAGGTGATCGAGCACGTGGCCGACACCGCCGTGTGGCTGTCGGAAGTCCGGCGGGTGCTGCGCTCGGGCGGGCGCCTGCTGGTGAGCACGCCGGCCCACGGGCGCGTGGCGCTCGCACGTCTGGCGCTCTCCAAGCGCGCCTTCGCCGCGCACTTCGACCCGCTCGGCGATCACCTGCGCTTCTACAGCCGCGAAACGCTCACGGAGCTGCTGGATGGGTTCGGCTTCGCGTCGATCGAGGTCCACCCAGCCGCCGGAGTTCCCGGAGCACGCCGTGTGCTGCTGGCGAGCGCGATCCGCGCGCGGTTTTGAGCCGCGCCCCGCGCACCGTGCCGGCGCGCCGGCGGGCCGTGCTCGGGTGGGCCGCGCCCCGGCGGGCCGTGCTCGGGTGGGCCGCGCTCTGGCTGGCCGCGCTCCGCAGGCGCGCCTGGGCTTCGAGCGCCTGGATGTAGTCGTTGTGCACTTCGATCGCCGCGCGGTTACCCGCCGCGATCGCTTCCGGGGAGACGGACTCGGGATCGAGGTAGATGGCCGCCTGCAGAGCTTTGACCGCGGCAGCAGGATCGCCGGTCAGCTGGAAGCGGCCGAGTTCCAGCCACGTTTGCGGGTTGGATGGCTGTAGCCGGACGGCCCGTTCGAGCGTGGCTCGCGCGCGCTGGCGCTCGCCGGCGACGCGCTGGACGGTGGACAGCGTGAACAGCGCTTCAACCGACAGCGGGTCGCGCGAGACAGCGCTGTCGGCGGCCGCCAGCGCGCTGCTCGGGCTGTGCGCGAGCAGCGCGAGCGCCTGCTGGTTGGCTTCTTCCGAGCGTTGCGGCTGCCACTCCGACCACGCGGCCAGCAGCGCCGCCACGACCACCAGCGCGGCGAGCGTCACGCGCACGTAGCCGGCGCGCGACAGCGCCTCCGCGAGCGCCCGCGGCGTGCGTGCGCGTAGGCCGGCGGCGGTGCCCGCCCGCCCGCCGGCACTCGCCCGTGGCGCACGCCCATGCGGTTCGGCCACGAGCTCGCCGCGGCCGGCGAGCCAGCCGGCGCACAGCAGCGCCACGCAGGCGTCGCCGGGCACGTACCACGTCCAGTCGACGAACGAGTGCACGCCGAACGTGACCACCAGGCAGAGCATCGCCAACATGCCGATCCGCTCGGGGGTGTAGCGGGTGAGCGCAGGCTCGTGCAGGCGCCGCCAGCCGGGCCGCTGCCCGGAGCGCAGCCGGCGCCACGCCCGCCAACGCGTCCAGCGACGGTTGAACGGATGCGTCGCGCGCCCGGCGGCGGCCATCCACGTGAGCAGCAGCGCGAGCGCCAGCGCCAGGCCGACGAGGCCGAGGTCGGCGAGCGTCTGCACGACGAAGCCGTGCGCGTGGCGGACTTCCAGCGTCTGTGTTTCGTAGCGCAGATGGGCGATGGCGAAGCCTTCGGCGCCCACGCCGAGCAGCGGGTGCGCGTCGAACACCTGCAGCGCCTCCTTCCAGTAGCGCGCGCGCACGCTCGCCACCGCGGTGAGCCGTCCCGGCGTGTTGGGGGGCGGTTTTGCGTTGGGGTCGGTGAGCGCGTGGAAGTCGTGCGCGATCGTGCCCGTGAAGCCGCGCTGGCTGTGCGCCAGCGCGCCGGCAAACGCCACCAGCGCGAGCACCAGCGCCGCCAGCAGGACGGCACCCGCGCGCCGGCGCACGAACGGCGAGGGTGCGCGGCGCGCGGTGGTGAAGCCGATCGCCATCCCCGCGAGCGCGAGCAGCACGAGCATCGCCGCCAGCAGCGCGCCCAGCTCGTGCCCGGCGCTGGTGCGTTCGGCGAGCGGCACGCCTTCGGAGCTGAGCGCGTGGCGCGAGAAGTCCCACCCGACGACCACCGCCGCCCCCAGCCCGCCGACGAGCAACAGCGCGGCGCTGCGCAGCCGCAACGGCACCACGCAGAACCACAGCACCAGCCCGAGCGCGAGCGCCGCGAGCGCGCCGCGCGAGTAGGCGAGCGCGAGCGTCACCAGCGCCAGGCAGACGGCGGGGTAGGCGAGCGCGCGCAGCAGCGCGTGGCCGTCACGGCGGGCGCCCAGCCACAGGCAGCAGAGCACGCCCAGCGCGGCGCTCAGGCCGACCGCGTTCCAGTAGCCGTACGGTTCGTTCAGGCGGGCGAAGCTGTTGGACGGGTCGAGGCTGTCGGGGAAGACCTTCGTCAGCGCCGCGTAGCCGCACACGATCGTCGCCGCCAGCGTCAAGCCGCCGAGCAGCGCCGGCCAGCGCGTGGGCGCGACGTGCGCGAGCGCGACGCCGGCGCAGAACACGCCCGCGTACGCGAGCATCCGCCCGGAGTCCTGCCAGCTGCTGTCCGGCTGCACCGACCACACGATCGACAGCGCCGTGAGCATCGCGAATCCGAGCAGCAGGGCAGCCGGCCACAACCCGTGCACGCGCCCACGCACGGGCGCCACGATCACGCTGGCGCCGATCAGCAGGCCGGCGCCCACCGTGAGCACCATCTCGATGGAGGTCATCGGCCCGAGTTTCAGCCCGCCCTTGGCGTAGAACGTGATCCAGCAGAAGAGCGCCGCAACCGCGAGCGCCGTCCACCACAGCCGCTGCCAAGCGCCGGCCAGGCGGGAGCCGGCAGCTTGCGGCGCCGCTACGCCGGGGGCGGGCGCCGGGGCGCGCGGCGGGGGGGTGCCGGGCGCTGGCGCGAGCTCAGTCGGCGTGGCCACGGACACGTTTGCGCAGCGCCCCTCCCGCCACCAGCAGCAGGCCGGCGAGCAGGAACGCGAGGATCGTGAGCACCGGCGTGGGCAGCGCGCTCAGCGCGGAGGCGACGTCCACATGGACCACGCCTGGGTGCACCACCTGACCGCTGCCCAGCTGTACAGGTGCAGAGCCGGCGTGCTGGGCGTGTACGATCGCCCGCTGCTCGGCGGGCGTGGCGGCGAGCGGTGCCGCTGCCGCGCCCAGGCCGCTGGCGCCCCCGCCGCCGCCGCGGCCCGCGGCCGCCGCCGCCAGCTCGGCTTCGCGGATGCGCGACGAGCAGCTGCCGTACTCGACGGTGTCCGCTTCCAGCTCTTCGAGCGCTTTCTTGTAGTCGCTTTGGCTGAAGCCGCTCAGCGATTCGTTGTGCGTGCAGCGCAGGATGATCTTTTCGCCGATGTCCGCCCGCGCGGATGCAGCGATGGTGAGCAGCGCGAGCACGAGCAGCACGGCAAGCGCGCCAGCGCGCACGCCGGCCGGCCGAATCCGCAGGGGGGCGCTCGATCGGCTCTGCAGGCGGGCGAGGCTCATAGCTGCGGCGCCCAACGCTACCAGTGCCCGCGGGAGACGCCCAGGCTGGACAGCGCCCGCGAGAAGCCCTCCGCCCACGCGTCGTAGCTGTAGGCGAGCACGTCCTGCGCCCCCGCTGCGCCCATGCGTGCCCGCAGTGGCGCGTCTGCCGCCAGCCGCGTGATCGCCTCCGCGAGGGCGTGACTGTCGCCGGCGCGCACGATCAGCCCGTTCTCGCCATGCTCCACCAGGCCGCCGGCGGCGGCGCCCACAGCGTCGGTGGCGATCACGGCGAGCCCCTGGTTCATGGCCTCGTTTACAACCAACCCCCACGGCTCGCGAAAGGTGCGGGTGCGCACCGACGGCACCACCAGCACGTGGCAGGCGCCGTACACGTCGCGCAGGCGCGGCGGATCGAGCGTGCCGAGACACACGACCGGCGCGCGTGACCGGGCGCCGGCGTCGGCGTCGAGCCCGCCGAGCAGCGGCGAGCCGCGTGTCACACCGGCGAGCACGAGCGCGGCACCTGTGTCCGCGAGCGCGGCGTCAGCGCCGGCGAGCGCGGCATTGGCATCGGCGAGCGCGGCATTGGCATCGGCGAGCGCGGCACCGCTACCGGCGAGCGCTACGCCTGCCGTGCGCCACGCGTGCGCCAGCACGCCCAATCCCTTTTCGGGTGCCGCTCGGCCGACGAACAGGAACCTGACAGCGGCCTCTGCCGGCCAGCCCGGCTCGTGCGGTACGCCGGACGCGCGCGCGCGCCAGAACTGGTTGTCGACGGACTGCGCCGCCACGTACACGTTGCGCGCCCCGTGCGCGCTGACGTACGCGCTGACGTGCGGCCCGTAGGTGACGACGGCGTCGGCGGAGCGGTACAGGCGCGCGAGCGGCAGGTAGGTGAGCGCATGCGCTGCGCTGCGCGGGTGCGCCCACAGGGACGCCCACAAGATCAGCGGCACGCGTGCGCGGCGTGCGCCGGCCCACGTGGCCAGCGGCGCGAGACGCCCGCCGGTGGGGCAGACGACCGCGCGGTAGCGACCGCTGGCGGCGAGCGCGGCGAGCTGGTGGGGACGCACGTGCACGTACGGGACCGGCAGCTTCGTGGGCGTTGGCATTCCCCCGTGGGTGGAGCGCCCGCCGAACAGCGCGAGCTCGATGTCCTCGCGCTCGTGCAGGCGCGCAAATGCCCCCACGCGGTAGGCGGGCGCGTGGCCGGTGACGAACAGGACGGGCTTCGCCACGGGGTTCACGACCGGCCTCACGCGCGCGGCCCGTTGATCCTCACGCGGTGCTGCGTCACGCGGTGCTGCGTCATGCGGTGCTGCGTCATGCGGTGCTGCGCGAGCACGTCGCGGTAGGCGGCGAGCGTGTCCTGCCCGCAACGCTCCCAGGTGAAGTGCGCCGCCACCGTGGCGCGCGCGCGCTGTCCGGCCTCGCGCAGCCGGTGGGGGTCGGACAGGAGCTCGTCGATGCGCTGCGTGAGCCGCTCGATGTCGCCGGGCGGCACGAGCAGGAAGCCGTCGCCCGCCGCCGCGATCTCCTCCGGGCCGGGCTCGCCACGGCAGCCGATGGCGGGCACGCCGGCGGCCATCGCCTCGACGTAGGCGACGCCGAACGCCTCGTCGGTGGAGGGCATCACGAACAGCGTGCAGCCGCGCGCCAGCTCGATCGCCTCCGTGGGGGGCAGCTGGCCGTGGAAGTCGACGCGCCCGGCGACGCCGAGGCGGGCGGCGAGCCCTTCCAGGGCGACCCGCTCGGGGCCGTCGCCGATCACCGCATAGCGCAGCGTGGGATGGCGCGGGCCGAGCACGGCCAGCGCGCGCAGCACGTCGGCGTGGCGCTTGCGCGCCACCAGGTGCGCGACGGTGACGAGCGTCGGCGGGGCGGTTGCGGTTGGCGGAGCGGCTGGAGCGGGTGGAGCGGGTGAAGCGGGTGGAGCGAGTGAAGCGGGTGGAGCGGGTGGAGCGGGTGGGCTCCCACTCCTTCCGCCACGCACAGCGGATGGCAGGTCGGCGCCGAGATGCACCACGCGGGCCTCGCGTGCGCCGTGGCTCAGGGCGAGCTCGGCGATGCCGTGGCTGTTGGCGAGCACGAGCGCCGCCGCACCCAAGCTCCTGGCGACTGCGTCGGCCCCGGCGCGGTCGCGCCGGGCGGTGTACAGCACGTCGCCACCGTGCACGGACACGATCAGCGGCTGCCTGAGACGCGCCCGGCGAACCGCGTCGCCGGCCGGCACGGCGTTGTGCGCGTGGACCAATTCGAACGGGAAGGAGCGCGCGAGCACACGCAGCGCGAGCCCCAGCGCCGGCGCCGCCCACGCCCCCCAGGCCGGGTAGTGGCCGTCGCGCGGCGGGGAGACGTAGGGGACGTACGTGACGGCCAGCCCGTCGCGCGTCTGCCGGCGCGGCTCGCGCACGCGTTCGGCGAGCGCGCGCGCAGCGCGCGCGAACGACGGCGCGCCGGCGGGGCCGGCGGTGAGCGTGGCGCGGGGCGGCACCAGCCGGTGCAGCACGAGCACGCGCAGCTGTGCGCCGGCGTCGCGTGCGGCGAGCGCCTGGCGGTGCGCCCACACGCCGAGCACGGGGTCGCGCTGGCTGGGATAGAACTCGGCCACGACCACCACGCGCGCGGGAGTGCGTTCCGCGTCGCTCACTTCGGAGTCGCTCGCCAGCTGCGATGGGTAGTGAGCGTGCGTTCCGCCTCGCGCGCGCTCAGGTAGGGACGTTCGGCCAGGAACGCGCGCGCCTCCGCGACGGCGTCCTCGCGCGCGTAGGCGGCTGCGGCGGGGGCGGCGAGGTGGCGGATGGGGACGGCGTCGACGACGCCGCACCGCCAGCCGTGCGCGCGGGCGAGCGCCGCCCAGTGGACATCCAGGCCCCAGCCCATGCGCAGCTCGGGGAACGGCAGCAGCACCGCGAACGTGCGCGCGGCAAACGCCGTCACGGGGCCGATCTCGACGAACGCCGTCTCGCGCACGACGCTGCGCGCCCGCCGGCGCGTCACCGGCCAGGCGGCGTGCGAGCGCAGGCGGTGGGCGGGCTGCGCGAGCGCGAGCGAGAAGCGCTCGCACAGGAACAGGAAGCGGTCGAGGAAGCCGCGCGGCAGCTCGACATCGTCGTCGACCACCACCAGCCAGTCGTGGCCCGCGGGGGGACATTCATCGAGCAGCCGGTTGAGGTTCTCGAACTTTCCCCGCCCTTCCGGCGGGCAGCTGTGCAGCTCGACGTCGTGGCGCGAGCGCAACAGCTCGGCGTCGATCGCCTGCGCGAGCTCCAGCCGCTCGGGGCGCTGCACGCTCAACGCGAGCACCCGCCGCAGCGGGGGCGCGTGGCGGGCCGCGAGCCCCAGGCGCAGGCGTCTGGCGCTGAGGGTTTCGTACGCATCGATGCTCACGTCGCGGGCGTCGCGCAGCAGCGCGTCGAAGCCGCCCACCGTGCCGCTGGCGCCCGACAGGAAGTCCTCGCCGGCGGCGGCGGTGCGACGGGTGGCCGTGCGTTCGTGCAGCCCTTCGCGCAGGCGGCCCGCGCTGTGGGCGACCATCGTCAGGCCGGCAGGGCAGCGGTAGCGCAGGACATGCCCCGCGCAGCCGGCGAGCGTTGCGAGCTCGCGCGCGAGCGAAGGCGCGTGCCCGCGGCGGGCGTCGAAGCGCCGCGCTGCCAGCCCGCGCGCGTAGGACCCGCGCGCGAGCGAGCGCAGGCGCGCGTCGGCGCCCACACGACGGTGCTCGACGGCGGCCCCCGCCACGTACAGCACGCGCGCGCCGGGTGTACGCGCGCGCAGGCGTTCCTGCCACTCCTGCTCGTCGCCGCCGTGCTCGAGCGACACGTCGAACGGCCCCACGCGCGCGAGCGCGCTGCGGCGGATCGCCATGTTCGCGCCCCACGCGAACTGCGCGTCGGTGTCGGCGCTGCCGAGCTCGAGCGTGGTGATCGGCGGGCGCTCGCGCCCGCAAGAACGAGAACCCCACCCACCCGGACCGTTCAGGCGCGCTTGGATGGGGCCCGTAAAGACATCCACCTGCGGGTGCTCGCGCGCGGCGCGCAGCAGCGCATCGAGCCACCCGGCGCTGACGCGCACGTCGTCGTCGACGAACACGACGAGCTCGCCGCTCGAGTGCTCCACGCCGGTGTTGCGCGCGACGTTCAGCCCCTGCGGGCGCGGGTGCGGCTGATAGCGCGCGCGAAAGCGCGCAGCCAGCGCGCGGGCGCTCTGTGACGCGCCGGCGTCGTCCACCACCAGCACCTCCGCACCCAGCCGGGCGGCTTCACGGGCGAGCGAGTCGAGCGCGACCTCCAGGTAGGGAAGGCGCTCGCGGGTGGGGATCACGATGGAGGCTGGCGGGGCCACGGCTGGCAGAGAGTCTAGGTTTGGCGCCAGCATGGTCCTGTTCCTGCACAACCGCTATCGCACCACCGGCGGCGAGGAGCGCGCGGTGGACGATCTGCTGTGGCTCGTGCGCGAGCACCTGGGCGAGCCGGCGGAGCTGCTCGCGCGCGACTCCGCGCAGGTGGGGCGCACGCGTGCTGCGCTCGGCTTGCTGCGCGGCGGGCTCGAGCCCCGCGAAGTCGCCGCCGCGGTGCGCATCAGCGGCGCGCGCGTGCTGCACGCCCACAACCTGCAGCCGACGCTCGGCTGGCGTGCGCTGGCGGCTGCGCGCGCGGCGGGCGCACGGGTGGTGCTCCACCTGCACCAGTACCGCCTGGTGTGCGCCACGGGCGTGTGTTACACGCGCGGCGCCGAGTGCACGCGTTGCCACGCGCGCAACACGCTCCCCGGCGTGCGGCTGAACTGCCGCGCCAGCGTGCCGGAGGCGCTCGCGTACGGAGCCTCGCTGGCGCTCTGGCAACGGCGGCTGGTGGCGCAGGCGGACGCGGTGATCGTCCCCAGCGTGTTCGCGCGCGAGCGCCTGCGGGAGCTGGGGGCGCCGCTGCCGTGGGAGCGGGTGCACGTGCTGGCGCCGCCGCTGCGCGCGTTGGCGCAGGCGCCCAGCGGCGACTCCCAGCCGGCGCTCGCCGGTCCGGCGGTGTCGCCCGCCGTGGCGGCGCCAACCGCCGCTGATCCAGGGACGTCCACCGCGGGTGACGCCGGCATGGGTGCGTACGCGCTGGTCGTCGCGCGCCTGGCGCCGGAGAAGGGCGTGGACGTGGCGATCCACGCGTGCAGGATGGCGGGCGTGCCGCTGGTGGTGGCCGGAGACGGCCCGGAGCGCGCGGCCCTGGTCGAGCAGGCGGGCGCGGGGGACGTCAGCTTTGTCGGCCGGGTCGACGACGCCACCCTGGCGAGGCTGCGCGCGGGGGCGTCGATCGCGCTCGTTCCGTCGCGCTCGGGAGAGTCGTTTGGGCTGGCGGCGGCGGAGGCGATGGCCGCGGGGCTGCCGCTGGTTGCCAGCCGCGTGGGCGCGCTCCCCGAGCTGGTGGACGCGGAGGCGCTCGTGGCGCCCGAGGACCCCGCCGCGCTGGCGCAGGCGATCGAACGTCTGGCGGGGGATCGGCTGCTTGGCGAGCGTGGCCGCGAGCGGGTGCGCGCGGTGTGCGCCCCGGAGGCGGTGGCGCGCGCGCTGGCGGCGGTGTACGGCGGGGCTTAAGCTGCGCTCGTGTCAACCGCCAGCAGCGCGCTCATCACCGGTATCACCGGCCAGGACGGTTCGTTCCTGGCGGAGCTGCTGCTGGAGAAGGGCTATGCGGTGACGGGTGTGATGCGGGAGGAGCCGGGCTGCTCGCTCGGGTGCAGTGAGCACCTGCGCGGGCGGATACAGCTCGTGCACGGCGACCTGCTCGCGCCGGACACGCTGCGGACGGCGATCGACGAGGTGCGCCCGCGCGAGATCTACCATCTGGCGGCGCCGTCGTTCGTGCCTGCCTCATGGGGGCATCCGGAGGAGACGATGCGCGCGATCATCGGCTCGTGCGCGGCGATCCTCGAGGCTGTGCGGGACGTCGATCGCAGCATGCGGGTGTTCGTGTCGGCCTCCGGGGCGATCTTCGGCGAAACGAGCGAGAGTCCCCAGCGCGAGGACACGCCGTGCAGACCGACGAACCCGTATGCGATCGCCAAGCTGTCAGCGCATCAACTGCTGGGCGTGCTGCGTGCGCACGACGGGCTGCATGCGAGCTCGGGGATCACCTTCAACCACGAGTCCGAGCGCCGGCCAGAGCGGTTCGTCTCGCGCAAGGTCACCCGCGCGGCGGCGGCGATCAGCCTCGGCTATCAGGAGGAGCTGACGCTCGGCGCGCTGGACGCCGTACGCGACTGGTCGTTCGCCGGTGACATCATGCACGGGGCGTGGCTGATGCTCCAGCAGGAGCGCCCGGACGACTACGTGCTCGCCAGCGGCGTGGCGCACACGGTACGGGAGCTGGCGCAGATAGCGTTCGCGTGCGTGGGGCTGGACGCCGAGCGCTACGTGCGCGTGGACGGCGGGCTGGTGCGTCCGCCGGAGGCGGCGCCGAGCGTGGGCGACCCGACGAAGGCGCGCGCGCAGCTTGGGTGGGAGCCACGTGTGGGCTTCGCCGACTTGATCGAGCGGATGGTCCGCGCCGACGTGCGCTCGTTGCAGGCCACAGCCGCCGCCACCTGAGTCCCCTACACTGCCCGACTGAATGACCTCCGTGGGTGTGATCGGGCTGGGTTACGTGGGCTTGCCGCTCGCCGTGGCGTTCGCGGAGTCGGGCTGCGAGGTGATCGCCGTGGACGTGGACGCGCGCAAGGTGGAGGCGATCCACGCGGGCGAGTCCTACATCGAGGACGTGCCCTCGGAGCTGTTGCGCGAACACGCGGAGCGGATCAACGCGGACACCCGCTACGCGCGGCTGGAGCGGGCGGACGCGGTGCTGGTGTGCGTGCCCACGCCGCTGACGGCCAACCGTGAGCCGGACCTCATGCCGCTGCTGGACTCGACGCGCGCGCTGGCGGGAATCCTGCAGGCCGGACAGCTGGTGGTGCTCGAGTCGACCACGTATCCCGGCACGACGCGCGAGCGCGTGGCGCCGCTGCTGGAGGAGTCGGGGCTGAAGGCGGGGACGGACTTCCACCTCGCGTTCTCGCCCGAGCGCGTGGACCCCGGCCGCACGGACTACACGCTGCGCAACACCCCCAAGGTGGTGGGTGGGCTGACCGACGCGTGCGCGGAGCGCGCACGGGAGCTGTACAGCATCGTGTGCGACCGGGTGATACGCGTGTCGAGCCCCGAGGCCGCGGAGCTGACGAAGCTGCTGGAGAACATCTTCCGCTCCGTGAACATCGCGCTGGTCAACGAACTGGCGATGCTGACCGACCGCATGGGGATCGACATCTGGGAGGTCGTCGACGCCGCCGCGACGAAGCCGTACGGCTTCATGCGCTTCGAGCCGGGTCCCGGCATGGGCGGGCACTGCCTGCCGGTCGACCCCTTCTACCTGAGCTGGCGCGCGCGCGAGTTTGACATGGCGACGGAGTTCATCGAGCTCGCCGGCAAGGTCAACCAGCAGATGCCCTACCACTGCGTGGCGAAGGTGCAGCGGGCGCTGAACGAAACCGGCATGTCGGTGAAAGGCGCGCGCGTGACGGTCGTGGGGGTCAGCTACAAGCCGGGCGTGGGCGACGTGCGCGAGTCGCCCGCGCTGAAGATCATCGCGCTGCTGCAAGGGCTCGGCGCTGAGGTCCTCTACCACGACCCGCACGTGCCCAGCCTGTCCGAGCTCGGGCTCGCGAGCACGCCGCTCGAGGACGCGGTAGCCGACGCGGACCTGGCGCTGATCGTGACCGCGCATCCGGGCGTGGACAACGAGCTGATCGCGCAGCGCGCGCGGCTGGTGGTGGATCTGCGCGGCGTCACGCGCGCGTCGAGCACCGCCAACGTAGTCCGGCTGTGAGCCAGCCGCTGCTCGCCGCCGGCGTGCAGGTCGGCGAGGGCGTGTCGTTCGGCGCGTACGTGGTGGTGCACGCGGGAACGGTGATCGGCGCCGGCTGCTCGATCGAGGACCACGCGGTGCTGGGCAAGCGCCCGCGGCTCGCGCGCCATTCGAGCGCCGCCGGCGAGGTGCGCGCGCTGGAGCTGGGCGCGCGCGCGAGCGTGGGCACCGGCGCGGTCGTGTTCGCGGGCGCGAGCGTCGGCGAGGAGGCGATCCTCGGCGATCAGACGTTCGTGCGCGAGCGCACGAGCATCGGTGCGGGCTCGGTGATCGGCCGCGGAAGCGTGGTCGACAACGACGTGCGCGTGGGCGAGCGCGTGCGCGTGCAGACGAACGTGTACCTGACGGCCTTCACGGTGATCGAGGACGACGTGTTCGTGGGTCCCGGCGTGCTCACGACCAACGACCACACGATGGCCCGCCACGGGCCGGACGAGCCGATCCGCGGCGCGATCCTGCGTCGCGCGTGCCGCGTGGGCGGCGCCGCGGTGCTGACGCCAGGGGTCGAGGTCGGCGAGGAGGCGTTCATCGCCGCCGGCGCGGTGGTCACGCGCGACGTGCCCGCGCGCGCGGTCGTCATGGGGGTGCCCGCGCGCGTCGTGCGGGATGTCGACGAGGAGGATCTCCTAGAGCGCTGGCGCTGATCGCGCGCCCGCTCGCCTGACGCCAACGGCTCGCAGGTGCGGACGCGTCTGGTCGCACCACTACCTTTGGACCCGTGTCTCCGCGCGTCTCGATGGTTCGACCACGGATCAGCAAACGACCCAGTGTGCGGCTTTGCTCGCCCTAGAGCATCGTCCTCTCTGGCACGATTGGCGCATGGCGGGCCAACACACCTTCGCGAGCTCGGATGAGCACACAAGGCTCCAAGCCGACGGGTTCCTAGCGCCTCTGCGTTGGGCTCTGCCCGCTCAAGTCGACACGCTGCTAGCGAGGCTCCTCGCGCTGTGTGACGCCGGGGACGAGAATATACTGCGCAATCCGCATATTAGCCACGATTGGATGTACGAAATAATAGCGGCCCGCGCCCATCACCCGCTTCTTGTTCAAGCTACTTGGTGGCGGCATCGCGGTCGAGAACGTTTTTGTGATCGTCAAGCATCCGGGAGATGGGTTTGCGGTTCCCCCGCATCAGGACGGCGTCAACGACAGCATGGAACTAGATCAGACCAAGGCTATCGCGGTGTGGTACGCACTAACAGATGCAAACTCCGCGAACGGGTGTGTAGAAGCTGTTCGGGGATCTCATCTGTACGGTTATCTACCTATCGAGCGAGCAGGGGATCGCTATGTACGCGGAGGTCGCCGGCCGCTACAGACGCCGCACCACGCGCGATCGAGCGACCCATGGGTACCGATTCCGCTCGGTGCTGGCCAGGCATGCGCAATGGATATGTGCTGCCTGCACCGGAGCGAACCGAACAGGGCCGAGACGCCCAGGGTGGGGGTCAACGTTCGCTACGTCACGAGCGGAGCCTTTCTACGGGCAGGGGATCTCAACCGGTCCCTACGCCTACTCGACGGCATGTCGACAAGGTGTGTAAGCAGCCTACTCGCCAGTTCATATCGCAAAGAGGAGACATGAGTAATCCCACATTTATATCTGCGGAGCGCGTTGTGAGAGAGCTAGTGCTGGTAGGCGAGGATGGCGACCCCGCGCGTCGCGGGGATAAGCAGGTGATCGCCATGTCGACCTGCCGGTTTTCCTGTCCCGACCGCGACACGCTAGAGCGGTGTGTCGCGGCAATACGCAAATCCGACGAGCATCTGCGAAACCGGCCCGAGGAGATGATGCTCTGGGATTGGCAGAGCACGTTCGTCGAGATGGTGGGAAACGATCGCGACGAGGCGGGCGCGACGGTGATCCTAGGCGTTGCCTGGTATGACGACGATTTCTTTCAAGAGAAGCGCGGAGCGCACCTAGACAGGATGCACCGCACGATGTATGAGGCGATCGGACTCCCTGCCGGAAGCATCGACGTCACACATTGGAGATGCGAAGGCCAGACGATCCTGTAGCTGCACAGTTACGGGCGCATGGTCGCCGTCAATATCGGGAATATAGAGAGGAACAGCCATGGCAGTCACGATAGTTGGGTCAAGATGTGACATCACCAAGGTGTCTGCAACGTTTAGGGCGAATAGGGTGATCGATCTCCCAGACATTCGCGCTCTCGTGATACCAGTTCCGCGAGCACTCACGTGCGAGGCATACTTTGAGTCGCCCATGGTGAGCACCGGCTCGCGGCTACTCTTGTCGGTCAATGGCGAAGACGTCATCGATCTCTACTACGACAACGAGCAAGGGAGCAAGCAAGAGACGATCGACCTAGCCGGCCATCTCGTACCTGGCAAGAATGAGCTTCGAGTTCGCTGCCTCGTTGCGTGCCATCCGATCGATGGCCTGTCAGACACCGGACTTCTATGGCTGCGCGGACCTGAGGCAACGATCATCCGCAAGCAATTTGCAACAAAAGGAAGCCTAGAGCCATTCGATCTGCGGTGGACACTTTTGTTGGAGCCAACGGAGGGCTAGGCAGCGTCCTTCGGGCATCGCGTCGCTAGGACCGCGGCGACTACCTCATCGGCCTGCTCACAAGTGAGCACGGGGCTCATTGGTATCGCGAGGTGCGTGCGGGCGGCGAACTCGGTCCCGGGGAGCTCTGCGCTGGCGGCCCACGCGCGCATCGGCGCCTGTCGGTGCACCGGGGTGCGATAGTAACCCTTGTGGCCTATGCCAGCGGCGGCAAGCGCGGCTTCCAGGTACTCGACCTGCGGGTGGCTGACGACATACAAGTGCCACGCGGGCGACACTCCTTCGGCTGGCTGCGGCAGCGTGAGGAGCTCGCCGAGGCCCGCCTCTTCGTAGTGACGCCCAGCCTCGCGACGCCCGTGCGACCACGCGTCGAGGTGCGGCAGCTGCACGCGCAGCAGCGCCGCCTGGAGCTCGTCCAGGCGCGAGTTGTAGCCGAGCTGCTCGTAGGTGACCTTGTCACGGGAGCCGTGGAAGCGCAGCGTGCGGGCGCGCTCGGCGACCTGCTCGTCGTTCGTGGTGATCATGCCGCCGTCGCCGAAGCAGCCGAGGTTCTTGGAGGGGAAGAACGAGAACGTCGCCGCCGTGCCGAGCGCGCCCGGACGCTTGCCTCCGCCGGCCAGCGAGCCGGCGGCCTGGGCGGCGTCCTCCAGCACCGGCACGCCGAGCGCTTCGATCGCCGCGACCGGGGCCACGTTGCCGAACAGGTGCACGGCGATCACCGCGCGGTCTCGGCGGTCACGCAATATGTCTCAGGGTCGATGTCGCAGAACACGGGCGTGGCGCCCGTCGCGGGGATCGCCTCCGCGGAGGCGTAGAACGTGAACGAGGGGACGACGACCTCGTCGCCCGGCCCGACGCCCATCGCGCGCAGCGCGATCGTGATCGCCTCCGTGCCGTTCGCCACGCCCACCGCGTGGACGACGCCGCAGTAGGCCGCGAACTCGCGCTCGAACGCATCGACCTCGGGACCGAGGATGTAGCGGCCCGAGTCCAGCACGCGCTCGGCCGCCTGCTTTAGCTGCTCGCGCAGGCCGGCGATCGGCGTCACGGTGTCGAACAGCGGGACGCCCATCGGCTTCAGCGCGAGGCCAGCAGCTCGACGTCCGCGCGCGTCATCAGGCGGATCAGCTCCTCGAAGCTCGTGCGCGGCTTCCAGCCGAGCTCGCGCTCGGCCTTGCTCGCGTCGCCGATCAAGTGGTCCACCTCCGCCGGGCGCACGAACGCGGGGTCAATCGTTACGTACTGCGCGAAGTCGCCCAGCCCGGCCTCGTCGAAGGCCACCTCGCAGCATTCACGCACGGAATGCGCTTTGCCGGTGGCGATCACATAGTCCGCAGGGATGTCGCGTTGGAGCATCAGCCACATCGCTTCCACGTAGTCCTTGGCGTAGCCCCAGTCGCGTTCCGCGTCCAGGTTGCCCAGGCGCAGCTCGTTTGTCACACCGTGCTTAATTGCCGCCGCGTGCCACGTGATCTTGCGGGTTACGAACTCCAAACCCCTGCGACTCGACTCGTGGTTGAAAAGTATTCCCGACGTAGCGTGCAAGTCATATGACTCGCGATAATTAACAGTAATAAAGTGTCCGTACGCCTTCGCCACGCCATAAGGTGAACGCGGGTAGAACGGCGTGGTCTCCGTCTGCGGGACCTCCAGCACCTTGCCGAACATCTCGCTCGAGGAGGCCTGGTAGAAGCGCGCCTCGGGGCACACTTCGCGCATCGCCTCGAGCATCCGCGTGACGCCCACGCCGGTGAACTCGGCGGTCAGCGTCGGTTGGATCCAGGACACGGCGACGAAGGACATCGCCGCGAGGTTGTAGATCTCTGCCGGCCTGGACGCGCGCAGCGCGTCCACCAGCGAGCGTTGGTCGAGCAGGTCGCCCTGGTGCAGCGTGATGCGGTCGCGGATGTGCTCGATGCGCTCGAACTTCTCGGTCGAGGCGCGGCGCACCATGCCGTGGACGTCGTAGCCCTTCTCCAGCAGCAGCTCCGCCAGGTAGGAGCCGTCCTGGCCGGTCACGCCGGTGATCAGTGCGGATGGTCTGTCGTTCATAGAGCGCGGGAGCCTAGCGATCGGCGGCGCGGGAGCCTAGCGGCCGGCGGCGATGGGGCTGGGCGCGGCGGCCTCGGCGTTCCCGTTCCGGTGCGCCCCGCTCGGGGGGTCCTGGTGCGCACGCCACGGCGCGTCGCCCCGCCCGCGCAGCCAGCGCACGGTCGCCGCGATGCCGTCCTCCACGCCGATCTTCGCCTCCCAGCCGAGCAGCCGCCTGGCCTTCTCCACCGACGGCCAGCGGCGCTGCACGTCGACCGCGAACGTCGGCAGGTGCTCGAGCTCGAACGCGTCCGGGTCCTCGCCGCACGTTTCCCACACGATGCGCGCGATCTCAGCGACGGTCAGCTCGCGCGCGGCGGAGATGTTGAAGTCCTCGTTCAAGCCCTTCGGCGAGCTCATCGCGGTGACGATCCCGTCGGCGATGTCGTCCACGTGGGTGAGCGTGCGCGTCTGCTCGCCCGAGCCGAAGATCTGCAGCGGGCGCTGGCCGGAGAGCACCTTCTCGATCAGGTCCGGCACGGCGTGCGCGATGCCCGGTTCGGCGTCCGGCAGCTCGCCGGGGCCGTACGCGTTGAACGGGCGGCAGATCGTGTACGGCAGGCCGTGCTCGTCGTGCGCCGCGCGGCAGTACACCTCGCCGGTGAGCTTCGAGAAGCCGTACGCCGACAGCGGCACCGGGCATTGGGGCAGGTACTCCTCGGGCGTCGGGAACAGCTCGGCGCGCTCAAACACCATCGAGGAGGACACGTACACGAAGCGCTCCACCTCCATGTCCAGCGCCGCACGCACGACCGCGTTGTACAGCGCGTTGTTGACCTCCGTCAGCGTGTGCGGGAGCTTGTGGAAGTTGGCGATGCCGCCGACGATCGCCGCCAGGTGGATCACCTGGCTGCAGCCGTGCGTCGCCATCCGCGCCTGCTGGGGCACGCGCAGATCGCCGGTGTGCACCTCGCAGCCCTCGCGTATCCACTGCGGCGCCGCGCGCTGGTCGGACACGCGCACCTCGTACGCCGGGTCGGCGAGCAGCCGCCGCACAACCGCCGCGCCGATCGTCCCCGCCCCGCCGGTCACCAGCACGCGGCTCATCGCACGACGCCGCTCATCGGCGCGCGGGGTGGGTCGGCTTCAGCGCGACGAGCTCCGACGCGTACGCGAACACCTGCCCGGCGCCCCAGCAGTTCCACGGGTCCACCACCAGACAGTCGCCGCCCGCCCGCTCCGCGATCGCCGCCAGCGCGCGCGCCTCGCGAAACTCCGAGTGGTTGGCAGCCACGACCACCATCGCCGCCCCCGTGATCGCGTCCTCCAACGACGCCGTCGGCGTCGCCACATAAGGATCGTGAACAGCCACGTCCGCCAGCTCACGCTCGAGCAGACGGATCAGCTTGTGCGCCAGCGAGTCGCGCTCGTCGTCCGTGTCCGCCTTGAACGCCAGCCCCAGCACCGCCACCTTGCGGTTCGCCAGCGGGCCCAGCCGCCGCTTCGCGCCCTCCAGCAGGAACAGCGGCACCGACTCGTTCACACGTGAGACCGCCAGCAGCATGCCCGGCGCCGGCGAGCGCTCCTCCGAGAACGTGAAGTCCTTGCGCAGGCACGTGCCCGCCGTCAGGCCCGGCTGGGCGATGCCGCCGCGCGGATAGTCGCGGTTGATCAGCTCGATCACCTCGAACACGTTCGCCGCGTAGCGCTCGCAGTCCATCATCAACAGGTTCGGCAGCGCGAAGTTCGTGTAGCGCAAGATGTTCGTCCAGATCTTCGCCAGCTCCGCCTGCACCGCCGTCGTCTGCACGATCGGCGCGTCGAACGTCGCGAACAGCTCAGCCACCGCCTCGCCCGAGCGCGCGCCGACGCCACCGATGATGCACGGCAGCGTGTCGATCTCCTCCAGGAAGCGCCCCGCCGCGATGCGCTCCGGCGCGTGCGCCACCATCACCTCCTCGCCGATCTCAAAGCCGCGGTGCTTGGCCAGGTAGCCGGCCACGAACTCCGTCGTCCCCGGCGCCACCGTCGAGCGCAGGATCACCGAGTGCCCCGGCGCGAGCACGCCCAGCAGGTCGTCCAGCGCGGAGCGAATGTCGCGCATGTCGATCTCAATGTGCGCGAACGACGGCGTGCCCAACGTGATCACGATGTGGCGCGCGTCAGCCGCATCCGCCACGCGCTCGGACAGCGTCAGGCGCCCGTGGGCGGGATCCGATAGCACGCGCTCGAGCAGCTCCTGCGCGCCCGTCTCCGCGAACGGCATGCGCCCGTCGCGCACCGCCTCCAGTCGCGCCGGGTCGTTGTCCACGCCGATCACGCGCAGGCCGCGGTCGGCGAACGACAAGGCCAGCGGCAGGCCGACGCGGCCGAGGCCGACGACGGAGACGTCGGCAGTGCTCTGCGATGTGCCCATCTAAGGCGAAGAGGATATCCGTGCGCCGGGGGCTGCCAGCACGCGTTCGTGCACGTGGATCATCGAGCTTGAAAACCGCGAGCGCCCCGCCGGTTGCGCACATACTGGGCCGCGAACGCGGCGATGAAGCGCGGGTTGTAGCGCGCGTAGCGCGGCCACAGGCGCCGCGGCTCGCGCGCGAGCCGGTAGGTCCACTCCAGGCCGTTGCGCTGCATCCACGCCGGCGCCTGCGGCACGAGCCCCGCGTGGAAGTCGAACGCCGCCCCCACGCCCACCAGCAACGGGGTACGCAGCCGCGGACGCATGCGCGCCATCCAGCGCTCCTGCTTGGGCTGGCCGGTGCCCACCCACACGACCTGCGCGCCGCACGCGTGGATGTCGTCCACCACGCGCTGCTCCTCCTCAGCTGTGAGCTCGCGAAACGGC
>Ga0335075_10002060_pt1 | contig 32684 bp, 30 predicted proteins | sample Lox_Sample_24_FD_206723 | JGI IMG/M metagenome (GOLD analysis project Ga0335075, IMG submission 206723) | Soil microbial communities from Loxahatchee National Wildlife Refuge, Florida, United States - Lox_Sample_2.4 | ecosystem: Environmental > Terrestrial > Soil > Wetlands | place: USA...
TCGCGAACCGCCGCTGCGGCCAACTCGGTCTGGAACCGGTATTTGCGATTGCAGAGAATCCATTTCCTTGGATGTCCGAGGCAATGGACCTCAAGAAGGAGAAGAACTTCTTCGAAACGCGCGTCATCGAATATCAGAATGGCGGCTCGCTCAATTGGGATTAACGGGCCCGGCGTTTGTTCATGGGAAGTTCGGATCACGGCCCGCAATGTTCTCTGGTCATAGAAGCCCATCTGCTGAAATTGAATGCGTTCAACCAGCCCTTTGGACTTCCGAGAGGGTGCGGGTGATTAGCTTTGCATCACCAAGGACGAGGCCCGATTCTCCGATTCTGATGGCTGTGTCCAACGGCAAAATGAGCAGGTACATCCCGTCGCGACCACGCGCGACGCGCAAGCTTTCAAATTGTGTCGCACATCCGCTGGCATGCGTTAAGGTCACGGCTGGACAAATTTTCAGCAACGCAATACACACAAGCTATTTAGCCACACGCCGAAATGGAGGAGACATGGCGACGCGATTTTCACGAGCGCATTGTCTCGGCGACGAGCTAGAGCCTGATGATACAGACAGCAAGTAATGTCAGTCCGTACTACCTTGGAGGACAAGATCGGTATTACCACGTAACGCAGAATAGGGTCTGCTCGCGTCAACTCTCCGATTTTGCGGTTTGTTTCATTTCGGCGTATGTCTAATGACTTGGCAAGCTCGGGTTTTCGCCGTATTCCGCCCGATGACCCTGCCGCGCATGATGGGTGATGGAATTTCCACCGCTTCGGAAAGAATTTGCCGAAATCGCCGAAACGCTCGCGCGTGAAGGCGCTGAGTTCATAGGCTTTCAGGACAGCCCCCGCGGTCGTCTCTTCCTTTTCTCGGACATATTCACAGGCACCACTTTGGCGCTTGTGGAATTCGAAGTGTGTCCCGAGGCGGTTTCCCGCCGCCTACAAGAAAGCCGGAATTCCCGCGCGTCCGAGGGCTCGAAGCGCGATTTAGCGGATTCCCTCTGAATCAAGAAGTCCGGGTAGTCGGGCACCAGCCAATTGTGACCGGACCCGAGCCGCTCTCGCCACGACAGGTGGCGGTGAACCAGCTCGGTGAATCGACCCCGTAAAAACATCTGCGGCTGACTGGGCGCCCTCCATCAACTTTCCACTTCGGAAATAGGAAGTCCTCGCGGCCGTTCCCATTTTGGCCGCGATTGTAGCTTTGAAGATGCTTTGGGTTGCTCGAAGCGGGCCTGCCTGGCTCGCGCCTTATTCGCGTGCCGTGAGCACGGTTGCGGAACTGCGAGGGGAATTCGGCTGAATAGAGGCACCGTTAGCCGCTCTTCGTGGTGAACTTATTCGCCATAAAAGTCCGCCGGAGTGCTCGCCTCTTGCCCACTGGGGCAAGAGCGCATCAGGAGGCTGGGTGACAGCTCGTTGTTGATTCGGCATATGTATTCCGCCGCATCTCAACAGGCGATCCCAAAAGAGTAATGGCCGTCCGGAGTAAAGGCAATCCGCGCGTCGAGCCGAGTCTTATTCCCGCCGTCTTTTCATCCGTCACTGTTCGATTGCAATTCCAGCCACATGGCCGGTTCTCCCCAACGCAAAACTGTGAGTCGGCCGAGGAGTTCTCTCCGTCGGGATGCTGATACGACGACCCGAAGGAAGGAGGCGTCATCGATGCACTGTCCATATTGCGGAGACAGACGAACGGAAGTGCTTAAAACCGTTTATCGCGGCCACAACTCATATCGCCAACGGCGATGCGTCCATTGCGGGTCCCGCTTCAGCACCCAAGAGAGGCCGGTGCGCTGGAGCCGCGTGGAACTGAAATGGCCGGGACCCTCCCCCTCTCGCAAAGGATGGCGGAATCATCGGAGGTTGGCGATACGTGGAAGGTGCGAGGTCGAATCCTGCGGAGTGGAATTCAAGCAGTCTGGAGCCCGGCGCCACGTTGACCACATCGTGCCGGCAAGGCTGATCCGGCGATTAAAAGCTGGTAATCCCGATCAGCGAGAAAACCTTGAGTGTCTCTGCGGAACCTGCCATGGATACAAGCTGCAGGCCGACCACAAGCTCTGTCTAGGGGACCAACTCGGATACCTTGAGATACTTCGGACGCATAACTTCGACATCAGTCGGGTCGAACGCGCACTTAGCCTGTACGGCCTATCACGAGAGCGTGGACGAGAGGCGTTCGCTCCCGATTCGCGCGGTTGACTACTGGCAGGCTGGTTCGGGCTCGTTGAGAGAGTCCCGGACACGATAGCCTCGCTGTTCCGCGGCGGACCAATCGAGCTATTGTGACTGTTTGTTCCGGGCAGGAATACGAGCGTCCTCGTAGAGAAGTTCACGGAGCCGGAGACGTGCCTTGAACAGTTGAGACTTGGAATTCCCGACCGAGCATCCCCAAATTTCGGCGATCTCCTCGTGTTTGTACCCTTCGACATCATGCAGAAGGAATATTTCCCTGTACCCTGCCGGCAATCGGTCGATCGCCTTGCTCAATCTGACGCGGTCGAGCACGCCGTTCAGACGGAGGTCATCCGCCCTCAGCCGCACCGGGTGATGGGAGATCTCCTGGCTGGGTTCGGTCACGGAATCGAGCGATATTTCAGGAATTCTTTTTTTTCGAAGTCGAGCCAGTGCGACGTTGAAGGCCAGCCGGTGAACCCACGTGGAAAAGCTCGACTCACCTCGAAACGTATGGAGTTTTCGAAACACCTGCAAAAACGCGTCCTGGGTGAGGTCTTCCGCCTCGATCCGGTTTCCTGCGATGCGGTAGCACAAGCCGTACACCCGCCGGCTGTGCAGTCTGTAAAGACGCTCGAACGCCGAGGAATCGCCGTCGCAGGCCAGACGGACAATTTCAACTTCTGGCGCCTCATCGGCGACTGCGGGCGCTGATCCTGTAGTTCGGCTCTCCACGTTGGCTCCAATGCTAAGCAGCGCGCATGCCAAATGGCTCCTGCCACGGCGCTCGCCGGCAGCTTCGCGGGAAAATTAGGCTTGCGGCGGTTTTGCGGGTGGAATGTGCGACATCCGAGAACAAGTTCGGCGCGTATGGCGGTGGATTTCGCCCACTCCTGGTGGTTTTCAACCACCCTTTTCAGCAGGCGCTCAACGCGAGCCGTAGGGTGCGAGCGAGGAAGGCCGCTCTGCAGTTGGTGGAGAAGGAAGCACAGGCTTCGCGCGCCGGTTGCTCGGCCAAATTTCGGAGGCCCGCCGACAATCACTCCGCAGTTGGCTGTGCGATCTCTCCGGCACGCGATTCGCGCTGTTGCACCAGGCGCATCGTCACACCCGTCACTCTCCCGACGATTTCCGCCTCCGACGGATAGTCGAAACGGCGGATATTCTGGTGAGAGAGCGTATGCGGAATTACGATCAACTGACCACCGTCCACTTGGCACCAACTGCAAACGTATCCGAGCCGCAATTCCACGAAATAAATCGGCCGGTCGAATTCCGTTTTCCATCTCTCGGCGCTGATCTTTCGCTGCGTCGAGTCGATCTGCACCAGAGAACCAGGACGAATGAGCGGGTCGAGAGTGAGATCATCGAGCCCGATATAGCCGTAGACCGACTTGCGCAGATCGAGGTGCTGCAGGAAACCGACCGGGATCTGGTCCCATTTCTCGACGACGCGTGCGAGGAGATTGGTCTTGTCCAATTGAAACTCCGGTTTGAACTGTACGGGAAGGGTTACGGTCTCGGATTCGAGATCCGATTCGCCGCCTAACAGGTGAGTTCTAGGAGCACCCAGCGAGATGCGGTATCGCCCGAGTTCCCCGATCGGCAAACCGAAACAGGACAGCACCTCCGTGTAGGAGATGTGGTAGATCGCGCTGAGGCTGTAGATTTTATAGATGCTGGGCTTGAATTGGCCGTTCTCGATGTCCGTGACCCAGGCGTGCGACAGATAGAACTCCCGATTGTGGCGGTCCTCGGCAATTCGCGCGCTCCTGCTCTCTACATCGCGCGTTGTTAAGCCCAGGCGCTCGCGATATTGCCGGAGCCGCTCACCGGTCGTCGGAGTGGGCCTGCGGACGATCATTGCCGGAAATCCTACGCTGCTACAGCCGTTTATGTCCAGCTACGTGAAGCTTCGTTCATCCTTCGGCCCGTTTTCCTGAATTTTCGCGATTGGTCGCAATTGCGGGCAGCCCCCGCTTTCCCCTGCACTTCCGCAGACATGCCGATATACCTCGGAACGCCGCATGCGCGATCAATCGCAACGAGCCACCCGCGTTCGAGAGATTCTGGCCGGACGCGGCTTGTCTCTCTACCAGGTATCGCAACGCTCCGCCGATCTCTTCGGGCGGTCTTCGCGCTTTTACATTCCCCACAACCTCTATTCGGAGATCGAGCACACTGCGGCCACACCCACCGTTCATCAAATCGTGGCGCTGAGCCGCGTGACGAATTTTCGCCTGATCGATTGGCTGGCGGCATTCGGTATCGACTTGGACGTGGTTTTCGCCACGCAAGTTGCGATCCCAAGGCAACGGACCGTGCTGTTCGATTCGAAGCTGTACGACGAGAATGCGTCGATTCCTTGGTTTGCCGCGCAGCCGTCGAGCGCGGCGCCGTCGACCATCGTTCCCTTGCGAAGCCTGATGGCGCCGGCCGAACCACAGCGCGCCGGGGAATTGGCCGGCGCGCATCCAGGAACATTTCTATACGCCCGAATTGGCGGGCTCGACGCCTATGCCCGGCCAAGCTTTGTTCCGGGAAGCATCGTTCGGGCGGACAGGCGGCTCGCGGAGGCACCAGGAAGAACCGGGCCGGCACTCCCTGGGAGGTTTTACTTACTGGAGCACGACCAGGGATGGGCATGTGCGCAATTGGTTTCCCTCGGCGGCGGCCGCGTCCGGCTGTTGTGCCCGCAGCTGCCTTGCGCCGAGCGCGAGATCACGCTCGGCACGCACGCGCGGGTGCTCGGCGCGATCGACGCCGAAATTCGCCCGCTGAATTCGATCGGGCGAAGCGGACCGCTCGAACCGGAGTACTTGCCAATTCCCAACAGTGCGAGCAGCAGCGAACGAAACACCTCTCTCGATCGGATGCTGCGCGCGGCCCGGCGTCGAGTTGGATTGTCTTTTCGGGAGGCTTCCGCCCTCAGCCGATTCATCGCCCAGCGGCTTTCCGACGGATTCTACTTCGCCGCCGCCAGTACCCTCTCGGATTATGAGGTGCTGACTTCTCCGCCTCGACAGGTCCAGAAACTGCTTACTCTCTGTCTCTTGTATGCAATTCCTTTCGAGCATTTTCTGAATGCTGCCGGTCTGCCGCTCGACGCAGCTGGCCGGGAGTCGATCCCCGACGCCGCCCTTTGTCGCCAACCGCCTGCCGTACATCCCGGTGCCCGGAAGCGCGGCCAATCCCCATCCCTAGGGAAAAGCAGCTTCGTAGCGGACCTCGGGAAGGAATGGGAGGAGATGCCTCTGTTTCTGAGACCGTCATTGGGCGAAATTACCGGACTGCCACACTTCTCCATTTCCGACGTGTTCTGGCTGGGAGGGCAGCAGGCGACCTCAAATCCGCTGCTTGCGAACGCTCGCTTGGCCGTCGTGAATCGCCGCTCGCGCAACCCACCGCGAGAACACCTGCCGTTTTGCCGGGAACGCCTCTACCTGCTCCTGAAGCGGGACGGCAGCTACGCCTGCGGGTACTCGACCCTCGAGGACGGGATACTCACACTGCGCGACGCCGGGTCCAGTGCACCGAGCGCGCAACGGTTTCGCGAAAGCATCGACGCCGAGATTGTCGGCCGCGTCACTGCTCTCGTGCGACGACTACGATGAGCCAGCGGGATTACCGTTCGCCGGCGTTTCTGCGCGTGCGCCGTCGCTCTGACCAATCCGATTGTGACGGCGAGCCGTGGTAGGTCGAAACTGCGAACGGGTCGCGCCGCCACGCACCGCCGGCCTGGCTGCTGAAATGTATCGCCCGCAGCCCTCTCCACGAGAGTACGACCCCGCCGCGAACAATTCAGCCGGTAAATGGAAACCTTCGCGTCTTACTGCCACAGTGACGACAGGCCTCGAATCGACGGAGGCGGCTTCAAAATGAAGGCCATGTTTCGCATTTCCGAGACCGTGCGGCGAACGCAAACTCCCGATGGCGGCATTCTGCTCGACGTGCACCACGGCCAGATCTTCTGCGTGAACGTCATCGGAGCCAGGATCCTCGAGCTTATGGAGCGCGGACAAAACGAGGAGCAGATCGCCGACGAAATCAGCCGCGAGTGCGGCGTGAATAGAGAGCTCGTGCGCGCGGACGTTGCGGAGTTCGTGGAGGCGCTTCGCAAGCACCACATCCTGCAGCCCATCGGGTCGGCGCAGACCACCTAGCGCGGAGAACGAAGCAATCCCAAGGATCGTGCCATGAAAGCTCCCGAGCAACTCGTCACATACCGGCTGATCATCACGCGCCGAAGCGCCTCGGAAGTTCTGCTGGTGCCGAGCGGCACCCGCTGGACGCTTCCCCGTGTCGAGATCCGCCCGTTCCGCCGCCTGGCCGCGGAACTCACGAGCGAAGCATCCCGGGCGTGGAGCGTCGATGCCTACTGCCTGCTGGCGGGGAGCGTCTTATCACGCGGCCCAGCTCCAGGCGCACATCACGCCGTTCTGGAAGCGGCCCGCCAGAACGACCAGGCGCCCGGCGGAAGCTATTGGGTGGCGCGCACGACCGCGGGCAAGCGCTGCGACCTCGAAGAAAATCAGATGGTCACTCGGGCGCTCGCCGAACTGGACTGCTACGTCAACGGGGAGAAGGTCGGCCCATTCGCAAAACCCGGCTGGCTGCGGGATCTCTTCGGATGGACTGCCGGCCAACTCGCTCCTCTCGGACTTCGGCTGACGGGCTCTTTCCGCCAATACAACGCGAGCCCCGCGTTCGCGCTGCTTCGCCTCGACGCGGTCGAGCGCCGTGTATGGTTTAAGGCTACAGGAGAACCCAACGCGCACGAACTGCCGACCACGGTGGAACTGGCGCGTTTGCTGACGCGATACGCGCCGCGCGTACTGGCGGTACACCCGGACTGGAATGGATGGCTTGCCGAGGAGGCCGAAGGCGTTTCGCTCGACGAAAGCCGTGACTTCTCCGACTGGGAACGCGCGGCGAGCGATCTTGCGGAATTTCAGATCGCCGCGATCGGCCAACACCCGCGGTTGCTCGCAGCGGGATTGAAGGATCTGAGATGCGCGGCGCTGGTCGGGCGGATGGAGGCCTTCCTCACTCATATGGCCGAATTGATGGCGGCGCAGGACGCGCCCACGCCGGCGCCGCTCGCGCCGACCGAACTTGTGACGCTTGGCGAAGCGCTACAGGATAGTTGTGCCGTTCTCGACAGCTGCGGTCTGCCCGACACCATCGGGCAGGTCGATTTCAATCCCGGCAACATCGTGGTGTCGCGGAACGGCTGTACGTTTCTTGACTGGGCGGAAGGCTGCGTTGCAAATCCCCTGCTCACTTTCGAGTATCTCCGGCAACACCTGGGGCGCAGCGGAGTCGGGGCGGCGGCCTCCGGTCAACGCCTGCTCGCTTCTTATCTTCGTCCTTGGGGGCGTTTGTATCCGCTCGCCCACCTGCGGCGCGCTGCGGCTTTCGCGCCGCCCGTCGCGGTTCTCGCCTACGCAGTCGCGCACGACACCTGGCGATGCCGCGAGCAGACCCGCAACCCGGAAATAGCCGGTCTGTATCGCAGCCTCACGCGAAGGATGTTCCGGGAAGTGATCAGCGCATCGCAGCGAGGTGAACCATGCCTGCAGTAAGTTGGCTCGCTCCCGCCTCGGCGGTGGAACCCGTGACGGACGAGCTCCACGGCACCGTGATCTGCGATCCCTACCGCTGGCTCGAGGATCAGAGTTCTCCGCGCACCCGCGCCTGGATCGAGGAGCAGAGACGCTACTGCCGCGCTTATCTCGACAGCCTTCCCCACCGCGAACGGATCCGCGAGCGCGTGAGGGAGTTAGTGGACGTCGAGACGTACGACTCGCTACAGAAGGCTGGCGGCCGCTATTTCTTCCGCAAGCGTCTTCCCGGCCAGGAACAGCCCGGCATTTACATGCGCTCCGCAGCGGACGGCGCGGACGAGCTTTTGATCGACCCTTCGGCGCGTGGAACGGGACGGTACACCGCTGTGCGCCCGCTGCGCGCTTCCCACGACGGGCGGCTTTTGCTGTACGAGGTGAAGCAAGGAGGAGAGCGCAGCGGCACGTTCGAGATTCTCGATGTCGAGACGCGCACGGCCCTCCCCGACGTACTGTCGCGCGGCTACCTGCGCGGGTTCGTCTTCGCCGCCGATGGAAAATCGTTCTATTACGTACACGAGCCGTTCGGCTCGAACGATTCGCGGCGCGCCGCCTTCCGCCACACGCTCGGCTCCGATTTCCGTGAAGACCAGGAAGTCTTTTTCGCCGGCGATGGCGACAGCATCCGTCTGCACCTGCTCGGCAACGGGGAACTCCTGGGATTTCTCGTGTACCGCTTGCTCCGAAAAACGCTGGTTTCGTTTTTCACCCAAACCACCTGGGCCAAGGAACGCCGGCGATTGGTCGCGGACGGCGCGTTCACGTTTGGCCCCACATTCGCCCAAGGCAAAATCCTGGCAATCACCGACCGCGACGCCCCAAATTTTCGGATCGTGGAGATCCGCGAGCGCGCTGGCGAAGAGCCCGCGTGGATCGACATCGTTCCCGAAAGCAACCTGCGAATCCATCAGTGGATTATCGCGGGCGACCACGTGGTGGTTTCCTACATGCAAGGGGACGCAACTCGGGTGCGCGTGTTCGACTTTGACGGCCGTCTCGCGAGCGAGTGGCCGGCGCGAAGCAAGGGATGCACGGTGCGTTTTCTCGCAGCCTCGCAAGATGGCGACGAAGTCATCCTGGAAACGGAATCGTTCGCACGGCCGCCCGCCATCCTGCGCTGCGCTCTGCGCGGCAACCGCTTCGACCTTTGGGCCAAGAAAAGGATTCCGATCGACGCACAGCAGTTCCAATATCGGCAGCTGTCCTATCCGTCGAAGGACGGCACGCCGATCCCGATCTTCCTGGTGGGCCGCCGTTACGTACTCGATCGAGGATGCCATCCGGCGATTCTGACGTCCTATGGCGGCTACGGTATGTGCATGACGCCGCAGTTCAGCGTCTTCGTCGCTTTCCTGATGGAGCGCGGTTGCCTGTTCGCTCTGCCGGGAATCCGGGGCGGCTCGGAATTCGGGGCGGTGTGGCACGAGGCCGCCAAGCGGCGCAAGCGTCAAACCGCCTACGATGATTTTCTCGCCGCCGCGGAGTGGCTGATCGGCAAGGGCCGCACCTCGGCCGAGCGGCTGGCCATCTTCGGAGGATCGAATTCGGGATTGCTGGTGGGCGCCGCTCTCACGCAGAAACCAGAACTGTTTCGCGCCGCCGTCTGCATCGCGCCGCTGCTCGATATGCTCCGCTACCATCTGTTTGACGGCGCCCACGTCTGGCGCGACGAGTTCGGCACCGCCGAGGACGCCGACGATTTCGCGGCGCTGCTGCGCTACTCGCCTTACCACAACGTCCGAGAGGGCGTTGCCTATCCGGCGACCTTATTGGTGTCCGGCGATGCGGATCAGAACTGCAATTCGCTGCACGCGCGGAAAATGACGGCGCGGCTGCAGGCGGCGAATCGCTCCGCCGCCCCTATTCTTCTCGACTACAGCCCAGCCCGCGGTCACTCGCCGGTATTGCCACTGAGCGACCGCATCGAGGCGCTCACCGACCGAATGTCGTTCTTGTGCGAGCAGCTGAAACTGGCTCTTTGAGGAAGGAGTGCGCGTATGCGCCGATTGTTTCTGCGAGCGTACGCCCAGCTGGTGGTCTTCGACATCTGCCTGGCGCGAGGCAACTTTGATTCCCTGATCCGCAGGGTAAGGGAGTTTCGAACGCGCGGGCAAGCTCCCCAACCGGAATTAGTAGAGCAAGCGTGTCACGCGATAGACCTCGCCTGCGTTTGGTACTGGAAAGAGGTTCTTTGCCTGCAGCGGTCGGCCGCCACCACCTGCCTGCTCAAGCGCTGCGGCGTTCCCGCGCGGTTAGTGATCGGGGCGCAGCAAATTCCCTTCAAGGCCCACGCCTGGGTGGAAGTCGACGGCAGCGTGGTCAACGACAAGCCCTACGTTTCGCAGATTTATGCCGTACTCGATAAATGCTAGAGCGCCGGCACCGACGCAAGGAATACATCCATGAGCGTCCAGTTTGGCAGGTGGAACACAGATGGCCACGACACGCCGCCCGAGGAACTCGAACGAGTCGACGCGCTGCTGGCCCGCTATGGGCCCGACGGCCGGAACACTTTCTCGGCAAACGGTGTGACCATTCTGATTCGATCTTTTTACACCACGCGAGAGTCGCGCCAGGCGCCTCAGCCGTGGGTGTCCGGTTCCGGCGCCGTGCTTACCTGGGAAGGGCGGCTCGATAATCGTCAGGAGTGCATCGCCAGCTTGGAAGGCACTGTGCCGTGTGAAGCGCCCAGCGCCGCGGTCGTCGCCGCGCTATATGAGCGCTGGGGCACGCGGTCGTTCGCGAAACTTATTGGCGACTGGGCGCTGTCGCTATGGCTGCCGCGCGAGCGGGCGGTCATTCTGGCCGCCGATCCCGTCGGCGTGCGCCGCTTGTACTATTCACGGAAAGGCAACGAAGTGCGCTGGTCGAGCGTTCTCGATCCTCTCGCCGAGTCTGCCGAGATCGACCTCGATGAAGAGTATCTGGCCGGATGGCTGGCCTTCTTTCCTGACGCTTGCCTCACTCCGTACAAGGGAATCCGGGCCGTTCCTCCGGCATGTTTCGTCCGCCTGGAGCCCGCGCGGCTGTTGGTAGAGCGTTATTGGGACTTCGATCCTTCGCGGCGGGTGCGTTACCACTCCGACGAAGAATACGAGGAGCATTTTCGCAGCGCATTCACGCGAGCGGTCGAGCGCCGCTTGAATTCCGACGCTCCGATTCTGGCGGAGTTGAGCGGCGGTATGGATTCTTCTTCGATCGTCTGCGTGGCCGACACGATCACCTCCGGGCGCGGCGCCCGGACTCCGCGCCTCGACACTCTGTCTTACTTCACCGATTCGGAACCTAACTGGAACGAACGGCCCTACTTCACGGCGGTCGAACGCAAACGCGGGCGGCAGGGCCGGCACATTCGTGTACGGGCCGAGGATTCCTTGCAACTCGAGCCTGCGAGGAACGAATTTTCCTGGACTCCCGCATCGTACCGGGGGCAGGAGTCGAGCGCCGCCCGGCAGTTCCGTGAATGCATGCGGGCGGGCGGATACCGGGTGGTGCTGTCGGGTATTGGCGGCGATGAGGTCACCGGCGGCGTTCCCACGCCCACTCCCGAACTCGCCGATCTACTGGCCGCGGCGCAATTCCGACGGCTGGCGCGGCAAATTACCGCGTGGGCGCTCAGCCAAAGGAAGCCCTGGTTTCATCTGCTCCGGGATGCGGTGAGGGGATTTCTTCCTCCGTCGCTTCGTTCCAGCCCCGAGTTTGCGGGGCCGCCGCCCTGGATACGAGCTGAATTTCGCGCGCGACAGTCGCGCGCCCTGAAAGGCTATCCCTGCCGGCTACGCTGGCTCGGGCCTCGCGCCAGTTTCCAGCAAAACCGGATGGCGCTCGATGCCTTGCGCCGGCAACTGGCCTGCAGCGCCGTTCCCTGTGACCCTCCGTACGAGCGGAGCTATCCGTTTCTCGACCGCGACCTGCTGGAGTTTCTCTACGCCATTCCGCGCGAGCAACTGGTTCGCCCGGGACAACGAAGGTCCTTGCTGCGCCGCGCTCTCGCCGGGATCGTCCCGGAGGAAATCTTGAACAGGCGCCGCAAAGCGTTCGTTGTCCGCGCGCCGATTGCGGCGCTCGGGGCGCAGCAACCGGCGATCGCGTTGCTCACGACGGACATGATGGGAGCCTCGCTCGGCATCTTCGACGAGGCGGCCCTGAACCGGGCCGTTGAACGAGGCATTCGAGGAGAAGAGTTTTCCATGGTGCCTCTGCTGCGCGCCCTGCGGCTCGAGTCTTGGCTGAGGGCGTGGGCCGAGCGCGGCCATCTTCCCGATGGCCGATGGCCTGAAGCAAGCCCGCGACGCGTGATCGCGACGCAGAACGGCCGCTTCCCGAAACGAGTTCAGCCGGCTGAAACAGCAGTTCGATCCTTGAAAGGAAGGGGGTGATGACGCGATGCAATATTCAAAACCTGAAATTCGCTCGGCGGGTCAGGCGCTCGCGGTGGTGCAAGATCCGCTGAACAAGGCTATCCCGCAACTGCACGACAGCTTGCAGGAGCAGGGCAGCATCAACGCCTACGCGGCCGACGAGTAAGCTGGCGAGGGAGAAGGCGGACCCGGCCGGCCCGCCTTCTCCACACCTTTCCGGTCATCCACCCCATGAGAGCGGATGCACGCCGGCTGCGGTGCAGTCAGAAAACGTGCGAACGCCCGCGCAACCCGAAACTCCCGTTTTGGGGGCCACGCTCCATTCCGTGCCCCGCCTTCGCAAAAACCGCTCGAAGAAAGAAGATCTCTCGAAGAAAGGAGGCGAACGATGACCCAGTACAGCAAGCCGCGAGTCGATCTGGCAGGCGCAGCCGTGCGCGCCATCCAGAATCCCGACGCGAGCAAGCACGTCCCAATGTTCCAAGACAACGTTGCCGGCGAACCAGCCAGTTACGGCACCCAGCCAGCGTACGCTGCCGACGAATAACGCGGTCACCCAGTGACGGGCCGCACGATGTACCGCGGCCCGCCCGCATCTCTCCGGGCCGCGCAACGCGAGCGGGCGCGAGCCTCGCGCGAGGCGCTCTCGTAACAGCGCCTTTACGATCGGTCTTCCATAGAGAATCCGATTCGCTTGCTTCGCTTTCAGGCGGTTCCATCAATTGGCGAAATGGCGTCGGATAAAGCGCGGATGTCTTCATCGAGCGATTGGGGCCGCTTCTCGATCTCGGCAAGCTTTTGCACCACTCCGCGGCCCGATTCTGCGTTGGGTCGCGGTCTGCGATTGACTCATCCCAGAGGCAGTTTTGAAATCCCGCTCGCCGCCATTGTCTCGAAGTTTCTGGTCCGGAAATTCCTCGGGTTCAGTTCGTGCGCGCCTGGACGACGCTGTCCTGCTGCTGTAGCTTTTCAAGCCGCCTCCATCGCGCGTATTCGGCAGCTTTGGCGGGGCTTCGGTCTTCCTCGCCCTTCAGCCAGAAGCAGAACCAGTCTACCGTTTCGCCCTCGGAAACCAAGCGCTGGCGCGGATTTTGCAGAACGTGAGCCCCGTGATTGATGTCGGGAATGACCGTCAACTCGACGGGCTTTCGCAGATAGCGCAAATTGCTGAACAGCTCCCAAAAACCCAGTATCGAGGGAAGCGGGCCGGTATCCAATTCCATCCGCAAGGGAGCGTGAATCCTTTCGGCGTTGAATCCGGGCGCCGCCTGGAACCAAGTCTGCAAGCCCTTGCCGAATGGACGCGCTCCGTTATCGGCCTCCAACTCCGCGCGCTCTCCGGCGTCGGACGTAATGTACTGCACGTAGCTGGCGTCGATATTGTCGGCGACCTCCGCGGCCGCGATGGGAACAGCGGCGTGCGTGAGCATGTACTCCACATACCATCCGGTGCGGCTGAAGCCGATGAGACCGACCTTGTCCCGGTCCACGAGGCCTCTCTTCACGAGAAATTCGATGGCTCCTTCAAATCCGTGCATGAACACGACCGGCTCCCGCGGCGTTCCGGCGAATCGCGGTTCGATGTCGGGTCCGCCCATCTGCAAGACGGCGATGTCGTGGTTGGCCAGGGGCTGGGCCGCAAAGACGGTTGTGAAGGAACCTTCGAGCGAAAAATTCTTCGCAGAAAACCCATGAGTCTGAATCACCAGCGGGAACGTCGCGTCCGCACGATAATGGACGGGGTAATAGAGCACCCCGCGCCACGGAATGCCGTCAGTTCCCTTCCAACGTACTAGAGCCACCCGGCCGAGCGTGAGGCGCGTGCCAAGTTGAGGATTCAGATCGAGTACTTCCAGCTCCCGGCCCGTTCGTGAATCGACCGCGTACAATGCGGGAGTCTGATTGAGTCCTTGGCGGAGCTCGATTCTGACGGCCGGCAACGAGATCCGCGGTTGGCCAGCCGAGGAGCCCAACGCCCACCCGCCGGCGGTTTTCCTGAAACGCAACCGGACGACCTGCTGCGCCGGTCCCGAAGGATCGCCAACGTCGACGGTGTCCGGGCCCTCCCATCCGAGCGGCCGATAGCCGTCTTCCGGAAATATGGCCGGCATCGGCAGCTCGGTAAACCGGCCGGTTCGCGGGTTAACAGCCACGAGCGCGCGGCCGGAAAGGCCGGCGGCATTCGCACGATCGGTTGGAAGGAAGGTGGGACCGAGCACGAAGGAAGCGCCATTGGGCGACCACGCGATTCCACCCAGAGGATTTTCCGGTGCGCTCCAAAGAGGCCTCGCCGTCATGCGGCGCACGTCAATGAGGAAATATTGGCGCACGTTGTTTGGCGCCCCCGGATCGTGGCGCGCCGCAGGCAGGTAGATGTCCTTGAAGAGATGATCGGTATACCGATCCCAATTCTCGGGCACGTTGGGAGCGGGCCTGACCATTACGGCGTAGCGCCCATCGGGTGAAAGCGTGAGCAGTTCGGGTTCAACCGACCACACATCCGACGGCTCGTGTATCTCCCGCGCCGGTCCCTGCCCTTCGCGCAATACGAAGGTCTGGTAATGACTCCACGACGTCCATCCATCCACGTTGCCTTCGAGAAGAGAGAAGACGGACTGGGTCGTGACGGGAAATCCTTCCCGCAGCATCTGGCGGTCCCGCTCGCGGCTATGCGCTGCTTCGCTCATGAAAATGATCGTGCTGCCGTCGCGGCTCGCGGCGTACCGCACGATGTCCGTGCCATGGTGGGTCAGAACTTTTATTTGGCGGCTCGCAGTATCGGCCTGGTAGATCTGCGGCAGGTTTCCCCCAGGGTCCCAAAGAAAGAGAACGTGCCGGTCATCCGAGAGCCAGCGAAGCTGCTTGAGAGGCTGCTCCGCGGTCGAAGTGGTAAAGAGGCGCGCTATACGGTCGAGCTTCGCGGCCGCACCAAGAGATTTCGTTCCGCCCACCAACAGGTCGTACCACTCGCCATTCCGGGCCAAGTCTCCTCGCCGCACAACGACGAGATATTTGTCCCCGCGCGGAGAGATGCGCACGGGATCCTTCCCGTAGGAGCTCACCAGCGTCCGGGCCTCGATGCAATCGGAAACGGTGAGCGGTTGCGGCCGACCCTGGCGCGAACGAGGCGCGGTGCGCGACCGGGCGGCAGGCGCGATCGAAAGAACGGCTACTCCGCACACGCCGAAGATTCGCGCGGAGAAAGACACGATCCTGGAGAAAGTGTTTCGAGCCGTTGTTCTCATTGGCAACGCGAGCTCGCTCGCTAGAAGGCGAGCTTCAGGGACAGCTGCAAGGAACGCGGCCCGCCTTCCTGAAACAGCGGATTCAAGCCTCCGAGACCTTGGTTGAGCATGGAGCTCGAAATCAGGTACGACGGCGAGAGAGGGATGTCGATCGCTTCGGGATTGGCAAAATTGGGATGGTTCAAGCAGTTGAATGCGTCGGCACGAAACTCGAGGTGCAGACGTTCGCTCAGATCGAATTTCCGCCCGAGTGACAGGTCGAGTTGCGTGAAGCCAAACCCGGGAATGTCGTTGCGTCCCTCGGTGCCTTGCTGGCCAGCTGGAGGCACGGAAAACGCCTCGGGGTTCAGCCCTTCCCCGCCCGGACAAGGGCCGCCTGCGGGAATAACGCCGAGCGCCTGAAACATCTGGGCGCACGCGGATCCCGTCAAATAGATGGGAACGCCGGGATTCAAATCGGGCCGCGGTTCCGCGCCGGCGATGGTGAAGGTTCCGATGTATGCGTTGTACGGAAAACCGGTGCGCGCCACGGCCACCGCCGCGAGCGACCAGTTTCTCGTCAGGATGTTGACCGCACCAGAACGGCCCGCCGCGGGCACTTCAAAGGTCATGGCGCCGGAAAAGCTCTGCCGCACATCGAAATCGGACGAGGCGTAATCGTTTTCGGAAATGACCTGGCTTGAAACCGCCTCGACCACGTCGTTCGACGCGTTGTCGAGGGAGTGCGACCAGGTGTAGTTCAGCAGCACTTGCAGACGGTTCGAAAGCGGCTTGCGGTACTGCAATTCGAGCGCATTGTAATTGGAATGCGCGCCGTTCCCAGTCAGCTGAAACGGGCCCAGGAAGTTCGCATTGGGGTTGTTGAGCGCTTCTTCGCGAAGCAGATCGCGGCCGGCCTGCCCAACGTAGGTCGCGGTGACCACCTGATTGCCGACGAACGATTTCTCAAGCGCGGCGTTCCATTCGTAGGAGCGAGGCAGCTTGAGATTCGTGTCCACGCCTCTCACCCCGTAGGGATACGGAGGCGCAGTGGTCAGCGCGGGCAAGTACGCGGTGAGACCCGCGACCGGTACCGGCACGTTGGCGTACGCCGCTTCGGCGAAATTGGGAAACTGGGCGGCGAGAGCAGCGACGGCGCCAAGGCCGGTATCGTAGAAGGTTCCCACACCGCCGCGCAGGACGAAGTCTCCGCGCCTGGTCAAGCGATAGGCGATGCCCAGCCTCGGGGCGACGTTTGAATAGGTGGTAGACCACGGGGATGTGCCGGGTGCGGCGAGGCTCAATTCAGCCGGATCGTTCTCGTCGTTCCACGCCGCCAAGAGCGTGCCGTTTTGGGCCGACGGCGGAGGGCTTACTTCCCAGCGCAGGCCGTACGTCACGGTCAGGCGCGGCGTGGCCTTCCAGGTGTCCTGCGCGTAGAGCGAAAATCCCTGCGAAAGCAGCTGCGTGGGCCGCTGATTGGTCGTTGAGAGAAACGCCGCCTGGCCACTCGATAGGAAAGCGCCAAACGTGGGCGTGGCCAGGAACACGCCATACTGCGCGTCGGTCGAGCGCAACACGATGTTGCGGTAGGACCCGCCCACTTTTACGATGTGCGTTCCGGAGGAAACCGAGAAATCGTCCACGAAATCGAGCTGACGCGTGCGATTGCGCACCTGCGGCCCCAGCAAAATTTCCGCGGCGTCGAAGGGAATGAAAGCGCCGTAGTTTTCTCCGTTGCCGAGCGAGCCGGAGCCGAAGATGAGGCTGGGATCGAGCGGTACCGCGCCGCCAAAGGAGTTCATCGAGTAGACGGTGCTCGCGCTCTGTAGCGAATAGTTGCCCCGCACCGTGTTCACGGCATTGCTGCTGAGCACCATGTTCAGGCCGGCAGTAAGCGTCTGCGTATTCACCGGAGTGCTCTGAATGCTGAGACCATCGAGCGGCCGACCGACGATGCCAGACGGAGCGTAGTTGTAGCGTGCGAAGATGGAAAACCGGCTGTTGAAGGTGTGATCCAGGCGCAGGCTCGCGGCATCGAGCGTGGCGCGATTCGAATACGCGCCGGTGAACTGTGCGGTGTCACCGCTTGCCGCCACCGGCCCATTGGGAATGGGATACGCGTTCAGGAACGGTGCGAGGTCCGGCGGAGCGGACTGGCGCAGAGCGTTCGTGGGCACCTGAATATCCGTAGTCTGCGGCAGGCGCAAGCGCGCGCCTTCGTAAGAAAAAAAGAAAAACGTCCGGTCACGCGCGATCGGCCCACCGAAGTATCCGCCGAAGTCGTTGTGCCGTTCCGGGGCTCTGGGGATGCCGGCCTCGTTGGCAAACCAGTCGTTCGCGTCCATGACGTCGTTGCGGAAATACTCATAGGCGCCGCCGTGAAAATCGTTGGTCCCCGAACGTGTGGTGAGGCTGATCTGGCCTCCCGGCACGCCGCCAAACTCCGGCGCGAAGGAAGAAGTTTCGACGCGGAACTCTTGCAGGTCTTCGACCGAAACCAGGCTGCTCGTGCCGCCGAAGGCGCTGAAGGCCTGGACCGTGCCGGTTCCCGACTGTTCGGGGATTCCAGCTGAAACGCCGAAATTCGCGGAAACTCCGTCGACGGTCATGCTGTTCGCATCCGTCCTCTGCCCGGAAATGCTGAACTGCCCCGGAGCGGCTCCGAAGGCTCCGCTGGCGCTGGCCACCGGAAAAATCACCACGCCCGGAGTCAACTGCAACAAGGTGTTAAAGCTGCGGCCGTTAAGAGGCAGGCTGGCAACGAAGTTGCGGTCGATCACCGTGCTCACCGCCGCCGAGGTGCTGTTCACCAGCGGCGCTCCCGCCTCAACCGTAACCGTTTCCGAGGCTGCGCCGACCGGCAGCGTAAAGTTGATGGCCAACGCGCTCTGCACGTTCAGGATGATGTCCGGCTTGATCAGGGTTTTGAATCCCTGCTTCGAAATCTGCAGGCGATACGTCCCGGGCGGAAGATTCGGAAGCAGGTAGAGCCCGTCACCATTGGTCCGGGCCGAGTACTGCACGCCAGTCGCATCGTTCGCAAGCAGAACGTCAGCGCCCACGATAATCGCGCCAGTCGAATCGAGAACCTGTCCGCTGATGGTTCCATTCGGCGATTGCGCATCTGACACGCGAACGAGTGCGAGAAGCACAAGACAGACCACGACAATATAGTTCCGCAGCGGCACGTTAACTCTCCCGTGACTGGACGAAAATTAAATCTCAATCGACCTACGCAGGAGACTGTGCTTTTTGTATCAGAAAATCTTTTCGCAGCGCGAAGAGGACGCTCCAAGCCCGCGGCCCCGGAGCAAAGGCCCGAACCTAGGGATGGTTCGGCTCGATTCGCAGAGAAGCGAACAGCAAGGGCTTCCCGCTTGGCTTGCGGCTGCCGCCGCGAGGTTCGACGGTCACGAACACCGCATTGATCTGTTCGAGGGCTTTGGGATTGTCGAACTTGAGCATCCAGCGCCTTTGAGCCACGCTATCCTCGTAAAATATTCCGAGATCGAGAGCTTGGCGCCGGTCCGGGCCGTTCTGCCCCCAGGCCTGGAAAATGCTCGCTCTCTTTACGCCGGGCTGATCGTCCAGATCGTAGGCGTAAAAAATCAGAGACTTGCCCTTGGTATAGAACACCCGGCCATACGGCTTACGCGTGGCGCCGTCGCGGCCCACATCGTAGACTTCGGCGATATAAAGGTCGCGCGCTCCCATCAGGTTGCGGATATCGCGATCGTCGGCGAGCAGATCTTGCTGCTGATTCACGGTTTCCTGGGCCCGCCGCAGCTCGCCATTCAAATCCTCGATCTGGGCTTCCAGGCTCCCGGCAGTTCCCTGCTCCCGCTGCCGCTCTTGCTCGAGCGAAGCGAGTTCGGCGCGCGTTCTCTCAAGAGAGTTCTCGGCCGCACTGAGGGCCCGCGCCGCGCTCGACCGCTGCTGCGCGAGCTGCTGACCGTTATCGACCGCGCTCTGAAGCGCTGCTTCGAGCCTCCCTTCCTCATTTCGGGCGTCCGCCAATTCCGTGGTTTCAGTTTGCAACTGACGCTGTAGATCGCGCATCGCGCCATCGCGTTTTGCCAATTGCGTGGCGAGAAGTTCGCGCTCATGTCCCGCATCACTCAGTCGCTGTTCGAGGACGGTCAGCTTGCCGGTCACGGCTGCGGTCGCTGATTCCACGTCGCGGGCGTCATGGTGCTTCCCTGCCTGATAGGAATACATTCCGAGGGCGACGGCCAGCATGATAGCGGCGGCGAAGGGCATCCAGGCGAGGCTCCAGTTCACGTGCGAGCTGTGCCCATCGCGATCCGCCGCACGGTACTGCGGGCCCCCACTGCGGGCATCCGCTTCCTCATTGGCGCCAGCGACTCGATGTGCTCCGGCCAAGGCTGTCGGAGGAAGCCTGGAAGCTTCAGACGCGGCCGCTGCTTCCGCCGGCGACTGACTCGATTCGGCCAAGGCCGCTGCCACGAGAGGCGCGCCAAGCTCGGTAGCGGCCTCAAACTCTTTCAAGGCATTGCGGCATTCCGCGCACCCTGCCAAATGTTCGCGCAACCGCCGCTGCTCGTCATCCGAAAGCTCTCCCGTCGTTGAGAGCGCGCAAAGCTCCAAATATTCATCGTGCGGTCGCGCCTTCGACCAACTTCCCGATTCCCGGCCGTTTCCATTTCCCGCCATAGCGCTCAACCGTTCCGAACCTTACGCCCAAACATGTGCTTCCGCAACTTGTCGAGCGCGCGATAGTAATGATTTCTCACATTGCCCAATGGCTGGCCGATTCTGACGCTGATTTCCGCCAGTGTGTAGCCCTCGAAGAAGTACAGGCGCAGCGTTTCCTGCTGGTCTTCTGACAGTTCGCCAATGACCTTCTCCAGACCATTACGTCCGAATACGGTTTCAGGTGAATAATCATCCTCCGTGGTCGCTGTTCCGACCAGCTCGCTTGCGGCGCTTTCAAGATTTTCTCGATCGTAAAAGTGCCGAGCGGTTAACCGGCGCCGTCTGTCGATGGCACGCTGATACGCCATTTGAATAATCCAGGATCCAGCCGACCCTTTCAAACTGTCGAATGATGACGATTTACGTTGAATAAAGAGGAAAAAATCCTGCAAAAGGTCCTCTGCCTCCGCCGTGTCCCGCAAAATACGCGAGGCGATGCTCCGAATTGCTCGCGCATGGCGCGCGAACAACGCGGTAAAGGCCAGCCGATGGTCGTGCTCAGTGAAATCCAAACGATTCTCATCCGTGGCGGCGCTGTCGGACGTATCCACAGTCTCCTTAGCTCCGCCGCTTTCCGATTGGGCTCGCGGCGACGAGGGTCGTTCTGTCGTTGAGGCGATCACTGACACTCCCAAAAACTCCCGCGAAAAGAATTCAGCGTGGCTCAGTCCGAATTGTGGTCCCCTCCAGGAGTCGAAAACACTCTGTCGTCTCAAAGCCCGGAATTCTGTCTGAGTTCGCCAGCTGAACGATTTGGATGATTCCCCATTTTGGGGAATCGGTCAAGAATTGAATATACATTCGGGGTGAATTCCCGAGACAAGGCCTACCAAACCGCTTACCGGAATTTTCTCACGCGATTGGTTGAAGCACGCAAGCAGGCCGGACTGACGCAGGTCGAGGTGGCCAAACGACTGGGAAAAGCCCATTCGTTCATTTCCAAATGCGAACTCGGCGAGAGGCGCGTGGATTTTGTGGAGCTGCGACAACTGGCGAAAATCTACAACAAAGACCTTTCATTCTTCTGCGACTGAATGCGTAGCGTGAGAAGAGAAACTTTGTAGTCCACCTCATTTGCGATTCCTGGGTCCATTTTTCGGACGTGTTCAGGCGATGGACTTTTCCCGTCTGCGTGGTTGCATAAGGGGTTCCCCCTGCCAGGGCGGTCGACACGATAGAGGGCGCCGATTCCTTTTCATCGAGGAGTTGAAAATCCTGGAATGGCCCTATCGGGCCCCGAGGCGCAGAAACGGCGAGAACTTGGGATAAAAAAAACCAACCGTCCTCAGGATCGCGGCCCTCATGGGTTTTAACTGTAACAAAATAGCCGCGTCAAATTGCACAGCGGATGCGCAGCGTTACAAAACGAGGTGAAGCTCCCCGCGACAAATAGGCATGTGCCCCCAAGACCTCTTTCAGTTTGCCGACCCGATTTATGAATGATAAAGGACGTTATCATTCACGATAGCAGGGTGGAAACGGTCATGGAAGATCCGGTCGTCACGGCTGCCCAAGTTGCATTCTCGGCAAGGATTAAAGGTTCGTCCGACGTTTCCGAGAACACAAAGAACGCGCAGGCCATTGCCAAAGCGTGGCGCGGCGCCGTTCATACGCTGGACCCGGATCGCTTTCAAATCGAAGTTCTTACTCCTGAGCTGGACCAGAAACTCGACATCCTGGATACGGAGACGGCTTGCGCCCACGAATTCAAGGTATCCGGCAAGAATGCCTGGGCCGAATTCTATAAGGACATCGTGAAGGTCATCATTTGGAATGAGAAGCGCAAAAAGAAGATTTTCTGCCTAGTCTTCATCACCGAGGAAAAACACGGGCGGCCCTTCCTCGACGCTCCGATGCCGCGTGTTTACATCAAGTATCTGGCGGAACACGGATTGAAAGTGAGTGTGGAGTATGTCCGGCACGGCTGATGGGCTTGTTGTTTTTGGAGGACCAGCCGATTTGGCCGTGCTCAACGCCCGGCTTCCGGCGCTGTTTCTTGCGGAAGCCAAGTCGTCTGAGCGCTTCTGGGAGTTCTTCGCGGCAAATATTCGTAACAAAAACACGCGGCGGGCCTACTACAAGGCCGTGTGCAGCTTTTCGGACTGGTGCGAAGGACGCGGACTCTTCGATCTCGCCGGAGTCAAACCGATTCACGTTGCCGCGTATGTCGAGGAGTTGCAGCGCACGCATTCCAAGCCAACAGTGAAGCAGCATCTTGCTGCTCTGCGAATGCTCTTCGACTGGCTCGTGGTCGGCCACATCATGGAGGTAAATCCTGCGCACGCGGTGCGCGGACCCAAGCATGTCGTGAAGAAGGGCAAGACGCCGGTGCTCGCTGCTGATGAAGCCCGTATTCTGCTCGACAGCATCGATACGAGCACGGTGATGGGTTTGCGTGATCGGGCGCTGATTGCGCTCATGGCGTACACGTTTGCACGTGTGAGCGCGGCCACCGCCATGAAAGTGGAAGATTATTTTGTCCAGGGACGGCGCAGCTGGGTGCGTCTCTACGAGAAAGGTGGCAAGCGGCATGAAGTTCCCGCCCACCACAATCTCGACGCCTATATAGAGGCTTACATAAAGGTTGCGGGTCTGCAGGACGATCCAAAGGGATTGTTGTTCCGAACAGTCGCGGGGAAGACCGGCCGGCTCACTCCCCTGCCCCTGAGTCAGGCGGATGCCTACCGGATGATTCGCAGGCGCGCAAAGACGGCGGGCATCAAGACGAAGATCGGAAACCATACATTCCGGGCGACAGGCATCACCGCATATCTTAAGAATGGTGGAAAACTGGAAATTGCTCAGCAGATCGCGGCTCATGAATCGTCGAGGACCACGGGGCTGTACGATAGGCGCGACGATGACGTGAACCTGGACGAGGTGGAGAGGATCTCCATCTAGTAGAGACATCGCCATCACGCTGATGGGAAGCTATTCGATTTGGGGGAAGTTCATGCAGCCTTACACGCTGGCTCCGTTGTTAAGCGAAAAAGATGAGGCGGAATCCAGTGAGGGTGGAATCGATCCCCTCGGAACTGAGCCGCTCGCCGATGCGCTTGCTGTCAGGCTCATACCGGGCGTCCGCGAACGTCAGCGTCGGCCACGGTTCCTCACCGCAATGGCAGTCTCGCTTGAGGTCTGCCAGGATTTCGATGAGGAAATGCTGGCAAGCGATGGAATCAGCCCACCCTGGATGGTTTTCGAATGGTATTTCGTCGAGGGCTTAATAAGAACGTCCGATGGGGATGAAACCGTCGGATTACCTGGGAACCTGAAGGCAGCGCGCGCGATAGACGACGGTGTGCCTCTATCAACAAAACGGTATCTGAAAACGGCGACCGTGTTCGGATTTCACGGGGTGTATCGCCAGCTCGCGAGAACCCTTGGTATCGAGGACGGGGGACGACTTGGTGAGACGGGTTTCCAGCTGCTGAGCACCTGGGCCGTTGAGCAAGGGTTGCCAGGTTTCGTCGGAACTGGCGGGGGGGCGGGCTTGGACGCGCGGTCCAAGTTGAGAGAGGCAGTGTCTGACGGCCTCAAGCGCGGTTCTACGGATCGGAGCAAAGGCTGGGCGGGGTGGGAATTCTTCAGGAAGCATCTTTCCCCGCACGGTATGAGACCGAAAGAAGCTCGCTGTATCGCCAGTGCGTTGCTGAACGACGCGAAGGGTTTCCGCCAGGACGTGATTGAATTTCTGATCTGCGAGAAGGGCCGCCGAGCTTGGGAGAAAACAACTTCGGAGAGAGAATTCCATCGCGCACTTCGTGGGGCAGCCCGCCCAGAACTGCGCGAATTGCTCGATGCGATCAGCAGTTTTGAATTGTTCTCCCGTCTTTGCCAGGACGCATTTCAGGACTGCCTTCGAGAAATGACGCGGCAAGTGGGCAGTAAGACTCCGCTTGTTGCCCTCGCCAGACTGCGGTCTGTGCAAAGCGCAAGTAAGCGCGTGCCAGAGCTGTTTGGTGAGGCCTTGACACGCCTTGAGGCTGTGGGTGAGAGCGTGAGATTTAGCGACATGTTTGCAAGCCTTGGCGAACGAGGCAGCCCGCAGGAATGGGTGGAGCGACTGCTCGACCATCACCGCATCACGCAACGACGCAAACCGCCGAATGGCAAGAGCCCTTGGTTCGAGCGGTTTGACGATGGAGGCGTGATCATCCGGCCGGACTACAGAACGGATAAAGCCGGAACGCACGATGATGGATACGTCCACCTTTTTCGGACTCCATCTCTTTGGCAATTCGCCAACGATCTCAAACTCGTGAAGGTATGACGAAACGCGAAAACCAGACGCCAAGTTATGGAAAGATTCTCGACGCCTGGATTCCCCCAGACGACGCGGGCGAGCCAGTTGGATGTTTGGCGACGAGTTTCACATTCTCCCCGGTTTTTTTCGAGGAGGAATGCCTGGGGAGATTTCTGCAACTTGGAACCAATGCAACAGAGGACGGTCCCGCGTATCTAATCGAGCGCGAAGAGAAGCTCTCGCAGCTCGAATGCGCGGCCGCGCTGGTGGACCAAAATCACGCGCGTGGCGTCCGCAGCCTGCGTTGGGATTTGTTGTCGGCGCGAGTGCCTCGTGGAATCCTTCATAGCAAAGTGTCGCTGTTGCTGTGGAGCCGTTGTGCCCGGCTTCTTGTGGCATCGTCGAATTTGACCGAGGACGGCTATCGCCGGAATCACGAAGTCTTCGGAGCGCTGGATTACTTCAAGGGCTCCGAAGCATCCTTGGCGGCGCTCGATGAAATCATCAATTTCCTGGCTGATGCGGTTCGCCATACAGATCCCGCAACGCGCTCTCAGAGTGCTGCCGTGCAACGATGGAATGCATTTCTGACGCGCGTATCCAAGGCAACGCGCTCTTGGGGTATGGGGAATTCGCCCTCCACAATCGCAAAGCTGAGGGCATTCGCAGTGGTCACAGGCCCAGGGCGCCCGGATGCCCTGCGGGTATTGAAAAACCTGTGGCCGGAGAATACTCCACCCGACTCAGCGTTCGTCGTGAGTCCCTTCTTTGACCCACCAGCTGCAACGAACGCCCCGGCGCGCGCTTTGTGGGCCATGCTGAAACAACGAGGCAGCGCAACGGTGGAATTCGATGTCACTGCGGAGGACGTGCCGGGGAAGAAGGAGATATTGTTGCACGCTCCGCAATCGTTGCTCGCTGCTCAGCCTGCGAGCCGGGCACAGACGGAGACACTAATTAGGCGGCTCGTGCTTGAGGATGCTCGCCCGCTGCATGCCAAGAGTCTTTGGCTGCAAAGCGACCGCGTGATCCTGTCGATGATCGGTTCGAGCAATTTCACTTCGGCGGGGCTAGGCATAGGAAAGACGCAAAACCTAGAGGCGAATCTCGCCTACGCGGTAAGCCAACAGTCTAAGGTCGCTGCCAAGTCGCTGTACGACGCATGGCTTCCGGCTGAAGACATACCTGACGGCCTCGAAATGCGCTGGATGCCTTGCCCGGATGACGGCGAGGACTCCGCGACGGTCGGAACTGTGCTGCTGCCCCCGTTTTTTGGAGAGGCGAGTTTCGGCCGCGACGAGAGGCAGTTGGGCTTCATCGAGCTGACATTCAACAACGCGCCGCCGAAGGCGTGGGCCATCTCTGTCGAAGATGAAGCAGCGCCGTTTTTTGCTGAGGGTTCATGGGCGAGGGCTGACCGGCCGGCATCGATCCGGCTGCAATGGGTTCGTGAACGTCCGCCTTCGGGACTCTCCGTACGCTGGAAAGGCTCTGGAGGGTCCGCCTGGTGGCCGGTCAACATTGTGACCGGGGCGTCCCTTCCGCCACCAGCGGAGTTGAAAGACCTGCCCCTGGAAGTGTTAATTGAGATTCTTACATCTGCGAAGCCACTCCACCAAGCGCTTGAACGCTGGCTGCGCAGGCAGAAGGAAACCGGATCTCGCAACGGAGATACTTCGCTCGATCCGCATAAACGCGTTGACACGTCCTCATTCCTGCTGCAACGGACGCGTAGAGTCTCGGATGCCTTGACCGGGTTGCGAAAGAAGCTTGAGCGTCCGGTAGTTTCGGAGCAAGCGCTGGAATGGCGTCTGCGCGGTCCTGTTGGCGTCCTGGCGCTCGCACAAGCGCTGAGCAAAGAGGCTCGGTCGGAGCAGGAGCGGTGTTTTCTATTGACCGAGCTTTGTCTTGAGCTGGCCCGCGTACGCCCGCAGGTTTCTCCCGGCAGCCTGAGCGCTGCTCATATTCGCAAGGGAATCCGCGAACTGGCACGCGAGGTCCGCTCAACTATTTCGCAGAAAGCGCTGATTGGAATGCCCGCCCTCGCCGCTTATACCTCGGCCGCGTTCGAGGAGATAGGGCAATGAGCGGCTGGCATCCCTTTCTCAGTGACATTCGCCTATATGTTGAAGGGCGCATCGGGGAACAGGACGCGGAACGGCAAGAGATTACCGCGCGCGCTATCCTGCGGCGGCTTATTGATCAGCCCGGAGTTGTGCTGGCTGACGAAGTCGGCATGGGAAAGACATTCGTCGCCCTGGCGGTTGCTACATCCGTTGCTCTCTCGGATTCGCGCAAGCGTCCAGTTGTGGTCATGGTACCTCCAGGGCTAAAGCAAAAGTGGCCACAGGACTTTGCCGTGTTCCGGGAGCGATGTCTTCCCCCTGACATCGCCAAGGAAATACGCGGAGTCTCGGCAGACTCATCCCTGGAGTTTCTCAAGGTTCTGGAGCAATCGCGTCAGTGCCACAGATCAATTATCTTTCTCACCCACGGTGCCATGCATCGTGAGCTTCGCGACGGATGGGTGAAGCTTGCGATGATTCAACGCGCCCTGCATGGGCGGCACAACACACGGGCGTTGCGTCGCGCCTTATCGCGATGCGCCGGGCAATTACTCAGGCTTGGATGGGTGACAAGGTCTGAGGATGTTTGGGGACGACGCTAGACGCCGCGCCTAACGCGTGGATGAGGATTCTGAAACGGTACGGCATCATCAGTGAAGGCGATGAAAACGTGGGCTCTAGTCCGGTTCCCGAGCCGGTCTTGGGGGTGCTGAGCAGTTTTGATGCATCAAAAATATATAAAGCTCTAAGAGAGATCCCCCAGCGCCTGTCATCAAGCTACGACGAGCGCGTGAGGCAGGCGCGCATCGTTCTTACCGAGCTCTGGAAGGACGTTTGGTCGCAATGTTTGACCCGCCTTAATTTTAAACTTCCACTTCTCATTCTCGACGAGGCGCATCACCTGAAAAATCCAGATACACGGTTGTCCGGTCTGTTTCAGAACGCAGAGGCGCAAGGCGATGCGGAGGAAATAACTCGCGGAGCACTTGGAAGCATTTTCGAGCGTATGCTGTTCCTGACCGCTACACCGTTTCAGCTAGGGCACCACGAGCTATGCTCGGTCCTGGAGAGGTTCGACGGTATTGCATGGAAAGCCTCGGATGCACCGGCGTTGGGCCGTCACGAATATAGCAAGCAAATTCGTGATCTTCGCGAGCGACTGGATGCGGCACAAAGCTCGGCCCTCAATCTCGATGCGGCATGGGGGCTGCTGCGGCCGGAAGACTTGAGCGTCGATGGGCGGATCTATGGGGTGAATGAGATAGAGGACTGGTGGGCGGCGGTGCATTCAAAAAATACGCGCACGCCGGCGGCAGAACGAGTCGTTTCGGGCTTTCTGCGGACGGATCAGAAAATGCGCGCTGCCGAGAGCGCCTTGCAGCCGTGGGTGATCAGGCATCTCAAGGATCGCACTTACAACGGACAACCCCGCCGGATTTCATTACCAGGACAAGCTATTCAAAGTGACAGCGCAGACGGCAATGAGGAAGGAATCGAAGTGTCCGGAGCGTCGCTGCTGCCTTTTCTGCTTGCGGCGAGGGCAACGGCTTGCGCGCCTGATTCGCGTCCGGTTTTCGCGGAGGGACTGGCATCGAGCTATGAAGCATTCCTGCACACACGGGCACAAAAGGGAGTAACCAGCACAGATACTGATGACGATGTGTCCGCGGCGGGAGACATTGGTGATAATGCCGGCAAATGGTATCTCGACAAGCTTGAGACGCTGCTGCCCCTGAGAAATCACACAGATTCCGCGGCGCATCCCAAGATACAAGCCACCGCGAGGCGAGTCCTGGATGCGTGGCACCGCGGCGAGAAGGTCGTGGTGTTCTGTCACTACGTGGCGACCGGACGGGTGCTTCGCAACGTCATTTCCGGATTCATAAGAGACGAGATTTCCACCCATGGCGCAGAGAAACTCGGCTGTTCGCAGCACAAGGCAGCATCGGAACTGGAGCGGATAGGCAAAAGATTCTTCGACATTGATTCTCCCATCCGTCGTGCCTGTGATGAAGAGGTGATGGCTCTCCTGGGTGGCTACCCGAAGCTTGCTTCACACGCAAAGCCGCTCCTCGAAGTGATACGGCGCTATCTGCGCACGCCCTCTTTTCTGGTGCGATTCTTCCCGCTCGCGGCCAATAAGCTGGACCGCAATGCGGTGAAGGGAGCGCTGGATTCGGGAGACGGATCGGGGTTGAAACTCAGTGAAGTGCTACACAGCTTCTTTGACTTTCTCGAAAATCGCTGCGTAGAAGAGGAGCGTGAGCGCTATCTCGAAGCTATTCGCAACGTCCAGACCGGCACAATCAGCGGGCGCGAAGCACAGAGGGCTTTTGGTGAAGATGAACACCAGGGAGCCGTCCGGGAACAACTGTCTCCGAACGTTCGATTGGTCAATGGGCAAGTGAAGTCGGAGACGCGTCAGCGCCTTATGCTCACCTTCAATAGCCCCTTCTTTCCGGAAGTCCTCATCGCGAGCAGCGTCATGGCGGAAGGCGTCGATCTGCATCGCTTTTGCCGGTACGTCATTCACCATGACCTGTGCTGGAATCCGAGTACGTTGGAACAGCGGACAGGCCGCGTGGACCGGATCGGGTCTAAGTCGGAACGTTGCGGGCAGCCAATTCGCGTTTACTTACCGTACCTTGCCGAGACTCAGGACGAAAAACAGTACCGGGTTGTGATGGACCGTGAGCGCTGGTTCAGTGTAGTCATGGGAGAAAAATTTAAGGTCGATGCACGTACCACGGAGAAGCTAGCTGCGAGGATTCCTTTACCAGAATCGGTGGCAGGAAACCTAGCGTTCCGCTTAAGCGCCGAGTTCTCGCCTGAGTGATTCGGCCTACTGTCCTTGGCAAGCCAATTCGCGTTTGCGCCGGTCTCTCTCAGTGTCAGCGTCCTGGACGGCGTCGATGTTTTCCAAGACAGCTATGTAGGCGGGAGGTAGAGCGTGCTCCTTGGCACCCTCCACAAGAAACCACTTATACCACGTGAAGGGGCGTAGAGCTGGATCGTTGTCCGGATTTTTCGCTACGTACACCCACGCTTCCAGCGTGCTGTTGTCCTGCAGGCGTACCGGCATTCTCACGGCTCGATACCCGCCCTCCCCTTTATCAAGCTGTTTCTTATCCTCGCTCGATACGGCGTAAAGCACGCCCCAGACCTCCGAGCCCGCGTGTCCAGCGAGGTTAGTTTTTCCGGACTTGTCGTCAGTGCTTTTTTTGTTGAACAACAGACGATGACCCGGGAGCGTGGCGACGCGTCCTGCCCCTTCGGGGGACACTCCGTAGGCGCGAAATCGCCCCGAGCACATATTGGAGCCGTACGCAAATATCTGCTCACTCATGCGCAGTCCTCATATTACCGCACCGGCGTTAAAACGAATTATCACGTACTGAAGATCACGCCAAGGGGCATCCGCAATCGTTAACGGGATTTGACGCATGTGATGCGTTGATGCGACTCAGACCTATCACCCTGCATACAGCTTGCCTCTCCATCTACATGTGCTTAGAGTAGCCGCGCGGACCAAATGCTGTTTTAGGTATCGTTGTGGGCTCTTGGAGAAATTTACTTTTAGCAATTATTGCCGTGAATGCGGTTTCTGCGGGGACCGTTCACGCAGCGACAATTGACTTTAGTGCCAGCGACTCGTCCTTGAATCCGCGACAGATCGATTTGGACATGGGGCAAATCGCCAGCAACCAGAATGGAGCCATTTATCTCGGAAATGTCGCGAGCAACTCGTTCATTGTGACTGGGGTATTGTCAGCCAATTCGATGCTTACTTTTAGCTACACCCTGGGCCCGAATCTAAACTTTGGCACCCTACCCAGCACAGCGGTTATTTCGAGTCTAGCCGGCAATAATTTTGGCTTCCAATTCGGAGACACTAGCATAAATGGAATTGAAGCTGACGCATCGGCCATCGGGCAAAACACATCCCAGGCATTACCAAATAACCTTGTAATCGTAACAGCCGATATCCTCGATTCGACGCACGGATTCGTGACGATGACGAACAACTACGCATCAAGCATCAATATCGCTACCGATTTATACTACCAGCCCAATTTGAATAGTCAGGGACCAGCACCAGTCTTAACCTACAACACATCTTCCGTGTCTGCTGTTCCGCTTCCGTCAGCTCTGCCCTTGTTTGGATCAGTGTTGTTGGCTCTATTGGGTTTCAGTCGGATGAAGAAGGCTGCTTAAAGACGGATTGCCTTCCAATGGGGGTCATCGCAGAGGATGTTATAAATCCTACGCTAAGAACGATGGATCTTATGTCACACATGAAAGGTATCGCGTCGCTACTCAAAGCCTCCAGATCTGGAAAAGCGCTGCGACTGACGGTGTTTCTTATAGCTGCAACGTTCCTTGCCTTCGTTTCCGCATCGTGTGTGGCCAATGAAATTACCAAGGAAGATGCAAACAGAATGTTGGCTTTATTCAATGGAGTCGTCGATCTGAGGGACAACATAGGCAAAAGCATGTCATCGGCGCTTTCTGACAAGGATAAGTATTCCGGAAAGCATTTTGAGTGCTTATATAAGCTCGATGAGGTGACAAATATTCTAACGTTTAACGCGTTGTACCTCAGCCAATCTCTCGCCGTTTCAGCTGAGATGCAGCATCCCGATGACGAGGCGGTCGCCAACATGGCCGTCGCATTGCAGATAGTGAAAATATTGAAATTCTTTCACCAGAAGAGAGGAATCGTGAACAACGCCAGCGCGAGCTGTGCTGATGATACGAGCATTCTCGGCTACATAGACAGCTACAATGCGCTTGAGGACAAAATCAGGCCAATTGTCGAAGATTTGCTAGAACGGGTGAAACCTAGGGAGATATCTGGCACAGGTTCATCGCCACATCACCACGAAGACTCGCCGATGGGGCCGCCATAAAAGAGGCCTGCACTACGTGATAAACCGGATTATCACGTGCTGGGAATAAGACCAAGCGGCATCGGAAAGTATTAACAGGATTTTGTGGGAGTGATGCGCGGAAGCAACTCTGAGGCAAACGGGTCCGCTGCAGAAAATCGAACTAGCTAATGGGCATCTGACCTACTTATCGCAGTTCAGATCCACCGCAGAGCGCCGGTCACCATGTCCTGCACGAGAGTGCCGCGCGCGTCGGACAGAATGACCTGGCAATTCGGGCCACACCACTTGGCTTTCGATATTTCGTTAATGACGACCAGTCCGAGAATTCCCAAGAACAGTGGTCCCATCCAATCACCTTTTTTCATGACTTCCTCCTGTTGTTCATTTTGCCCAAAAACCGCCACCACGGTCGCTTACGGGCCCGCACCGTTGCAGTCAGTGATCGAGCGTGGCTCAGTGAATCGCTCAGAAAAACACTGCCGGGGAGACGTGAAAGCGGTGACTTAGCTTTTCCATCTGCTGTCTGTTCAATTGTCGCTTTTCCTTCAAAATCAAGGACACAATACTCTCGCCGCCCAGATCGTCCGCAAGGTCCTTTTGTCGGAGTCCGTTGGCATCCATTAATTCCCTTAGCACCTCGACGCCCGAAACCTTTTCGATAGTGAACTGCTTCGCTTCGTAGTCCGCGATCAAGACGACCAGCAGTTTGGCCGTTTCGGTTTCTTCCGCGCTTCGATGTGCTTTGCGTTGCAGTTCCAGAAGCCTGGAAAGATAGGCCGCGTGCTGTTCACGAGACGTAATGATCTTCGGAGCCTCCGCCTTGACAAGATATTTGGCTGGCAGTCGTTCAGCAATTGCAGGCACGTTTCCACCCTCCTTGGTCATACTCTTTATGGGTCAACACCGCCAACACCGTAATTGTTCCCATCTCGTAGCTTATGTAGGAAATCAATCTAGCTTCGTTGTTCTTGATATCGAAAACCACGCAGTCCCCCACAGGGTCCGCATCCTTGCGTGTTCTCCTGACTGCGGGGAAATTGTTCCAGGGAGGGTCTACCCCTTCCACGATCCTAACCCAGGAGCCCAGAGAACCTTTCCAATTCGCGTGCTTCTTTTGCGCAGCTTCTATCAAATGCTTGCCGACGATCTGCACTCCCAAATCTTAGCATTGTGCTAAGTTTCTTGTCAAAGGGGGGCCGCACAAGCGAGCACCCCGAGTTGGCATCGCAGCCCCGCTCTGCTTGACCCAAAACCCAAAAACTGGCACAGAGGGAATTAGAGGTAAGCTTGGGCGGAATTCTATGAGAGGGGACGAGGACGATGCCCAAGAAAGGTCACACCGAGGAACAAATCGTGGCGGTGCTGCGGC
>Ga0335075_10002061_pt1 | contig 32679 bp, 24 predicted proteins | sample Lox_Sample_24_FD_206723 | JGI IMG/M metagenome (GOLD analysis project Ga0335075, IMG submission 206723) | Soil microbial communities from Loxahatchee National Wildlife Refuge, Florida, United States - Lox_Sample_2.4 | ecosystem: Environmental > Terrestrial > Soil > Wetlands | place: USA...
TCTCCTGTCTTCGTGCCGGAGCGTCAACCCCGGCGAATGGACTTCAGTCGCCCTACACGCTGCCAACGGCAGCGGACGAGGGCGGGAGGACCGCCACCTCAATTTCTACGCCGCGCGGGACATGCTCACAGTTCACCCTGTACTGGGCGACCGGAACATGAAGATCGGGAAGAGCAACAAGCATTGGTTCTTCGATGTCAGGCCAACCAACTGGACGCCGGCGTGGATACTCGAATGCCTGCGGCGGGTCTCGGACGTCGAGATCGCAGTTCTGCCCGAGCTCTGCCTTCCAGCCGCCGATGCACTCGAGAGTGCGCTCGCAGCCGAGCCAGAGCTATACCCGCCGCTTGTCGTCGCCGGCAGCGCGCATGTCACGGAAGAGAACGGCGGAACGATCAAAGAGATCCGCGCCAACGAGTCACGCATCTATCTACGAGGCCGCCTGATTGCGCGGCACCGCAAGATACACCCGTTCCGAACGAAATATCTAGGAGGGCACGAACTTGCGCGCAAGCTGCCCGAGGGCATCACCTCCGAGCGCAAGACAATCACGGTACTCTCCGGCGAGCATTCTCGGCTAGCAAGCGTAATCTGCGCCGACCTCAATGACGACGTGATCTCGAGCCTCCTGCATGGTGCGCACGTCAACCTTCTGCTGGTCCCTGCGCTCACCGGCGGCGTTGGGGGATTCACCGGAGCCGTCGACGAGCTCGCCTCGAAATGCCAGGCTATCTCCGTCGTCGTGAACGGCTCTTTGGGCCGCAAGCCGGAAGATGGAAACGGCGCAGAGCTGCCGTTCCTCGTGATCGGTGCCGTTCCTCGCCCCGAACCCGACGAACAGTCGCAGAGCTTCCATATGCCCACTCAGGCACCGCGGCTTGGCGTGATCGACCCAAATCGGCCGCTCGGGCCGAGCTGGATCGACTGGAGCCGAGGGGACCCCAGCCCACCCAGCGAGGGCGGGCCTCGACCCGTGCCGATGGCGTCCTGATATACAGTATGGTCACTGACCGATCATTGATCTTCGAAGCGAAGGAGGTGCTTGCGTGAAGCCATCCGCAGGACGAAAGCACAGCCCCGCGCAGCCCAATCCAGCTGCAGAAGATCTGCTGGCCAAGGAGCGGGGCGCGCGGTTTGACCCGCGTGGCATCAGCGCTGCCGCAGCGCGTCTCGCAAGCAAGGACAACCAGGTCAAACACCTAGAGCGGAAGGAGCCGCTCCAGCGTCGGGTCCTTGAGGCGCTCGCCGATCGCAGCGGCACGCCGACCGAGCTCGCTCAGCGGATTTCGGCGCCGAAAGAATCGGTCACGCGCCAGCTTGGGCGCTTGCATCAACAGGGCTTTGTCAGCTACGGAGACGTGCCGGGCGACGCACGCAAGCGCCGCTACGCCATCACCATGAGCGGCGAAATCCAGCTCAGCCAACACCGCGCCTTCGGCGCCGAGACTGCCCGTCCAGACGAGGCTTCCTATGAAGAAGTCGTTGACTTCCTGCTAACGGCATTGCGGGCGGCGATCGTCCTGCGACGCAAGACAAAGGATCTCGACGACGTAATCGTACGTCTGGAACGAATCGTCCACCAGGCCCACGTGGCAAATGCGCACGAGGTAGCGCTTGAGGCGACCATCGAGCTTGTCACGACCCTGCGGCAAATCCAGCGTTTCAAACGGGCCCGAGAGGTTCTGTCCGGGGTCGAGCTGATCTCCCGTGGGCTGGTGGAGGAGGCCGGCACGGCAGTTGTGCCGGCCGCAATCGCGCATCGCGAATACACGCTCGGCCTTATCTCGAGCCAAGAACGAGAGCGAGCTACCGGAGCCAAACACCTTGTTGTCGCCGCGGAGCTCTACGACCAGTTCGTGGACCTACCACCCTACGGTACGCCAGCCGAGTGGCGCGAGCGTCATGCATGGAGCCTTATTGGACTGGCGAATAGCCTGCGAGCACAATCTCAGTTTGAGCAGGCAATGCGCACGTCAGGTGAGGCGTTGCGTTTGTTCGATGAGCTTGGCGATCACTACGGCCGCTCGCGATGCCTGTATACGTTCGGATTCTGTCTACGTCTGCTCGGTGACCACCCTAATGCATGGGTTTACCTCGACGGCTCGCATAGCCTCGCCGCCGAGCATGGCTTCGAGCGCTTCCAAGCGGATTCGCTGATGCAGATGGGTGAGATCCGACGATGCCAGGGACGGCTGGAGGAAGCAACCGATCTGCTAGGCGAGTCTCAACAGCGAGCAGCAAATCTCAAATTCTCAGTAACCCAGGCGTTTGCCCTCTCAGCGCTCGGTGCCGTCCACTACCAGCGCCGCGATCTGGAGCAGTCGGCGCTCGTGCTTGAACAGGCCCAGCACTTGTTCGAGCACAACAAGCACCCAGAGGGCGCCGCACTGAACGCTCGCCGCCATGCGACCGTCGTCCGCCGCATGTCTCGCATCGAGGCCGACCGTCGTGAGGCTGCTCGTCTCGCCGCGAACGCCTGCCGACTCTACATGGCCCTTCGCTGTCCCGCAGGCGTAGCCGCCGCCGAGATCGAGGAGGGATATCTCGAAATCACCGGGCGAGGGAATCCAAGCAAGGCGGCTTCGCGCCTCACTGCGCTACTCGCTGACCCCCGCCAGCGTGTACTGATTGAGTATGACTTTTGGGTGCCGCGTGTCCTTCGCTCGTTCGCAGGGCGGGTGGACGCTGATGGACCATTGTTCCAGCGTGCCTCGGAACTCGTCGAGTCCGCCCAGCGACGCGCGCAGGAGGCGCGGGCCGCAATTCGCGAGACAATCGCAGCTATTGGAGCGCCCGCACAGCAGTCCGAGGAGACCCCGCTCGCTGCCCCCGAACCGACGAGTGTGGACGAGATGGGCGGCGAGTCGCGCCACTACGTCGCTGATGTTGGCGCTTGCCAAACAGTCTGCTTTTAGCGCCCATTTTCGCGATATTCAAGCTGCACCGACAGCGCGGCGAGGAAGGGCGCGCAGGCCCGTCAAACGCTAGTTCAAGTCGAGGCCATCGACGAGTTCCTCGCCTGCGGCACAGCCAGCACAGGTCTCAGGGGACGTCGTCGGCAGCTCGACGCTCAGCAACCAGGCTGCGGGCACGCCCAGCTTCGCCTCTACATCCACCTCGGCACGGGACGCGAACCAGGCCGCACCGGCATTGTTTGCCCTGACAGCGCGGGCGACGGTGGCGAGGGCTTCCAATCCAACTCCGGTTGTGACGATGTCATTCACCAGGAGCACACGAGAGCCAGCGCGGGGCGGCCTGCCGATGATCCCGTCAGCTCGGCCGGTGGCATCGACGCTGGCGAGGTGCAAATCGAGGCCGAGCTGCCGTGCGCACTCGCGGGCGAGAGAGACGCCTGCGGTGCAGGGCGCGAGAACGCATTCTGCTTGCCACACAGCGACAGTAGGCACGAGGGCTGCGGCGACGCCGGCGAGGGCATCAGTATCACTGGCGATTCGCGAGAACCGAAGAAAACACTCGCTATGCGCACCGCTTAGAAGACGGAAGTGGCCGTGCTCGACGACCCCGGGGCGCCCGAGAAGCTCGGCAAGCATCCACTGATCGCCGAGGTGGGTGTCGAGCGCTGGAGCGTTCAGGGTCGCGGTCACACGGCAGAAGTGCTTCGGGGTCCGAGGCAACTACCCTAGCTGATCTGATCGGCCCCGGGCCGGGGGACTTTAGGTATCGGGGTAGAGTTCAGCGAGCACGCGAAGACGTCGCGTGGACCGGCAGAGGCACTCGCTGCCATCCCACCTAGGCACTGCGTGCACGATCGAGTCTTTGACCGACCCGTAAAGCAGCTCTTCATACCGGGTGCGGCCATCGGCCCATGGCCCGAGGCGATACGCGCGGTACGCGTCCATATCGGTGGCCTTCAAGGCCTCACCGGCAAGAATGAAGCCAGCGAGTGCCGTCACCCACGGCGCGGCGACTGCCGCGGCCCCGCCGTCGGCAAGCTCAAGCGCGAACTCGCCGTAGGCGAGCGCAACCCGATGGATCTCGTCGATGGTTCGGCCTGCATACGGTGCGAGCGCGCCCACAGACATGCCGCGGTTGCGCTCGATCTCGCGAAGTGCCGCATCCTGCACCGGCACGTGTTTCTCAAGCCACGCCTGTACCAGGCGCGGTGCCAGGCCGGTACTCTGCACGATCAGCTTGAACGTGATCTGCTCGGTGTCGAGCACGTTGGCAATGTGCAGGCAATACACGCAGGGACCGTCGCCCGTGACGTGGCCGGATACGGCGACATGATCGGCGCCGCATGCGGCGTTGATCACGTCTCGAGGCAGGCAATCCTGCAGCTCTCTACGTGACTCCACGGAATCGAATGCGCACATCACCAGCGGCAGCGGACCAGGGTCCCGCGAGCCCACCCACTGCTCGATACTGGACCTGTGCGACTTGACGCTGAGTTGCGAGAGGTGTCCGAGCACGTGCTTGGCGTGCGTAGCCTTGTCGATACCCTTTGCGGCTACGGCGTTGGTCGCAAGAAGTGCGCGGTCGGGGTTATCACGGGCGTACGCCTGAGAGTCGACTATCGAGAGCTCTCCGCCGAGCCGAGGTACGTGCGCGAACGCGTACGCGGTGGCGCCACCGATGCTGCCGGCTCCGGCGAGGACGGCTGAAAGCAGCCCAGGCGCTGGCACATCCACGGTCGAAAGCGGGTAGGCCCCAGCGTCGTACGTCAATGCACTCCAATACGTCGGACGCAGCTCGTTCACTGCGGGACCGCAACTTTGGAGTGCTGCCGCAAACGCGCGCGCCGCCGCGCGACATGCTGCCGTCAGTGGCCCGATCGGAATCAGCTCATCACCGCTGTCCCCCAGCGCCGACGGCTCTGGCCCCAGATATGCCTGCCAGCCGTCGCCGTCGCAGTAGATGACGCTGCCGCCGACCTCCTCTGCGGTTTCGCCCACCACGACCGTTACGGCCACTCCACTGCCGGCGTTCAGTGGACGCGGCCCGTGCGTGCGAGCCTCCTCAAGCCGCTCGCGCAGGAGGCGCTCACCAGGCGGCAGCAGTGGATGCGCCAGCTGCTCTCCGGCTCCTACTACCCGGATGCGCGGGAAGAGGCGGGCGAGTATGTCGACGAGCGTGATCGCCAACACCTGGCGACGCCACGGCACGTGCTCCGGCAATAGCACTCGGATCGTGGTGTCATCCAGCACGCCGAGAATCTGTTCTACGGTGTCGGATGATCCGGCGAGCAACCGGGCGCGTCGGTCACTCACGGCAGCACCTCGAAGCGTTCGCGCACTTCGGCGGCGGTGAGCTCGCGCCATCCCCGTCCGTACTCAAGCTCGTTGACGGAGCACTCCGTGAGCACGATCGGTGCTCGTGCAAAGAATGGGACAACGATCGAGATCGCGCGGGGGTGGCTGATTATCATGTTCGTGTCGTCCGTCTCAGAGTGGTACGCGTCCGTCGGGTGCGAGTGCACGCGGCACAGCACGAACACGCCAGTCGGCAGCGCGGAGATGAGATGGCTGAGACCAGCCTCGGTGACTTGGACGGCGACGCCTTCCTCGCTCTTGTAGGCCATCTATCGACAGACGCTGCGCCTGGAGGAGTACGACGACCCCAACCACCCCGTCATCGCCGCAGCCAAGCAGCGCATCGAGGAGCTGACCAGCCGCCACGCCACCGTGCAGAACGCAACCGCTCGCCTCAAGACACGCCATCCAGCCGGAGTGCGCCCCGAGGAGATCGTCGAGATGCTCGACGCCATACCCGACCTGCGGCACGCGCTCGCCAACGCCCACCCCACAGAACTCGCCGACATCTGCGACGCATTCCAAATCACAGCCGTCTACGACAAGGCCAACAGGACCGTCGAGCTATCCGCGACGATCACCCCCGAGCTGCTCCCAACAGACAAAACCCCGACCGATGAGCACGACCCGGTCGGGGGATTCGTATATAGCGGGGGAACGATTCGTCCTTATCGGCGACCCGTCGCTGGTGGTCGAACGGCTCGTTCCGTGGCCCGGGAGCTAGCGCGAATTCCATCCCAACCCAACGGTACAGTTGTGTTATGATACCGGAGTTCGATGAGCACGGGAACCTTCCGCCCGGCATCCACCACGCCACCTGGACCGAGATCGTGACTCGCTACGCGACAAGCACCCACCGACGAGACCTACTTGACGGGCTTCTCGACGCGCTGCGCTCGCTAAAGACCGCTGGCTGTTCCATCGCCTACCTGGACGGCAGCTTCGTCACGGCCAAGACGAACCCCGACGACTTCGACGCCTGCTGGGAGACAGCAGACGTAGTGCCCAACCGTCTCGACTCCGAGCTGAAGGAGTTCAGCAACGACCGCGCCGCCCAAAAGGCGCGCTACGGCGGCGAGATCTTCCCCGCCCAATGGCACGCACATCCAGACGGCACAACGTTCCTTGACTACTTCCAATACGACAGCGTCACCGAACGCCCGAAGGGCATCATCGCGATCGATCTGGCGGGCCTCCCGTGATCACCAACCAGCGCGAATACCGCATCACCAAAAGCTGGATCGCCCGCTTCGAAAAGGAGCTGGCTGCCAACGAGACACGGGAGCTTCGACCCCGCGAAGACCCTGATATGAGGAAGGTGGTACACGACGCGATCGCTAGCGAGATCGAAACACTGCAGCGGCAGATCGATCACTACGAGCGACTACGCGACGGACACATAACCAGCCGCGAGATCACCTCGCTACGGGACCTGCCGAGCGCCCTGATCGAAGCACGTATCGCCGCCCGGCTTACCCAGCGCCAGCTCGCCGAGCGCATCGGCGTCGCCGAGCAGCAGGTCCAGCGCTGGGAGACCAACGACTACAGCGGCGTGGGACTCGATCGGCTACAGGGCATCGCCGACGCGCTCGGCGTGCAGATCCACGAGACGATCACTTACAGCAGCGCGGCGTAGGATAGGCCAGGGCGTCAGCTTGCGCACCCGGTAGCGTGACGGTGGATTCTCGACAGACGCCGGCCGGCCGTGGCCGAGCAGCAGGCGGTAGAGCACGGCCGCGGGCTCAACCGCGGGCAGGCCCGCGGTGGCGGCGAGCGCGCTGGCGTGCACGGGGATGTCGAGACCGTCGATGTCGAGATCGCCGAAATAGAGGACGCGACGCGGCCGCGTCAGCAGGTCGGCCAGGTAGGTGACCGAACCCTTGAAGTGAGCGCCGGCGCCGTAGACGACGACGCCGACGTTGCCGTCGTGCGGCGGCACGCGGCACAGCAAGACAAAGGTGTGGTGATTCTCAACCACCAGCACGTCGGGTGACGGGCCAATGCTCTCGGACACGAACGGCGGGTGAACCTCCTCGCAGCGCAACTGCTCCAGCGTGAGTCGGCCGGGGAAGAAGAGCTGGCCGCCCATCAGCGTCTCCAGACGCTTCTCGTAGCCGAAGAGGTGCATTGAGCGCTCGCGCAGCGGGACGATCGGGCGCTCGCCGCCATGGTCGCGGAAGAACGCGGTATCCGCCGGTGACGAGTGTGGGGGCGAGCGCTCTGCGGCCGACCGGAAGCCCTGTGAGCCTCGGGAACCGCGGTTCTTCTCCAGCTACATCGCCTCGATCATCGGCCGAGACCTCGACGACATCGCCAACGTCCGCAACGTCGAAAACATCGAACGGCTGCTGTTCGTCATCGCCGCGAGATCGGGCGGCCTGACGAGCTTTCACGGCATCGGCAAGGACCTCGAGCTGGACGCCAACACCGTGCGCTCGCACACCAAGATCCTCGAGGACCTGTTCCTCGTCCGCGAGCTCAAGCCCTGGGGCGCGGCGGCTCACATCTCCCGCAGGGCCGCTCGGCAGTGCATCCGTAACAACTATGTGCGATACTTATAGTCATCTAGGCCCCGTGTGCGACACGGCATGAACCCCCAGCACAGCTCATCCGACAACCCTCTCGAAACGCCCGGCGCCCAGCAGATGGCGGCGTGGACGCTGCGCCTGGCGCAGAGCCCCGGCTTTGGCCGGCTGCTCGCCGCAGACCCGCATCTGTTCGCGCTGCTGTATGCGAGCTGCGCCGCGGCCGTACCTGCGCCCGAGCCGCTTGCAGGCGACGACCGCGAGGCGAGCGCAGCGGACGAGAAGCTGCTGCCGGCGCTGAAGGACCTCCAGCGTCAGTTCGGCGAGCGCACCAGCGGACGCTTCGTTCGTCTGTATCTGCGCGGAACGAGCGCGTTCGGACTGATCGAGCGAGATGAGGGTGCGTTTCGGAACGCGATGCGCGACTGGGCGCAGGCGGCGGAGGTGGAGGCGTCGCGGTTCATCACCGCTCTGGATGAGAACGTCGGACGCATTGCAGGGCTGCTGGATCTGACCACAGCGGAGCGCGATGTACTTGCGTTCCAGATAGGCCGCTCTCGGCCTGGGTTCTCGCAGTTGTTCGAGCTTCTGATGGACGCCGACCGGGCGACGAAGGCGGTGCTTGGAGCGGCGCTCGGCACCTCAGAGTCGGAGGTGGTCTCGGCGCTGTCGGAGCAGGGGACGCTGGCACGTTCCGGTCTGTTGAACGTCAAGGAGCGTCCGCTGCGGGTGACCGGCCCATCGCACCATCTGAGCGCAACGCTCGCGGAGCACGCCGAGGAGGATGCCGAGCTCGTCGAGCGGTTCGTCAAGCCGCTCCTCCCGTCGCCCTCGACGAGGTCGCTCGGGCGCCTGCACGAGCACGACAGGCGCATCCTCCTGGGCGTCCTTCGCAAGCCGCTGCTAGCCGACCGCGGCGTGCACACGCTCGTCTACGGACCGAAGTCGGTGGACAAGCGAGACATGATGGCGCGGCTGCTTGGAGACGAGGGGATCGGCGGGCACGCAGTCGTCACTCGGCACGTTCCAGCAGGAGACATGCCGACCTGGACGTATATCGCCCAGCGTCACATCGAGCGATCCGGTCCCGACGCGGTGCTGGTCGTCGATCGCGCTCACGAGGCGCTCGCGTCCCGGCCTCGCACCAGGTTTCACCTCTTTGACCTCGACGACGAACTTGTTCACGACGATGACCCCGAGCGCGCCTCCGACGAGGGCTTGACGGAAAGCCGCGTGCGCTGCGTGTGGATCACGGATCGCGCACGACAGCTCTCGGAGCGCAACTTGGGTGCGTTCCTGTTCCATTGCGAAGCGTTCCCCGGCTCACGTGCCGAGCGGCGGGCGCGCGTCGCGCAGGTGATCTCGGACTTCGGCCTCTCCTCACAGTTGGAGCGCGATCTCGCGAAGTACAGCCTGCTCGGCGAGCAGCAGGTCCGTCAGGCCGCCGAGCTCGCCCGTCTGATCGTGCTCGTGGACGACGAGTGCAGCGATGAGCCCGCCGCGCGCCGGGAGCGGCTGGGCCCGGAGCACGAGCGCGTGATCAAGCGCGCGGTCGCGCACAGTCAGAAGGTCCTCGGGCGCGACCGCACCGAGGGAATACGAGACTCGGTCACCAGCTACGACCTCGACCTGCTGAACATCGCCGGACGCTTCACGCCGCGGCAGATCATCGGTGCCCTGAGCGAGCGCCCAATGGGCTCGCTGTGCTTCTGGGGCATGCCGGGTGCGGGCAAGACGCAGCTGGCAGAGCACATCGCCGTCGAGCTCGACCTTCCGATTCTCATGCGCTCGGCTTCCGAGTTGCTGTCAATGTGGCTAGGCGAGACAGAGCAGCAGATCTCGAAGATGTTCGCCGAGGCCCAGAACGAGGGTGCGCTGCTGTTCCTCGACGAGGCGGACTCGTTTCTGCGCGATCGCACGCTCGCACGCGCCCACTGGGAGGTGACACAGGTCAACGAGCTGCTCCAACGAATGGAGCGATTCGAGGGGATCTTCATCGCGGCCACGAACCTGATGGACTCGATCGACGCCGCGGCGATGCGCCGCTTCACCTGGAAGCTCGAGTTCAAGGCCCTGCGGCGAGAGCAGGCGTGGTCGATGTTCTGCCGGGAGAGCGGGTTCGACCCAACCTCCGAGCCCGACCGCGCGGACGAGCTCGAGCAGGCGCTCAATGCCATCGACGATTTGGCGCCCGGGGACTTCGCCACGGTCAGGCGCCAAGCGCAGATACTCGGAGAAGAGCTCCCTCCCGAAGCCTGGATAGAGCAGCTTGCGGCCGAGGCCAAAGCGAAGATGCTGGGCTTGAGACGCCAGCAGGTTGGGTTTGGGAGTTAGGGCTCTGGAGCTGATCCACGAGAGCCCCGACGAGCAGCGGGTGAGAGGACTGATCGCCATGCCAGATCACAACCACACGGACGCCACCGCAGGCGAACATGCGACACTGCCCCCCGACGTACAAGCAGGGTGGAACGCGTTTGCGGATGCGACAAAGCAGCTCGCGTCGGTGACCGGCGGCGCCGAGAGCTTCCGCGCGGCATGGGACGCAATGGCTCAGGCCGCGAGCGGCCTCGACCACCAGCAGTTCATCAACGCCGTGCACATACCAACGGACGCTGGCCAGCATGCCGAGGCGCTCGGAGAGATGCTCGCCCGCATCCCTGACGGCTGGGGGCGCTGGATCTCCTGCGATCGCGGCTGGTACGCACTGCTCATCGAGCTCGACAGCCAGCTGCGTGAGCTGCTCCCCAGCTACGCGATCCACCAGGTCAAGGAGAAGTACGGTGGCCTCCGCTACTACTGGGAGGCGGGCGAGGCGATCCACGACCCGGACGACCCCGAGCCATCGATGCCGCGCAATGGGAGCAGCGACGCCGCGTGGGCAAGCTGGGAGACGACGCACACGGCCTGGAGCGAACGCCTGGACGCCTACCTGCAAACACCCGAGGGACGCCGGCGCGCCGCCCACCTCAAGCGACGTGTGGCACTCGCCGAGCAGCTCGTCGGTACCTTCGAGCAGCACGCGAGCGTCACCTGCGAGCGTTGCGGAATCGCCGGGCAGCTTCACCGCACACTCGGACGCGCACCCTGGTACAAAACGCTCTGCCCGGCCTGCGCCGAACAGCACGGCTACGTGCTCATCGGAGCATCAGACGCATCGTAGAAGGCGCTCAGCAGGCCGGCGATGCGGAAGGGCCCGGGGAACCTGGCCGGCGGAGATAGATGGCACCACCTACCTCGGCTTCTTCCAACGCGGTCGGTTGAAACAGTCGGCTGGCATCGCAATCCACCTGGCAGGACTGCCATGATCAAGAACGAGCGCGAATAGCGCATCACCGAGGCTCACCTTGCCGGCTTCGGAGGAGGCCTGATCGCCAACGACAACCGGGAGTTCCCCGCGAACGTCGATCCGGGCATGAAGAGTTGATGCACGACGCTATCGCGAGTCAGATCGAGACATTCCGTCACGAAATCGACCACTACGAGAAGCTGCGCGACGCACACATCACCAGCCGCGAGGTCACATTGCTGCATGAGTTCCCGACCGCACTGATCGAAGCCCGAATCGCAGCCAGGCCCCAACGCCAACTCGCAGAGCGAATCGGCGTAGCTGAGCAGCAGATCCAGCGCTGGGGGGCCAACGACTACAGCGGCGTGGGACTCGACGAGCTACAGAGTGTTGCCGACGCACTCGGCGTGCAGATCCACAAGACGATCACGTACAGCAGCGAGGCGTAGCGTGGATCTGAACCGCCCAGGGGGATGCGTATATATAGAGCGGGGGAGCGATTCGATCCTGACGGTAACTTGGTGGTGCTGGTTGAACGGGTCGTCCCGTGGCCCTAAAACCTAGCGCGGGTCCATCCCTTACCGCCGCAAGCGCGGGCTGGGCCGCCGGTCGCGGCTGGCCCTCCGGAGCGATGGGACAGTCGCAGGCCGGGCTACAATCGAGCGCGCTATGAATGCATCGACACTTGCCCCGCCGGAGGGAATCGCAGCCGAGGCGCGGCGACGATGAACGCGGTTGCAGCAGAGGCGATGATCGAGCGCGCCGGCCGCGCTCTGATCGACGCCGCGTCGACGCCGGCGAAGGTGATCTTGTTCGGCTCGCATGCCCGCTGACCGGACCGGTTATGATCTGCTGGCCGACTACGTGCGGAAGCTCGACAAGGATGGAGAGACCAAGCCGTAGCCCCCGAGAAGGATGCCGACAACTGCTCATAGCGGAGGCGGGATCGAAACGAGTACCCGCGACCGCAGCGTCCACCGATGCGGGGCCAAGCAAATCGTCGGCCGTGGCGCACCGGATCGAAGAGCGTTGGGGCCTGACGGCCCGACGGGCCGTTTCGGCCGCATGACGGCGGCGCGGCAACTCGCCGTCCCTTCGATGCGCCGCGGTAGTTCTGCTCCTTGTCCGCAGCAAACGTGCGAGGCGCATGTGTCATCACTGATGCTCACGCACTGATGGCGACAATGGCTCGTCGTCCCGACCGACAGCGTCGGGCTGGGCCGTCGACACGCCCGCTCTCAGTGGAAGGGAGCAGTCTCGCGTGGACCAGGACGGCACCGCTTATTGGGATGACCTGGCCTCGGTTGACCACGCCACGGGTCGGCTCAGGCCCAGAGTGATGAGGTGATGGGGGAGCCCTGGTTCGGCAATGAACCCATCGCCCACAACTGTGAATCCCAGGCGAGTGTAGAAACCGAGCGCTGTATCCCTGCCGTTGGCCCAGAGCATCCGGATATCCTTCTCCCTGAGTTCTCGGGCGACATGGTCAAGGAGCTCGCGCCCGATGCCCTGGCCTTGCATCGTCGGCTCCACCGCCATGAAGCGGAGCTGCACGGAGGGAACATCCACCGCCAACGGGCTTGCACGCGGATAGAAGCTTGCGACACCAGCGAGCGTGCCCGAGCACCGGGCTCCCAAATGCCACGCGCCGAGCAGGTCATCGTCACGGACATGCGCCGCGGCGAAGTCTCCATCACGGAGTACCCGCGCTCGGAGGTCATAGGTCTCAGCGACGGGGATATGCTGAATCTCGACGACGGACATGGGGCCATTCTGACGCGGTTCACGCCCCGTTCGATGCCCGGCGACAACCCGCCGCCAGTCGTGCACTCCGAGGAGCACCTGCAACAGCGAGTTCGCGAGGCGGTCCGACGCCGATCGCCGCGACGGGCCGGGCCGCTGCTCTGCCCGTCGAAAGCAGGGGTGTGACGAGCGTCACCTGGCGCTGTCGATTCGTCCGATCCGAGCATCAGCACGGCCCCTGTTCGGATCCTCGCCTGCCCCGAAACCGGCAGTGCCGGGATTGTCCATTCGGCCCTCGTGCCGATGAGTGCACCCTTCCAGAGGACCGAGCCGCCGGACTCCTTGAGAACTACATTACGATCTCTTGCTCGGGAGTCTTATCACGGGGGCCGCGGTGCCGGAGTCGGTCGAGCTTGCGACGATCATGTTTACCGACCTGGTCGGCTCGACGCAGCTGGCTACGTCGGTTGGCCCGGTGCGCGCAGATCAGCTTCGCGAGGAGCACTTCGAGCTGCTACGCGACGCGATTGCCAGCTCGGGCGGTCGGGAGGTAAAGAACACCGGCGATGGTCTGATGGTGGCGTTCGCCTCGGCGTCGGCCGCCGTGCGGTGCGCGGTGGCCATGCAGCAGCGTTTCGAGCGCCGCTACCGCCAGGCCGAGGAGGGTTTGCAGATACGCATCGGGCTGGGCGCGGGGGAGTCGACGGTCAAGGACGGAGACTACTTCGGGATGCCCTCGACCGAAGCGGCGCGGCTGTGTGCGCAGGCGCCGGCGGATGGCATCCTGGTCTCGGCGTTGGTGCAGACGCTCGCGGGCCGGTGTGACGGCATCGAGTTCTCCAGCGTCGGTGAGCTCGAGCTGAAGGGCTTTGAGAAGCCCGTGCAGACGCTCGCGGTCTCGTGGGCGCCGTTGGCTGAGGAGACGGAGGGTGCGAGCCGCTGGCCGTTGCCTGCGCTGTTGCGCTCGATGCCGGTCATCTCCTACGTGGGCCGAGCGGAGGAGCGCGCCGCGCTTGAGGAGGCGCTGAACCTGGCGCGCTCGGGCCAGCGCCAGGTCGTGTTGCTCTCGGGCGAGCCGGGGATCGGCAAGACGCGTCTTGCGAGCTACGCCGCGCACGACGCGCACGCGGATGGCTTCGCGGTGGCGTGGGGTGCGTGCACGGAGGAGCTGGCGGTGCCTTATGAGCCGTGGATCGGCGTCTGCACCCAGCTCCTCGAGAGCGCGCCTGACGAATTGCTTGCACGTCACGTCGAGCGCCACGGGGGCGAGCTGTCACGACTGACGCGCAACTTCGCCTCGCGCATCCGCGACCTCCCTGCGCCCCAGCCCTCTGATCCCGAGACCGAGCGCTACCTGCTTTTCAATGCCGTCGCCGGCCTCTTGTCAGAGGCCGCTGAGACCGTGCCGTTGTGCGTGGTGCTCGACGACCTGCACTGGGCTGACGCGCAGTCGCTTGCCCTCTTGAAGCACGTGCTGCGATCGACCGAGCAAGGGGCGCTCGAGGTGATCGCCGCCTTCCGCGACTCGGAGCTCGGCAAGGACCACCCAATGACCGCTGTGCTCGCCGACCTGCGCTCGCTGCAGGGAGTGCAGCGCATCGCCCTGCACGGCCTCGGTGTCGACGAGGTGGCCGAGATGATGGCGGCGATCGCAGGGCATGAGCTCGAAGCTGACGCGATCGAGCTCGCGGGTCAGATCGCGGCCGAGACCGCCGGTAACCCGTTCTTCGTGGGGGAGATCCTGCGGGGGCTGTCTGAGTCCGGTGCGCTGGTGTTCGACGAGGTCGCCGGACGTTGGAGCATCGATCACTCCGTCGGGATCGCGCTGCCCGAGAGCGTGCGCGAGGTGATCGAGCGCCGCGTCGAGCGCCTCGGCCGCGCGTCGCTAGAAGCGCTGCGGCTCGCCGCGGTAATCGGCCGTGAGTTCGACCTGCGGCTGCTCTCGGTGGCGCTTGCCGTCGAGGAGGCGGAGCTGCTGGACCGGGTAGAGGGCGCGATGGCCGCCTCCGTGCTCGCCGAGTCATCCGAGCAGATCGGTCGCTTTCGCTTCGTTCACGCGCTCATCAACCAGACCCTGTATGACGGGCTCAGCGCTACGCGCCGCGCGCGCATGCACCACAGCGTTGCCGAGGCGCTGGAGGAGCTCTACGGAGCCGATCCGGGCGAGCACCTGGCGGAGCTCGCCCTGCACTGGCGCTTGGCGGCCGTATCGGTCGACAAAGCCAAGGCGGCGGGCTACGCGATGAGGGCTGGGCGGCAGGCGCTCGAGAACCTCGCCCCGGCCGAGGCCATGCGGCTCTTTACCGACGCAATCGAGATCACCGGCGACATCAACAGCCGGGAGCGCTGCGAGGCGCTGATCGGGCTCGGCGAAGCACAGCTTCAGACAGGCGTCGCGGCATTCCGTGAGACCCTCCTGAAGGCATCGCGCATCGCCTCGGAGTTGCAAGACGGCGAGCTCGCGGCTCGGGCCTCATTGGCCAACAACCGAGGCTTCACCAGCACAATTGGCACAGTCGATCACGAGCGGATTGCCGCGATTGAGCGCGCGATCGAGCTCGACGATCCGCCGAATCCCGCTCGACGCGCCCGCTTGCTCGCACTGCAGGCGCAGGAGCTGGCCTGGGACTCCGACGTCGCACACCGCTGGGCGCTCGCAGAAGAAGCCATCGAGCTTGCGCGTCGTGCTGGAGACAAGCGGGCGCTGGCCTATGTGCTGTGGGCCGCGTGCGTCGCGCTCGAGGGCGTGCAGACGCTCAAGCTGCGAGCTAGCCTCGCAGATGAGCTGGTCAGGACCGCCGACGAGCTGGACGATCCTGCACTTCGTTGGGAGGGGGCCAACCGCGAGCTCATCGGCTGTGTCCAACGAGGGGAGCTCACACGCGTTCAAGCGCCGCTCGAGCGCTTGCAGCGGATCGCAGCAGAGCTAGGGCAGCCCACAGTCGTGTGGCAGACCGAGTGGCTGACCTCGGCGCTAGCGTTGCTGCGAGGCGACCTGGTTGCCGGCGAGCACCTCGTTGAGCGAGCGTTTCGGACCGGACAGGAGCTGCAGCAGCCTGACGCTCTCCTTCTATATGGGATACAGATGTTCTACATACGCGTCTTCCAAGGACGCGGCGAGGAGATCATCGCGATGCTCGAGCAGAGCGTGGAGGCCAATCCGGCTATCCCTGCCTTGCGCGCGTTCCTAGCATCCAGCCTGTGCTGGCTTGACCGTCGCGAGGACGCCGCGAGGATCCTCACGCGGGCTGCGAGCGACCGCTTCGCGGACATCCGGCCCGCAGCAGACGAGCTGACCGGGCTCGTACTCTACGCCGAGGCAGCGGCCCAGGCGGGCGACCGCGAGGCCGCCGCGATCCTCTGTGACCTCATCCAGCCGTGTGCTGACCAAGTCGACTGGAACACACTGTTCAGCGCTGGACACACGCGACTATACCTGGGCCTGCTCGCGTCGGTCCTCGCCGAGCACGAGCGGGTTGACGAGCACCTGGCGTTCGCGTGCGACTTTCACGAAGCCAACGACATGCCGCTGTGGAGCGCCCGCGGTCACCTCGGCTGGGCCGAAGCACTCGCCGATCGTGGCGACAGCGACCGCGCGAGGGAGCACGCCACACACGCGCTCGAGCTCTCGCGCGAGCACGGCTACGGCGCCTTCGAGCCGCGCGCGGCGGCGCTGGTGGAGACCGAGTCAGCGGCTGGCGCCTGACCCGGCGCCGGCCGCGTCCGCCGGGTCCCCCGGTTACCGCCTTGCGCGAAAGAAGCACTCTCGCGGGACGGCCGCACACGGCGCGCCGTCTCAGGCAACTGTCATAGCGGGGGCGGGATTGAAACACCTACCCGCGACCGCGTTCTCCGTGTCGAAGAGCCCTGGGATCTGTCGGATCGAAGGCGCAAGGGGGCGTAGATGTCCCAGCGGGCGGCGCAGTAGCCCGCTCTGGCGCTACTCGCCGCATGACCGCACGAGCCGCGCGCGCATGAGCGATTGCCTTGTTCAGCCCGCGACCTTCAGCCATTGCCGAGCACCGACGGCGCAAGCGTTTACTACTCGCCCAGCGCCGTCCGTTCCGCCGCCTGCGCCAGTGTCGCGTAGACATCCACAAGCAGGTCCGTGAGGTTGCGGTCTCCGACCTCAACTGGGGCGGGGCCGAGCTGACGCAGCAGCGCGTCGGGGGCCTCGCCGGCGAGCGGACTCACGTGGAAGGCATCCAACTCGGGACCGCAGAACCAGAACGAGTCGAGCACGGCGGTGGACAGTGACGTGCTTGGTTCGGGCACGCCAGCGGCCCCGGCCGAAGTCGTGCTCGTCTTGGCGCCGCGCCCGGCGCGCGCGCGCCGGGCGCGTAGGCTCTCCACAAGCTCGTCCTGGTCGCGCCCCCTCCAGGTGAAGATCAGGAACGGGTCCTCGTCGAAGCGCTCGGCGAGGATGTAGTAGGTGGCCGCGATGTGCTTGCACGGGTTCACCCCGTCCGGGCAGGTGCAGGTCGCGGCCAGCTCGTCTGCGGAGCGCGGGAACAGCGCCAGCTTGCACGATTCAAACAGCTTCTCGATGTCGTGTGGCATTTCGCCCGCGAGCAGCTTCGCGAGGGGCAGCGCCTGCGCCGCCATCCCCCTCTCCGCCCGGCGCCACTGATTCTCGGTGAGCGCTTTGAAGCGGATACGCACCCGATAGGGCGTATAGCGCGAGCCCTGCACCTTCGCCAGCACCACCCCGTGCTCGACATCGAGCTCTGTGACCTGGCCGGAGCGGGCGTAGTTGCGTCCGCGCTTCAGCCGCGAGCCGGCACCGAAAGACTCGAGCAGCTCGATGAACCGCCTCGACCACCACGTCTCGCCGATCTCCCCGCGCCGGCTGCGGGCCTCAATGCCGCCCTCCGCGGGCAGTGGCCGCGTCCATTCAAAGTCTGGGTAGTGATCGAACGAGGCCATCGTCAGTCCGCCACCGCGTCGGCCGAGAGCGTCACCAGCTCGCGCAGCTGGGACGTGTCGAGCTCGGTTATCCACGCCTCGCCCGTGCCGACGATGCGGTCGGCGAGGTCCTTCTTGCGGTTGATCAGGGTGTCAATGCGCTCCTCGAGCGTGCCCACACACGTCAGCTTGCGCACCTGCACGTTCTTCTGCTGTCCGATCCGAAACGCTCGGTCGGTCGCCTGATCCTCGACCGCGGGGTTCCACCAGCGGTCGAAGTGGACCACGTGGTTGGCGGCGGTGAGGTTGAGCCCGGTGCCGCCCGCCTTCAGCGACAGCACGAATACCGACGGTCCGTCCTCGGACTGGAACCGCCGCACCATCTCATCGCGCGCGCTCTTGGAGGTGCCGCCGTGCAGGAACATGACCTCACGCCCGAGGCGCTCCTGCAGATGGGTGCGCAGCATGTGCCCGAACTCGGTGAACTGGGTGAAGCAGAGCGCACGATCGCCCTCGGCGAGCGCTTCGGCGAGGATCTCCTCCAGGCGCGCGAGCTTGCCCGAGCGCCCGTCCAGATCGGAGCGATCCTTGAGCAGGTGCGCGGGGTGGTTGCAGACCTGCTTGAGCTTGATCAGCGCCGCAAGGATGATCCCGGAGCGTTCGATCCCCTCTACCTGCGCCGCCTTTGCGAGCATCTCCTCGACGACCGCCTCATAGAGGCTCGCCTGCTCCTTGGTGAGGTGGCAGTCCACACGCATCTCGATCTTCTCCGGCAGGTCGCCGATGATCTGCTTGTCGGTCTTCAGGCGGCGCAGGATGAACGGACCGGTCGCCTGGCGCAGCTGTGCGGTCGCGTGCTCGTCGCGGTAGCGTTCGATCGGCCTCGCGTAGCAGCGCTTGAACGTTGCCGCCGGACCCAGCAGGCCCGGGTTGAGGAAGTCCATGATCGAGTGCAGCTCCGTCAGCCGGTTCTCGACCGGGGTGCCCGTGAGCGCGACGCGGTGACGAGCGCCCAGCGAACGGATCGCGCGCGTCTGCTTGGTGTCGATCATCTTGATGTTCTGCGCCTCATCCACGGCAATCCGCTCCCACTTCACCGCGCCGAGCGTCTCGCGGTCGCGCGTCGCGAGCGCGTATGTCGTAATGACCAGATCGTTCGCGCGTGCCGCGCGCGCGAACTGCTTGTCGGCCAGCCGTTCGGAGCCGTGGTGCACATGCACGCGCAGACCCGGCGCAAACCTCTCGGCCTCGCGCTCCCAGTTGCCCACGACCGACATCGGACAGATCAGCAGCGTCGGCGCCAGACGCTTGCGCCGACACTTGCCGGCGCCGTTCTGGGTCTGGGTCTGAGTCGCAGTCGTTTGGGTTGATCCATTGGACCGGCCCCTGTTGCTCCGGTGCTCGGTGTGCTCGCGCTCGGCGAGCAACAGCGCCAGCAGCTGCACCGTCTTGCCGAGGCCCATGTCGTCCGCCAAGCATGCGCCGAGACCGAGGCTCGACAAGAAGGAGAGCCACGCAAGGCCGCGCTGCTGGTAGGGACGGAGCTCCCCGTCGAGCGTGGCCGGAGTCGGAATCTCCCGCAGCTTGCGCTCACCACCCGAGCCGAGCAGCTCCTTCAGCCACCCTCCGGCCTCGATCTCGACAGGCGGCGAGTCGGTCCTGTCCTCGGCGCCGGTGCCCAGCTCGAGGCTCTCGCGAATCAGCTCGCCCGCCTGCGCATGGCCCCGCTCGGCGCGACGCTCGAAGAAAGCCAGCGCCGCCTCGATGTCCTCGGGACGCAGCACGATCCAGCGCCCGCGCGCCATCACCAGCGGCAGCTTCAACGCCGTCAGCTCACGCAGCTCGGCCAGCGTAAGCGTCGCGTCGCCGACCGCGATCCTCCACTGATACGCGCACAGGCCCTCGAGGCCGAACAGTCCGCTGCCCTCCTCGATCTCATCGAACGGCTCCACCTTGAGACTAAGACGCAACCGCTTGTTCCACCACGGCGGCGCGAGCACGCCGAACCCGGCCTGCTCGAGCGCCGGAGCAGCGTCGCGCACGAACCCAATCGCCGCCTCCGGGGTCAGATCGACGCCGGTCGGGGCGGCCTCACGCAGCGCCGACTCCAAGCCGGGCCACAACCGCAGCGCATGGCCAAGCCCGCCAAGCAGGCGCTCCTGCGGGTCCGCCAACCGGTGACCGAGCGCCTTCAGCCCACCTCCGTTCGAGCTCCACACCTCCTCAGCCGGCACGAGCACGCTCGGATCGTCCTTCGCTTGGAGCATGAACTCGACACGCCAGCAATCGGCGGGCGAGCCCTCACCGTCAACGCCCATCGCGCCAAGCCGGCCATGCGACTCACCATCCCCGTCCGACCCAACCCCGCCGTCGGAGTCGGCATCGAACTCGCCATCAAGCCATTCTGCCGGCTCGTCCGGCTCGCACAGCCGGAAGCAGGTCCGGAACATGCGGTGCTCCGCATACCGCTCTCCCGCCTGGCGCCACTCGTCGATCTCCTCGGCGAGCACCGCCAGCTCCCGCTCATCCCCATCGATGGCCGGATCGGGGTCAGCCAACGCCGCGACCCACGCGTCGAGGACCGGCGGTCGGCGCTTGGAGCGCCGACGCGACCGCCGCCCGGTGAAACCGTCGGCGAGGAAATCTCGCGCGCACGCGTCGACGACCGTGCCCAGCAGATCGCCCACCACCGCCTCGGCCACGTTGCCCTCCTCGGAGCCCGATATCTCCGCCCGCAGGAGCGGCGGCATCGCCGCAACCAGCATCCGCACACGCTCAACGTCCTCGGGATCGCCAGGCATAGCGCGCCACCACGCGACCCACTCCTGCTCGCGCTGAGCCAGCGCGGGGAGCACCCGGCCACGGGCGACCAGCTCGAGTGCAAGCTTGCCCGCCTCGGCCAGAAACCGCAGCGAATCGCCGCACGCGACGCCCGCGGGTGGCTGGGCGCCGCCCGCGTGGTCGGCGGCCGGCAGAGCGAGCAGCAGCTCGAGCGCAGCCATCGGCCCCAACCCGACCGCCGGGACCACCCAGGGATCGAGCAGCTCCGGACTGCCGGGGAGCCGCTCCCCGCCTCCGCGCAACAGCTGCGGGGAGTGCTGCGGGCCCTCCTCGAAGGAAGGCAACATCAGGTGCAACTCACGCTCGAGGAATGCAGCTGATTCGCGTGAGACCCCCAACGCGTCCAATGCCCCAGCCAGATCCCTCGCGGGGCAGGCAAAGGGATGCTTGCGCGCCCGCGGTTTCGCCGGTCTGCCCCCACGACGCCGCAGAGCCCGCACGGGCAGGTCTGAGCCCTCTCCCCACACGCAAAGCCTCGAGTCCTTCGACCAGATGGCGTGCAGAGCGATCACGAGCGCATTCTGTCGTGGCGAGCGGACATCCCTGCCTATGTCACAACCGACACATCCGTCCGGTCTCCGCCCGCTGATCTCGACTTGAGATCACCAACGAGATCGGACAGCACCAGCTCCTCGGGTACGACGCGTCCCTGCTCGGCGAGCGCGGCAGCCAGGGGGTCGTCATCGGGAAACTTCGCGCGCTCGACTTCGAGCGCCGCCAGGCGATCCCCACGGCCCCGCACGGCCACCTCATAGCTGGGTCGATCGAAGCACCAGGACGTGACGCCGTAGTGCCGGCGCAGCCACCCGAAGATGTCGAGGCCAGCCCAGTCGAAATCCCCGTGATGACGAAGCGCCACCGACGAGGAGCGCAGCTGGTCGAACAGCGTGCACACCGCCCCGTTGGGCCAGCCACCCGTGCATACGAGCGGGGGCGAGGAGGCGCCGAGCTCGGATTCGATCCGCAAGAGAACGGTCGGATTCTCACACAGGAACGCCTCGGCGCAGCCGGCGAACCTCAGGGCAGTCCGCTGCAGCTGCCCGAGCGTAAGCGCCACGTGCTGCCCGTGCATCAGGCCGATCGCCTGCGCGAGCGGGGTTGACGGCACCGGCGCGAGATTGAGCGCGAGCACGGTCGCCGACGCCGAATCGCAGAGCACGCCGAAGCGCTGCCAGAGGACGCGCACCTCCGCAGCCGAGCGCGGCGTGGCCGTCAGCCCTGCGCGTACGGCGAGCTGGCCGATCAGCAGCCGAGCCACCGGCTGATCGTCGTCGAGCGCATGGGCATCGCCATTCAACAACTCAGCCGCGAGCGCACTGCGCTCGACAGGCGGGTGGCGGGGAAGCTCATATCCGACGGTCAGCGCGCCATCGAGGCGCCGCTCGGCATTGGACTCCCACGGTTGTGCGCCGAGCGGCCGGCCGGTATCTCGCAGACGGTCGATCCAAACGAGCACCGAGGGCTCACGCAGGCAAAGTGGATGCCGGCGCACATTCGACCAGAAGGCATCCTTACGCTGCTTCAGGCGTGACAGACGTTGCGGTCGAGGATCGAGCGCTCCTCCCGCCAGCTCGAGCGCCTCGCGCAGGTCGATGCCAAGCTCCGCGCGCAGGTGGGCATCCCAGCGCGCGAGGTCCAGGTCGAAGGGTCGCCCGGCGCGCGGGCGCCGGCGCGCACTCGCCGGCCACAGACGGTCGAGCGCGCGCGACTCCTCAGGTGCGAGCGCCTCCAGATGGGCCACTCCGCGAGCAGCCCCGTTTGCCTCGTAGCGAGCGCGTACCGCGCGCATCGCCTCGGCGAGCGCCGGGTCGCGCACCGCAACCCGCGCGTCCGCTCTCATACCCGGAACAGCTCGGCCTGCTCCTGCTCGCGCAGGAGCGCCCCATCCCACAGAAAGTGCTCGCACCCGACGCCGGGAGTGCCCTGCTCGCGATACAGCTGGTAGATCGACAGCGCGGGCACCGTTCGATAGGTGCCCCACATCTCGTGCGAGGTCATGACCAGATCGAGATCGAGGTCGACCGTCGCGCCGAGCACGCGTTCGCGCGTCTCATCGTCGATGCCCGAGAGCGCCTCGTCGAGCATCACCAGCCGCGGGGCGCAACGCTCGTGGCTTGTGTTGTAAAGGGCCGCCGCGGCCGCGAACAGCGGCAGGTGCACGAGCACCGCCTGCTCCCCACCTGAGCCGGTGGCGTGGCGACGTGCGGTGAGGCGCTGGCGCTCCTCACCGCGGCCCTCCCACAGCTCGAACTCGAACCAATCGCGGTAGTCGAAGGCTCCGCGCAGGCTATCGACGACCGATTCCGGCGTCGCTCCCTCGGCGGCCGCGCGACGTGCATGCTCGATGCGCGCTCGAAAGAAATCGAGCAGCGCCCCTCGATCGTCCTCCGAGCGCGCCGCCGGCGAGCGACGCAGCAGCGCGACGATCTGGCGCAGATCCACGCTGTCGTCCTCGCGCGGGACCCATCCAAGCTGCACGATCTTCCCCGCCGCCGTGCTCGCCCGGCGTAGCGTGGCGTTCATGTCCTCGACCTGCCCGCCCACGTCGTGGATGCAGTCGGCGAGATGAAGCGCGATCTCCTCGAGCAGCGCATCGCCCAGGACGCGCCGCTGCTCGGCGCTCAGGGCACGCTCTCGCTCACCGACTTCGCTGTCCAGCCGCTCCATCAGCTCCGCCAGCGGGCGCTCGGCCGCGCCGTCGCGCACGCGCACGAGCACGAGACCGTCGGCGTCGTGCTCCACGAGCACGCTCATATCGACGTGCTGCGCGAGCTCCCGGTCGAGCTGGGAGCTGGCATGGGTGACGCTGTTGGCCAGGCTGTTCAGCGATGAACGCACCCGCAGCCGCTCCGCCGGCATCGCGCGAAGCGCCTCCAGCGCGCGCGTGAGCGTCCAGCTCGTCGCATCGGCATGATCGGCCGGTGCGTGCTCCTCGAGCGCGAGCACGAACATGTCGGAACGCTCGAGGCGAGCGAACATCGCGAGCGCGCGCTCGCGCTGCTCGCGTGCCAGCTCCGCTTCTCGCCCCGCTGCCTCGCTCGCTGTGGCTGTGCTCGACGCGGCCACAGCGGCGTCCTTGTCCTCGTCGTGCAGCCTTTCCTGCGACTCGCGCGCAGCATCCCGCTGCTGCTCGACCGCACGCTTGCGCTCGCGGACCTGCTGCGCGCCGCGGCTCAGGTTCGCCTCCCGCTCACCGTGCTCGGCGAGCAGTCTGCGCGCCTCGCCCTCCTCCGCCACAGCGGCTCGCTCGAGCGCCCTGCTGCGATCGACGAGCTCGCGTGCACGCACCTCGAGAGCCTCCGCGTGAGCGCTCGCCTGCGCGAAACGGATCCATGTGCGCTCGAGCGCGCGCGCGCCGGCGGCATACTGGAGGACCGCGTCGCGCAAGCCCTGCAGCTCGCGCGCCTGCAGACCCGCCGGAAGGCCGGCCTCGCGAGCATGCCACTCGGCTTCGGTACGCGAGCTCTGCAGCGCGCCGGCGGCGGTCAGCGTCGCGGCCTCGCATGCGGCCTGCTCCTGAAGGAGCCGCTCGACATGCGTCTCGGCCGCTGCCTGCGCACGGCGAGCCGCGAGGAGTGCCGTCAGCGAGGGAAAGTCGCGCTGCTCGGCGGCCAGCCGCCCGCGACTTGCGGCCAGCGCCTCGCGTTGCGCGTCGCTCTCCTCGATGCGACGCTCAACGTCTCCCAGCTCGGCGGCGAGCTCGGCCAGGCGTGCGGCGCGTCGTGCCGCACGCGCCGCGGCGCCGATGTGCTCGGCCTGCGCCTTGCCATAGCGTCCACGCAGGGGACCGAGCGCGTAGCCGCCCTGGACGTCGATCGCCGGTCCGTCGGCGGCTGTCGCGTCGTCTGCAACCGCTACGCCAGACAGCATTCCCGTCAAGACAGAGGTCGGAACCGGAGCGTCGTCGCCGGGCAGCAGGAGATCGGCCAGTGTGGGGCCGTCGAGCTGGCCGACCCCCGATCGATCGCCCGATACGAGGACCGCGTCCCACACCTCCGGCTCCAGCACCTTGCCTGTCGGCATCACCCAGGCGTCGAGCAGCCCGGCGCCCTCGAGCGCCGCCTCGATGCCGGCGCGCTGCGTGGGGGTGAGCTCGGGGGTGAAGTCGACGAGGCGCCACAGGGGAGCGCCGGCGCGCCCGTCGCGCTCGGCCGGACGTGCCGCAACGGGCTGCGGCGGCATGTCGCGCTGCTGCTCCAGCGCATCGCGCTCGGCCCGCAGCTCACCGAGCCGCTCCGCGAGCGTGTCTAGCTCGATCCGCACGCGCGCTTCGCGATCGAGCAGCTCGCCCAGACGCTGAGCGGCTGCGCCAGCCCATGTCTCGGCGGGAGACGACGCATCGCCTTCCCCGGCCTGCAGCGCACGCGCGAGTACGAGCTCGCGTGCGGCCTCGTCCAGTACAAGCTCCCGCAGCTCGGCCATCCAGCTCTCGACCGCGCGGGCGATCCGCTCCTGGGTCTCGACGACCTCGTGATCGCGCAGCTGCTGCTGCTCGCGAGCGTCGCGCACCCGCAATCCGGCGCTGTCCTCGTGTTCGCGCGCGATCGCGAGATTCGCCTCGGCGCGCGCCAGCTCCTTCAACAGCCGCTCGTGCGCTTCGAGATGGGCACGCCAGCGGCCCAGCTCGTCCTCGGCCAGCCCGCGCCACAGCGCGAGCGGCTCGCCGTGACCCGGCAGCTCGCCCACCAAGCGCTTGTGGACACGCACAAAGCCGCCGCGATCGGCGAGAGCCGCCAGCTCGTCGAGGTCGCCTTGAACATCGCGCTCTGCCTCCTCACACGCCGCCTGTGCGGTGATCGCGTCGGCTTCCGCGCTCGTGGCGTCGCCGGCAGACTGCTCGGCGCGGCTGCGTGCCTCGGCAGCCGCGTGCTCCTGTCGCCGCGCCGACTCGCCGAGCGCTTCGAGCGTCTCGACCGAGCGCCACTCCTCCGAGCCGAGCAGCGCTCGCAGCTCGCCGTCGAGGCGCTGCTCGCTCTCGACGGCCGCACGCAATCGCCCGTGTGTCTCCTTTGCGACCAGCAAAGCTTGCGCCGCCGCGTCCTCGGCCTGCCGGCGAGCACGGGCGGCATTCTCATAGCCGGTCTCGGCGGAGCGCAGCGCGTCGCCGCGCTCCTTGACCGCGGCGCGCGCATATGCGCGATAGGTCTGCTCGTGAAAGTCGCCGAGGCGGGCGCTGGCGTCGCGCATGCGTTGCAACACGCTGCGCATCTCCTCCAGCTGGTCGAGCCCATCCCCCAGTCGGCGCATCAGCTCATGGTCGACCTCGGGCAGCGACGCCGACAGCAGCTGCGTCACCTCACGTGGATTGAGCGCCTTCGAGAGATGGGGCCTGCGCAGCTCGAGCATCAGCGTGATCATCGTCTTGTACTGCTCCTCGCCGGCGAAGCCGAAGACCATTCGGTTGAGCGCACGGCGGTACTCGCTTGGCGTGTCGAGCAGCGTCGCCTCATCGCCGAGCTCGACCGCCAGCTCGCGCTTGCTGAGCGGCAGGCTGTCGCGCACGAGCCGCAGATCGTCTCCCACGCGACGTTCCTCAGCCAGGAAATACCAGCGCGTCACCTCCTTCACGGAGGTGTTCGCCTTGAGGCCGATGCCGGCGGTGACACGCCGTGGACCCTCCCCGGCGAGGCGCTCGAACTCGAGCCAGACGTAGCCAATTCGCTGATCGGCCTCGACACAGCCGACGAGATTCCACTTCATCTCCTTGGCCGTCTTCGCGAACGGATCGAGCTTGCTGGGCGAGATGTCGCCGTCGAGGCAGAACGGCAGCAACAGCTCGAGCGCCTTCGTCTTGCCGGAGGTGTTGTGGCCGCGCAGCAGCAGCCTGCCGCCGGCCAGCTCAAACGTCTGGTCGGCATACTCGTACAGGTTGACGATCCCGCAGCGCGCCAGACGATAGCGATCGGCGGTGGTCACGGCGCCGCCTCCCCTTCCCCGCCGCTGCCGTCGACGGCAACCGGTTCGCGCAACTGCGGGTCACGGAAACGCGCGAGCAGGGGCCGCAGACGCAGGCATCCGAGAGCAGCGCTCGCGAGATCGAGCTCGATCAGCAACTGGCGCGCCTGCTCGACGACGCCCGCCAGCACAGCCGGGTCGTCGGCGTCGCGGTTCCAGCTTGCGCCGTGGCGCTGCAGCAGCGCGCGCACCTCGGCCCGCAGCTGATCGTCTCCCATGAGCTCCATTCCCTGCGCGTGGGCATCGGCCAGCGCGTCGCAGAGCAGCAGCGTGAGCTGCTTGATCGTGGACTGCGCCGGGAAGGGAACGTCGGTAAGCGTGCGGCCCGTCTCGATCGCGGCGCTGCCCTCGACGCGCCGCTCGACTTGCAGACCGACCCACTCGCTCACACGACGCTCCAACAGCGCACGCTGACCGAGGAAGTAAGCGCGCTCGTCGTCATCGAGCTCGTCGACGTACAGGACGGGATCCTCGATCAGCCGACGCGTCGCGCGATGGCGCAGCTGACGCGCCTGTCCCTCCGGCGTCGGCGCGTAGGAATCCGGCTGCTCTCGCAGGTCATCGATCGAAGTTGCCTTGACCGCCGTGAACGGGTCCCGCAGAAGGAAGGCGAGCCGCTTGCGATCGATGGTGAACAGGGCCTCGTCTTCGCCCGCGGCGAGGCGGGCGAAGCCCTCTCGGGCGCCGTGCACGAGGTTGAGCACGCCCCAGTGGCAGAGCAGCAACAGACCGTCGGCGAACGCGACTCGCTCGGGGCGCCTGTCGAAGTCGACCTCCAGTGGCGGCTCGCAGCGCGCAGCCGCGTCGCGCACCGCGTCGGCCAGCTCGCCGATGACGGTCTGCGTGCCGGCGCGCTCGAGGACCGCGAGCGTCAGCAGCAGCAGTACGGCGCCGCGGTCGCTGAGCGCGGCCCACTCGTCGCGTGGGCGCTCCCGCGCGGCGTCGCCGGCGGGCGGCACGCGCAACGGCCTGAGCACGGCTCGGTCGGTCGGGACCTTCACCAGTCTGGCGAAGCTCGCCGTGACTTCGAGCCTGTAGCCGAGCAGCCAGTTGCAGCGGCTCGCGAGCTCGGCCTCGTGCTCGCGCACGAGCGCGAACACCCGCTCCTCGGCGCCCACGAACGGCTCGACCAGCAGCGCTCGCAACGCCGCTTGGCGCTCCTCAGCCGCCTGCAGCTCCAGCGTGGTCGGCGCCAGGCTCATCCGCTGACCTGCAGCCGGTAGTCGGGGGAGTGAAACACGCCGGTCGGGGTCACGAGCGAGACGCGCGCCGCATCCGCCGCGGGTGGCTCCAGCCTGATGAGGACTCGTCCGTCGCTCGACTGGGCATGACGCGCGCCGTGACGGTCGCGCGCCGTCTCAAACGCTCGCGCGAGCCAACCGAGCAGATGCCGGAACTCGCCGTCGTCGAGCCGCGCGACGTCGCTGAGGTGCACCGGTGCTCCCGAGGGGAAGCGGCGCAGCAGCGCCACGAGCTCCGCGCGCTCATGCTCGCGGCGCTGCGCCGCTCGTTCGCGGGCGGGCGCAAGGTCGGGGATCGGTGCGCCCGAGCCGCCTCCCGGCCTACGGCTCCCAGGACGGCGAAGGTATGCCACTACCGGCGCCGGCGGAGCGGCCCACCAGCTCGTGGAGCCGGGCGCAGAGATCGCTTCTGGGTCGTGCTCCACAACGCCGACATGGCGGGGCATCCCGATTCCGAATGCGGCCACGATAACCCCGGGCGCCTGTCCCGGCTGCTGCCGCGAGGCGAGTGCGGCGAGATGCTCGTAGGCGCGCGCGCGATCGATGCGACCGCTGCGCCGTTCGGCGATCGCCTCGGCTATGTCGATGATCGACCTGATCGCCATGACGACTCGGTCCTTCAAGGACTGCCACGGTGACTGCGCCCGGCGATCTCCGCGAAACCACTTGCGCACGCCCGCCCACTGGCCGAGCAGCTCCTCGCGCCGCCGCTCGACTGCCGTGGCCCGCGCGACCCCGGGCAGCTCAGGCAGGTCTTCGAGCTCAACGATGACACCCACCATGCGCTCAGATCCCTGCGCCTCGACGCGCTCGAATGCTTGGAGGATGTCCTCGGCGTGCCGTTCAAAGTCGCGCCTGAAGCCCTGCAGGTGGTCGATCAACGATCGCTTGCACTGCTCGAACTGCAGCTCGTCCAGCGCTTCGCCCCGTGACACAACCGCGGTGAGGCTGCGCATGAAGTCCACGGCGCCGGCATGAAGCTGCTCGACCTCCAGCAGCACCCGCTCGAAGCGCGCGCGCACGGCCAGAGCATCCGGCTCATCGCAGGCCAGCAGATCGGCCAGCTTGTCGAGCGCGTCGCGGATACCCGGCAGCCGGCTGCCGTCAAGCGCGCCGGTGTGCTCCTGCAGGCGGTCGAGCTCGGACAGGAACTCCTCGGTGCGACGGCCGGCCGCGGTGACCTCATAGGTGAAGCGGTTGCGGCGGTACTCCTCCGGGGTGACGGCGAGGCTGGCGTCGTGCTCTCGATCGAGCGCGCCCCATCCCCCGAGCGCGTCGAGCGCTTCGACCGTCTTGTCGTTGTCGAGCACAAGGCCGAACTGCTCACGGGCGCGTTCGGCAACCTCCTCCGGGCGCAGGCGCAGTCCGAAGTTGCGGTGCTCTGCTAGGAGCACCTGCATGAGCTTGCGGTAGCGCTCTGCGTGCTCCACGACGGCGTAGGTGACGACGGGGTGGGCGCGAACGTCGATAGGGCGCCCCAGCTCGGACGGGGCGGTCGCCATCTCGGCAGCCGAGCGACTCGAGGAAGCGCCCTCGTATCGCGCGTGTAGCGCCTCCGTCGACCGCTCGGCGCGCACGCGGTCACTATCCGCGATGCCAGCGATCAGAGAATCGTCCGACTCGTCACTCACACCACGCCTCCTCGCATGGCGAATGCACCCGCCAACCTGTCGACGGGTGGCACTCCTTCGGGTGGAAGTGGGGTACGTAGATCCGCACGCGCGGCAGCTTTTCATGCGCCTCGGACGGAACCTCTTAAGCCGTTGCAGGGGACGCCTTTGCCGGCACCCCCGGAAGCAGTCCGACCGATCGCGCCAGTACTGTCGATGCCGTTCACTGCGATGGAGGAACCCATGGATCTGCGTATTCGCCTTGATGAGCTGCTGCCGAGCAAGACAGCGGCGCGCGAGCTCCCAGAAGCATTGGCCAGGCTCGAGCGCGGCGACGCCGAGCAGTTGGTCATCACACGCCGCAATCAGCCACGAGCGGTACTGATCACCGTCGAGCGATACCAGCAACTGCTGCACGCGTCGACCGATTCCACGGCTTGACACAAGGAGCAAGCTCCGTCCACACTCCGCCCAGCGCCCCGGCGGCCAAGCCTTAAAGGCAGCACTCAGGGGTGAGGGATCGCTGAGCTGTATGCCCAGCGCCGTGGCAGCCCGATCTGCGGCCCGCCCACTGGCAGATCAGTACCGCATAGCTATATAATGTGGTACGATCATGCCAGTGAGCCTCGATCCTCTACAGCCCCAGAGCGCTTCAGCGGTACTCGACGACATCCGTCGCACCGGCGGCGCGGCGACGCCGCGTGATCTGCGCCGGCGATTGGGTTGGACCGAGCGCACCCTATTTCGCCGCTTGGCGGAGCTGGTGGACAGCGGCCGGGTAGTCCGTCATGGCCACGGACAGTACGCGGTCGCCTCGACAGAGTCGCTACCGCTCCCCGACACGGGCCGGGAGATCGTCGGCCTGCTGGCAGGTGCCAGCGTCGAAGCGCACATCACGGCGTTCGACGTACTGGCTAGGTTCGCTCACCAGTTCGTTTACGCGTTCCCGCACGTCGTCTACGCGGAGCCCTACGCGGTGAGCGAGACAGCACGCGCGCTCGCCGACGCGAGCTTCGTCGTGGTGCGCGCCGGCCCACAGGCAGGCGTGGAGGTGGGAGACCTGTCCCGCATAGTGGTGCTGCGAGGACAGGGCGATGCGGCTCGGCGCTACGGCGTGATCGGCCATGTCGCCTCCCCCGAGAAGGCTTGGGTCGACCTGCTGCGCGAGACACGGCGCAGCGGCCTGCCAGTCGACCTCGGTGAGGTCGGGCGCATCCTGCGCGCCCTGCGGCAATCGGGCTGCGACGAGAGCCGCCTTCGCCGCTATGCGAAGCGGATGCGCTACGACGCCTGGCTCGACGGGATCGAGCAAGCCAGGTCAGTACAGGAGAATCCCGAGATCGCCGCCCTGCGCAGCGGCTACCGGACGCCATGAGCATCCCCGCCTCGCAACGACACCTTTTCAAGCTCGACTGGGTGCGCAACCCAGAGCTGCTCGCCGAGCAGCAGCGCGTGACCGGGGTCACGAGCCAGTACACCGCAGAGATCGCGGCATGGTGCGTCGAGCTGCACCAGCAGTTGCAGGAGCTCGCTCACGAGATGGGCTTGCACCACCAGGCCAGACGCGGCTGTGTCCCTGATCTCCTGCGGAAATCGCTACCCCTCGCGCTCGATCGCAGTGCCATTCGGCCTCTCCGCGAAGCTCGCCAACAGCGCCGCCTGGGTGCTGCGCCTGAACGGACTCGCGTTCGCACGGGGCGTGGCGGCCGCTGCCGGGTACGCACGCCCAGCCGCAGGCGGGCGCGCCAGCTGCACGACCAGCCATTCTTCGAGCATCACCCGCGTGAAGCGCAGATGACGCCCCACGCGCACGCACGGCAAATGCCCCAGCCGTGCCGCATCACGCACCCAAGAGACCCGCACGTTCAGCAGCGCCGCCGCAGCCACGCAATCGAGCAGCGGCTCGTCCAACGACACCACCTCACCGCCGCCAGCCCGGGCCTGTCCAGAAGTCTTGTTGAGCCTCGCCATCTGCCTTCCCTCCTGTTCACTCGCCGGAAAGCGGGACGCCACGCCCCATGCGAACTGGCGCAGTCGTGTCCCATCTATGTGTACTGACCACAACCGCCCTTGACCGGCCAAGCAATTTGCGGCGAGCGCCAACAGAGGCACGCCGGCCGTGTGTGCGACGAGCCCAACGCCGCGCCCACACCAGTTGCCGGGGACCTTTCATGCCGGCGCGGCAACACCACGCACGCACCCGAACCACCAACGCCGTCAACGGCTGCACCGAGGGGCGATGGATCGCCAACCGGCAAGCTCGGCACTCGTGGCAGCCCGAGCTGCAACCGCGACCCTCAGACAACGCTACGGATTGCGGCGCGGTGGCCGCCGCTACCTGCACCGGAGGCGTCGGGCTGCGCCCTCCTTGTTACGACTACCAGCAGGCGTGCGAGGACGAGGCCGAACGCTGCGGCCGCTGGGACTCCTCCTACGCGTGCGCCAGGTCGCGCTTCTCGCGCGGGACTACCCCGACGCGGGCACCCAGCGGCGCCAGTAGTGCCGCAAGCGTACTGGCGGTCGGGTTCGTCTGGCCGCGCTCGATCCGCGAAATCTCGGCCTGGTTGATGCCGGACGCGGCGGCGAGCTGCTTCTGTGTGAGATTGCGCTCCTTGCGCAGCTCGCGCACCTCACGAGCCATCGCGTAGTGAGCGTTGAAGGCATCCCAGCGGGCGATGGCCTCCGGGCCGCCAGCCTTCGCCCTCTCCTCAACCTCGCTGATGTAGTCGTCGAACTTAGTGGCCATCACAGAACTCCAGTAGTGGGGTCGTCCAACAGTATTTATGCAGCATACCGCATATTTTGTCAAGACCTCCGCTTGGCGCTGGCGCTCTGCTGAGCCTTCCAGCGCGTCAGGCGCTGCCTGGCCCGCTTGATCTCCGCATTCTGGCGCTTGGCGCTCGGCTCCTTGCCCTTGTCATAGCCAGCCGGATTTCCAGGGCTTTCGCTTTATAGCGGGGGAACGATTCGATCCTATTTGCGACCTCTGGCCGCTGGAGCAAATCGTCCCGTCCTGACCTGGATCGCGATTGTGTCCGTATAGCCTTCTGGTCTCGGGACGCGCTGCCGAACGGGTCTCGCGAGACCTCGGGACACCGGACCGGTGTTGAAGGTCCCGAACTGCACGGGGGCGTTGCTAGGAGACGTTCCCGCCTCTGCCAGCCGCTGGGCGCTGATGAGCGTCGCCACTTGCAGTGGCCCCAGCTTCGACGTTTGAAGTGGCCCCACCTCTGTGTGGTTTTTGTTGGTGTTGATGGTGCCTGATGTGTTTCGCGAGCGTCGTTGCGGAGCCGAGCCGTAGGC
>Ga0335075_10002062_pt1 | contig 32672 bp, 24 predicted proteins | sample Lox_Sample_24_FD_206723 | JGI IMG/M metagenome (GOLD analysis project Ga0335075, IMG submission 206723) | Soil microbial communities from Loxahatchee National Wildlife Refuge, Florida, United States - Lox_Sample_2.4 | ecosystem: Environmental > Terrestrial > Soil > Wetlands | place: USA...
GAAACGCGGGTCAAACCTGCCGGGGGTGGAGCACGCCAGGATGCGTTCCGTATCCGTTATCAGTCTGGCATCGACTTATCCGGTGAATAAGATGGGCTAACCCTATCGTGCCACCGGAGCTTTAGGCGACCCCAGAAATTACCGCGCCACTTACGGCGGCTGCCGAGGAGCGATGGTGTAGTTCCATTCCGGATGGAATTCGTCGCCTATGAGGTTGAGGGTTGCCATCTCCTCGTCCGATACCTTGATCCCTTTGGGATAGGGGTTGGTGTCGAGTTCGCAGCTTATGGTCAGGCCGGTTTTGTCGTCGTGTTGACGATCAGTTCGACCACATTGAGGCGGTCGACCAATGGGGTTGCCCGCCAGTTCTGCGTGATATGGCGGAACATGCGGTGCTCCACCTTGTTCCATTTCGAGGTGCCGGGCGGGTAGTGGCAGACCTGGAAGCTCACGCGGGTTTCGTCGGCGAGCCGCTGCGGCTCAAGCTTCCAAAGCCGCAGTCGCAGTCCGTTCGATCCGCCGCAGTCGGCCGTGACCATGAGCTTGCGCGCCGTGGGGTACCGCTCTCGGCCGATCTTTGCCAGCCACAGGCGCGGGAAGGACAAGGGTGGCCTTGCTGGCCGTCATGGAATATTTCCGCTCGAAGTCACCGGAGCAGATCATTATATACGATACAACAATATGTCACGGCGCAGTCGTGAGTGCCTCGCTCACCCGTCGCATCCAAACTGCGTGAGCGACCTTAGTACTATTTTTCATAAATATGGTGACATATTTCGGGCGATCTTGGTTGCCATTACTAGGCAGACCTTTTTCAAGAGGACCGAACGACTATGCTGTTGACCGCACGCGGGCGAGTAGAATCGTAGGCTGGACGTGAGGAATGTGCGACGCCGTGTTGCGGCGTGATGCAGGCGGAGATTGTGGTGTTGACAATTGACGCCCAATACTGCAAAGTTTTTACATCGTAATACGTCACCGTAATTGCGAACCAGTGTACTTAGTCCGTGACCTAATGATAGGTGACGGTCATGCCACGAGTGGGTTCGGTGCTGGAGTACGTTTGTCCGATGCGCTTCGCCGACGACAGCCTGAAACAGAGGATACATGACATACAATCCGACGAAGATCAGACTTGCAATATTCATGCGTGTGAACGCGGCGTGCCGATTGAACAGATCGAGAAGATTGTGGACGAGGTCTTGCGACAAAATTATGGCCTCGCCTCGTGGGACGGGACGCCCGGTGCGTCGCTCCGACTTCGCAGGGGAATGGTGAGATGACCCAGAGCCAGAACAGGATCGCGTTCATCCTGGCTTCGACCCATCACGGGACGATGATTGTCAACCGGCTTGATTTCCGGGAGGCGGACCCGACGAATGTCTATGGGGTCGGCTTCCAACTTCTGAATACCTCCAGCTACCAGCCGGACGAGACCAAGTTGGCGACGACGCTGTTGGACCGGCGGCGAAGGCATTTTGGCGACGGCGTGAGCGTGCTGGACATCGGCGCGAATATCGGCGTGTTCACCATCGCGTGGGCCAAACATATGGGAGGATGGGGACGTGTCCTGGCAATCGAGGCGCAGGAGCGGATCTACTATGCCCTCGCAGGCAACATCGTGATCAATAATTGCTTCAACGCGCGGGCGATTTGCGCCGCGGTCACCAACCAATGTGGTGTGATGCGCGTGCCCGTGCCGAACTATCTCGTTCCAGGATCGTTCGGCAGTCTGGAATTGCGCCAGAGTGAGCAAAATGAGTACATCGGTCAGCCGATCGATTACCACGACGATCGGTTGACAAGCGTGACCGCCATCTCGGTGGACTCCCTGAATCTGCCGCGATTGGACCTTATGAAGGTGGACGTGGAACGGATGGAGTTGGAGGTACTTGAAGGTGCACAGAAGACAATCGACCGCCACCACCCCATCCTGATCGTCGAGAATCTTAAATCCGACCGCGCTGCATTGCGTGATCGCCTGAATAGTTTCGGGTATAGGTATTTCGTATCAGGTCTGAACTTCGTCGCGATCCATCCAAGCGATCCCTGTATCGAGATCGGCCGGGACGCTCCGCAACCTGCGACCTGATACCGGGCGCGCGAATGACTGATTCTCGGGCGCCGTGTAGCGCGATACGCTTGTCATTGCGAGGAGCGAAGCGACGCGGCAATCCCCCACCCGGGGAGGCCGACACCCGCCATGCGAGGGATTGCCGCGTCGCTTCGCTCCTCGCAATGACAGCAGCTCGCAAGACATGCGCTCCCAATGACAGCCGCTCCGCTACACCGTCCACCCAAACCGTGAATACATCCACCCGAGCTTCTGCAATATCGTCGCGTTCATCTGTGGCGTCAGCGCCGAGCGCCAGTCGCCGACGACGCCCTTGCGAAAAAACGATCCGTCTCGCGCCTCCCCGGTGGAGCGGCCACCGGACAACGCCGCGAATGAGGTCTGTGCGACACATGCCGCCACGACGTCGTCGCCGTCGGCCACACCAAGGAATCGGAAAAGCTGCGCCGCAACCGGTGCTGGCGCCGCTCGCATGCGCTCATAGGTCACGTTGACGCAGTCGGATGGAAATTGCTCCGCCAATGCAAGCATCGTGCGCGCGCCTTCATTCAGCGACGGGAGCGCAGTGGCGATGAACGCGGTTTTGGCTGCGACCTCGTTCTCGCCAGGTGCTGGCTTGTGGAAGAAATGCCAGGCGGAGGTCAGTACGTCGCGCGGGTCGCGCGCGATACCGATGAACTTCGCACCGGGAAACAGTTGCTTCATCCGCCGGAAGAAAAATACATTCTCCGGCGTCTTTTCCCCGATGGCCCTACAGGGTTTGCCGGCACGCTGGTGCTCCAGCGCCAGCAACACGGCGCTGCCAAGCAGTGACTCGACATCCTCCGACGCCGGCAGCGGATAGCCGCAGGAATGGCGGAACACCGTACTGTTCTTCGCCTCAAGCGCCTGGCGCCGCGCCGTCATCATGGCCTGCAGCGGTTCCGCGAGGTGCTTCATGAACAGCCCCTCGCCCCGGCAGGAGACTTCCGGATGGCTATCCAGCAGATACTGCAACCAGGTCGTGCCAGATCGCGGCGCGCCGCCGACGAAGAACAACTGGCACCGCGCCAGGCGCAGCAGTGCCTCCTGACGCTCCGTCCAGCTTTGCAGCGCTGCCATACTCCCTACCACGGTTCACTCGCTCCTCCGGCCGCACCTCAGCATAGAGTCCGGCACCCTTGGAGCAGTCATTCAGGCGGTGCTGACGGCCGGCGCGCACTGCTCCGTCCACAGCACCGGCAGCTTGCGGCCTTCGATCGCAGCTTGCAGCGCTGCCGTGACAACCGCCTCCGCATGGTTCTCGCGGATCAGCCTGAGCCCGTCGCGCACCGCATCACGATAGGCTTGGTCGTCCCGATACAGGCGGCGGATCAGCCCGGCAAGTTGGGCTGCCTCCTTGCCCACCAGCGCACGCAATCCGGTAGGAAGCTGCAGCCCCTCCGCTGCGACTGGGGTCATGACGCAGGGCACGCCGGCAGCCAGGCTGTCGAGGACCTTGCCCTTCACCCCCGCGCCATAGCGTAGTGGCGCTACCGTCAGACGTACCCGGTCGAGCAAGCTGCCAAGATTCGCGACGTGGCCAAGCAGCACGACTCCGGGCCCGCCAAGACCCCGTATCAAGTCCGGCATGTCGCTGCCGACCAGCAGGCACTCGATCTCGGGATCTGTCTGCCACACCTGCGGCATCACTGCCTCGACCAGCCAACGGGCCGCGTCCACATTGGGCGAATGGGTGAAGCTGCCGATGAACGCGACGCCGCGCCGCGCCGTCAGCTCTGACGTTGTCTTGCGCGCCGGCACCTCCCATGGCACGCGATACACGCTAGCCTCCGGCACTGCTTGGCGCAGCAGTTCCAATTCCTCTGCTGAGTGGGTGATCACGGCGTCCGCCGACCAGGCCGCGGTGCATTCCTCCAGCCGCATGCGTCGACTGGCGGCGAGCAATTCGGGACGAGCCTCCACCAGCGCCTGGCGTTCGAGTCGCACATGATGCAGGTCGGCAACGCTGTAGAGGATGCGTGCCCGCGGCATGTAGCGACGCGCCAGGTTCAGATAGCGCGTGGCAATGCTCGCCCGGTGCAGATACACGACGTCGAAACAATCCTGTTGACGGCGCAGCACTTCCTCCGCCGAGGCGTAGAACGGCACGCCGCAGCAGGTCAGGCCGGCTGCCTCGAGAGCAACGACATCCGTTCCGTTGTGTACCATCTCGTCGGCCGCAACGACGCTCACCGCGTACCCAAGACGTTGCAGCGCGCGCATGTGGGAGGAAATCGCCTGCGAGCCGGCATCGCGTCCCACCGACGGCAGGCGCTCGTCGATCACCAACGCGCGCAGGCCGCGTTCTGCCGTCGTCCCTGCCTCACCGGACGCATCCTGGCGCTGCTGTGACTGTGCGCCCTCCACCAGCCTGCCCCAGCGGCGGCGCACCTGACGATCGGCCAGCCTCTCGGTGCGGCGCCCCTCGGCATCCGCCCGTTGCTGTGCCAGCCGGTCTGCCTGGGCCAGGATGAACGACAGTAGACCCTCTTGATCGTCATCGGGGCCAACCGCCGCCACTGCGTTGGCGATGGCCTGCCGCAGGCCCGCGTCGAAGCTGCCCGCCGCTTCGATCACCACAGGCGAACCTGGGATATCAGCGCCGTCGGCCTCGGACCGCACCTGGATGACGTGCCGCGCCAGCGGCGACAGTCCGCCGGGTATGATGACGTCGAAACTGTGCCGCCCGTTGCCGACACCAGCTTCGGCGAGGTCGGGGCGGAACCGGTTCGCCAGCAGGCGTGCGATCGTCATTCCGTTGTCGGCGATCTGCACCGCCACGGGTGTTTCGGGAGCAGTAGGATTCTGCACCCAGCCCGAGATTCGCTGCCGTGTCGCCGTATCCAGGGCGCCGCGCAGCGGGTTCCCGGATGTTGCCGGCACGGTCAGTATCAGCGGTGCCGCGACCGGTACGACCCAGGGCGAGTTCGGCAGCTCCCTAGCGTCCGCCGCACGCTGGACCCGGATGACATGGTGCATCAGCGGCGACAGCCCGCCTTCGATGCTGAGAGCGAAACCGTAACGTCCGTCGCCCACGCCCAACCGCTCCAGATCGGCACGGTGCGACTGCGCGACGAGCTCCCCGATGACCACGTCATTGTCGAGGATGCGCAGCCGCACCGGATCGTCGGGCGTCGCTTCGTCGCGCGCCCAGCCGGCGATCCAGCCTCGGCCGACATGGTCCAGGAATCCGCGCAGGTCCCCCTGCGACGCGACCGATGTGCCGGCCGATGCGGCATCGGCCCTGGCCACGAGGCGCTGGCGGATCGCCTCCAGCAACTCGCCGTCCTCCACCCGTGGCGCGCAGAAACGTGCCGGAATGCGCGGCGCGTCCGGGTAAAGCAGCCGGAACTCGGACGCGTTGTGGAACATGCCGCGGCTGTCGTCGTCAACGAAGGTTTCCGAGGCCGCACCTTCGGCGAGGATGATGTCGTGTGTTTCGAGTTCAATATGGAAGTATTCGACCTGATCAACTGCTTCGGCCTGCACAATGGACGACCCGTTCACCAGCGCCGAGGCCGGCACCAGCACGTCATCGAGGTAGATCGCGTGCAGCGGGGAAACCAGCAGGTCGCGCCGCGGAGCGCCGTCTGCCAGCGCATTGCGGCGGAACAGGATCGGTAGAATGTTGCGGTTCCCGGCGGCGAAACGTCCATCGTAGCTGCGCCGCCCGATCCAGCGGATCGGCCGGGCCGCGCCGGACAGCGTTACGACGCGGTCGCCGATACACAACTCCTCCACGGCGATCTCGCCGCGGTCCGTCAGGATCAGCGTGCCGCGGCAGTAGCACGGCGTGCCCTCCAGCGTGACGAGCGTGCCGGTGCCGTTGAGCGGATCCACCGAGAGATGGAAATACTCGTTGGTGTAGTTGCCCGCCAACTGCTGGGTGTAGGTGTTGGATCCTTCGGTGACAGACAGCACGTTGCCCGAAACGATGTTCGCCGTCCCGCCGCTCACGTAGGGCGTCGAGGTCAAGGCGATGGCACCGCCGAGATGCACTGTGGTGCTGGTCGCGAAGCCGGATGCAACCTCGTATATGACCTCGTAACCGCCACTGTCCACGATGGTGCCGGTCGCCGTGCCATTGAGCTCCACGTACTCGTAGCCACCGCTGCTCACCGTGGTGGAGAGGGCCGTGCCCTCGACGTACTCGCCGCCGCCGCTTACGGTGGTGAAGCTGGCCGTGCCGCCGGCGAAAACTTCTTCTTCGCCCCTGTAGATTATGGTGTCGGTGGTCGTGCCGCCGGAATACACGTACTCGAAGGCTTGGACCGAGGTGCTGATGGCGGAGCCCCCGGAGTCTACGTACTGGATGCCGCCCCCGAAGGCGGATTCTGACACCGTAGTGCCGCTGGCGACAGCGCCTGCGGAAATAAACTGGACACCCCCCCGGTCCAGTATGGTGCCGGTCGCGGTGGCGCCAGATGACAGGTACTGGATGGCGTTCGAGAAGGCACCCCCGCTCAGCGTCGTGTAGCTGGCCGTGCCGCCCGAATACAGAGTCTGGGTGCCGCCACCATCCACCGTATTGCTGATGGCTGTGCCGCCCGGCAGCACGTATTCCGTGCCACCGCTGCTGACGACGGCATCCGTCGCGGAACTTGCATAGACCGAGACGCCGGTCTCGGGCTGATACAGCACGACGCCGGTGGACACGATCTCGCCGCCGCCCGTCGTGGCGGTCTGCGAGCCGCCCGGAATGACCACGAGGTAACCGCCGGCGTCCAGCGTCGTGCTGATGGCCGAGCCGCCGGAGAACACGAACTCGACGCCGCCGCTGCTCACCGTAGTGAAGCTGGTGGTGCCGCCGGACGAGACATACTCGACGCCGCCGCTGCTAACCATGGTGCTGATGCTGGGGTCGCCGTATACGTACTCGGCGCCGCCCAGGTCCAACGTGGTGGCACTCGTCGTTCCGCCGTCGTCCACTTGCTCGCTGCCGCCGCTGAGCACCGTGGTGCTGACGGAGAGGCCACTTGAAGTTACGGTTTCGACGCCGCCGCTGCTCACGATGGTGTAAGCGGTGGTACCGCCGGAATATACCAACTCGTCGCCGTAGTACATTACGGTCGTGCTGACCGCCGAACCGCCGGTGTACACCTCCTCCCCGCCGTTGCTCAGCGTGGTAAAACTCGTTGTGCCACCTGAAGATACATGCTCGTTGCCGGCGATCACCGTGGTGCCGCTGGCGACGCCGCCGGAGGACACGTTCTGCGTGCCGCCAGCCTCCACCAAGGTGGCGATGGCCGTGGCATCGAGCAGAGTTTGCGACCCGGCATTGTTGACGACCGTGGAGCTTGCCACGCCGGCATTGTACACATCCTGCGACCCATCGACGCCCACTTTGGTGCCAGTGGTCGTGCCGCCCTCCGCGACATCTTCGGTGCCACCGTCATTCACGGTGGTGCTGATGCTCGCGCCCGCGTAAATGCCTGCGGTGCCGCCGGCATTCACCGTCGTGCTCACCGCAGTAGCGCCATAAAAAACGAGGTTGGAGCCGTCGTCCAGCGTGGTGAAGCTGGTGGTGCCTCCGCTGTTCACGGTCTGGACGCCACCGTAACTCACGGTGGTGCTGACTGTGGTGCCGCCGCCGTCGACCTCCTCGTCGCCGTGGTAATCAACCGTCGTGCCGGTGGCCGAACCCCCAGACAACACGTATTCGGTGCCGCCCGCACTCACCGTGGTGTAGGACCCGGTGCCGCCGGCATACACCCGCTCGATACCGCCCTGGCTGACGATCGAGGCGCTCGCGACACCATCGGTCAGGACGTATTCCGTGACGCCCCCACTGACGATTGTGCCCGTGGTTGACGGCGTCCCGGAAACCAGCAGGACGTTGTTCGACACCACGACCACGCCGGTGCTGATCACCGTGCCACTGTCGGTTGGGAAGGTTGCATTTGCGCCTGGCAGGACAACCACCGTGCCGCCGGCGTCCACGATCGTGCCGTTGGCGGTGCCGCCGGAATAGACGAACAGCACGCCACCGTTTTCGACGACGGCATTGCTGGCGATGCCGCCCTCGGAGACCACCAGGTAGCCGCCGCTGCTGATCGTGGTGTAGTCCGCGGTGCCGCCGGACGATACGGTCTCAAAACCGCCGCTGCTCACCGAAGCCGAAATACTGAACCCGCTGTCGAACACGGTCTCGTAGCCGTTGGCCTCGACCATCGTTTGGACGGCGCTGCCGCCGCCATCGATGTCGTCGTAGCCGCCGGCGCTCACCGTGGTGCTGACCATCGTGGCGCTGAACACGAACACGCCGCCGCCACTGGTCGCTGTCGTAAAGGCGGCGCTGCCACCGGCGTTCACCGCCACGATGCCGCCGTCGGTCGCGGTGTTGCTGACTGCGTAGCCGCCGCTATAGATGTAACCGTTGCCGCCGCCGCTGACGGTGGTGGCGCTGGCCGTGCCGCCCGAAACGACAATCTGGTTGCCGCCGCTGCTCACGGTGGTGAAGCTGGTCGTGCCGCCGGAGGACACTATTTCGTTGCCGCCCGTCAGCGTCGTCGAAGTGGCGGTGCCGCCCTCAAATACCGTCTGCCAGCCGTTCTGGCCTACCGTCACGCCGCTGGCTTCGCCGCCCGAAAAGACGAGTTCGGTACCGCCGGCGTTGATCTGCGAGCCGTCGGCCACGCCGCCCGGCAGCACGTATTCGGTCTCTCCGGCGTCGATGACGTTGGTGGCCGAAGCGGGCGCATAGGACACCACCGCGCCGTTCGAAATCACCACCACGCCGGAGCTGAAAACGTAGCTCCCGCCGAGGTAATTCGGGCTGTTCACCGTCCCGCCGGGCAGCACGATCACGATGCCGCCGGCACTTACCGTCGTGAAGTCGGCGGTCCCGCCGGACGACACGATTTCGAAGCCGCCGCTGTCTATCGTGGCGGAACTCGTCGTGCCATCGAGGTCCACGTCCTGCGTTCCACCACTACTTACCGTGGTGAAGCTGGTCGTGCCGCCTGACACCACTTCATAGCCGCCGGCATCCACCGAGGTGCTGATGGCAGAGCCGCCGGACACCTCCCAGACGGCGCCGCCCGCGCTCGCGGAGGCAAAATAGACCGTGCCGCCGCTGTAGGCGGTTTCGTGCCCTTCGTTGATCACGGTGGTGCTGGTGGTCGTGCCGCCGGCGAACAAGGCCTCGGTGCCCCCGTTCAACAGGGTGTCGCTGGCGGTGCCGCCGCTCACCACCTGGAAGCCGTAGCTATCCACCGTGGTGCTGAGGGCCGAGCCGTTGGAGTAAACGGCTTCGTTTCCCCCGCTGCTTACCGTCGTGTCGCTTGTGGTGCCGCCGGAGTAAACGTTCAGATAGGTAGTGCTGCCCACCAACACTGCGCTCACGGTCGTGCCGCCGGCCTCATCTATTTCGTATCCGTAGCCGCTCACGACCGTGTAGCTGGTCGTGCCGCCGGACAACACGACCTCGACTCCGCCGCTGCTCACGATCGTGAAGCTGGCCGTGGCTCCGCTGCCGCTGACCGTCTGGAAGCCGTCGTCCAGGGTGGTGCTGACCGCCGTCCCGCCCCCATAGACCCACACGCTGCCGTCCATTATTGAGGTGGAGCTGGCGATGCCGCTCGAATAGACGTTCAGAAAGCCGCCACTGCTCACCGTGGTGCTGACGGCCGATGCGGCGCTGCCCAGGTTCTCGACGCCGCCGTTGCTCACGACAGTGAAGCTGGTTGCCCCACCGTTGACGTTCTCCCAGCCGCCAGCGAGCATCGTGCTGATCGTCGTGCCGCCGCTATAGACGTACTGGAAGCCGCCGGCGCTCACGGTGGTGCCGCTAGCCGTGCCACCGACGTTCACGGTCTCGGTTCCGCCGTAGAGTACCGTGGTGCTGACAGCGGAGCCGCCGGAGTAGATGTAGTCGTTGCCGCCGTAGCTGACCGTGGTGAAATCAGCCGTGCCGCCGTTGCTGACCGATTCGTTGCCGCCGCTCACGGTAGTGAAACTGGCCGTGCCGCCCGAATACACAAACTCGTTGCCGCCGCCGTCCACTGTGGTGCTGACGGTCGTGCCGCCGCTCAGGACGTATTCCGTCGCGCCGTCGCCGACGACCACGTCGGGCGCCACGGGTCCGTAGTCGGTGAACCCCGAAACCGGGGAAGACACCACGACGCCGGTGGACACGACCGTGCCGCCCGCAGACACCGGATTGCTGAACGTGGCGCCCGGCAGGACGACAGCGATGGCGCCGGTCTCCAGTGTCGTTGCGCTGGCCGTGCCGCCGTAGGACACGATCTCGATGGCACCGCTGGTCACCGTCGTGCTGATGGCCGAGCCGCCGGGATAGACAAGCTGGAAGCCGCCATTGTCCACCGTGCTCTGGCTTATCGTTCCCCCCGTCGCCTCCTCGATGCCACCGCTGCTCACCGTGGTGCTGACGATCGTTCCGCCGGTCCACGCCAAGTCTACGCCGCCGCTGCTGACCGTGGTGAAGCTCGCCGTGCCGCCGGCATAAACGTTCTCAAAGGCACCGCCCAGCACCGTGGTGCTGGTGGCCGTGCCGCCACTTTCAACGCTCTCCACACCGCCGAAGCTCAGCGTGGTGCCGGTGGTCGTTCCGCTGGAGTAGACGTATTCCGTGCCGACACTCATCGTGGTGCCGATGGCGGTCCCGCCGGAATACACGTCCTGTGTCCCGGCGCTCACGGTCGAGCTGACGGCCGAACCACCGGGCAGGACGTATTCGGTCGCCCCGCTGCCGGCAAGAATGTCGGTGGCGACCGGCCCGTATGCGCTGGTGCCGGACTCCGGCGAATAGATCACGACGCCGGTCGACACCACCGTACCCGCGCCGGTCTCGCCGGTGTCCGATCCACCTGGAAGCAAGACGAGATAGCCACCGGCGTCCACGATCGGGTCAACCGCCGTGCCGCTGAGGTAGACAAACAGCCCACCACCGCTGCTCACCGTGGTGGAGGTGGCACTGGCGTTGGTGTAATCGACGAATTCCGCGGCGGCATAGTTCACGCTGGTGAAGCTGGTGCTGCCATGGAACGAGTATTCCTGGCCGCCACTGCCAACGATGGTGCTGATGGCTGTACCGGCGGAGTACACATACTGAGTCCCGCCGCTGTCCAGCGTGGTGTCGCTGGCTGTGCCGCCAGAGGAAACACTCTGGAACCCGCCGCTGCTCACCGTCGAATCGCTGAGCACGCCGCCGGAGTAGGCGGTCTCGTAGCCATTGGCATCAACCGTCGTGCTGACGGCGCTGCCACCACCAGCGACGTCGTCATAACCGTTGTCGCTGACCATGGTGCTGACGAGCGTGCCGCTGAACACGAACACACCGCCGCCATCGGTCGCCGTGGTGTAACTGGCGCTAGCTCCGGCATTCACTGATTCAAAACCGCCATCGATCGTCGTGGTGCTGATGCTGCTGCCGCCGGAGTAAACGTATTCGCCGCCGCCACTGCTCACGGTCGTGCTGACCGCAGACCCACCGGATACGAGTTGCAGTGCACCCGGGCCCGTCAGGGTGGTGCCGTCCGCCTGGCCGCCGACGAGCACGTCTTCGATCCCGAACGCGCTGACCACAGTGAAGCTGGCCACTCCGCCGGACGAGATCGTATCCTGAGCCAGGCCGCCCTCGACTGTCGTGCTGACAATGACGCCGCCGTTGGAGACAATGGCATTGCCGTAGGCGCTGATGGTCGTGAAGGTGGCGGAACCGCCGGAGGAGACAATTTCGAAACTGCCGCTGCTGACCGTGGTGGAAATCGCCGATCCGCCGTTCCGAACTACCTCTTGCCCGCCATTGGTCAGGGTGGTGCCGGTGTCCGCGCCGCCGGAGAAGACGAACTCATAGCCGCCGTCCGCCACGGTGCCGGTGGCCGCACCGCCGTAATAGACAAGTTGCTCGCCGCTGTTGACCAGGTTAGTGCCGCTGGCCACCGCACCCGACTGCAACACGTCCAGTGCGCCGCCGCTGCTCACGGTCGTGAAGCTGGCTACACCGCCGGAGAAGACCTCCTCCGTCCCGGCGCTGCTGACGGTATCGCTGATCGTCGTGCCACTGGAGACGTACTCGTAGCCACCGCTGCTCACGGTAGTGGAGGTGGCTGTGCCGCCGCTGTAGACGTATTCGCTGCCACCGCTACTGACATTGTCGCCGGAGACCGTGCCATAGTCGTACAGGACATCGCCATTGCTGAGGTTGAATCCTCCGGATGACACGCCGGCAGAGATAGTCGTGGTGCTCATGGCGTCGGGTCCTTACATCGGGGCAGGAGACATCGGGGCAGGAGCAGACTGGTCGGTCACGGCGGGCTTGATCAGCCCTGGTATTTTCTTGAGTGTCGCGATCACTTGCGCCGGGGTGATGAGGCGGGTGCATTCGAACTGACGCGGCGTCCCGGCATGGCGCGGGCACCACAGGTAGTCCTTGTGGTCGAAGCGGTGCCGCACGTCGTTCCAGCAACCGTTGCAGGCATGCCAGTTGATCACGCGATAGGGCGTGGTGAACTCGTTGGACGGGTGCGTGAAGCCGCTGATCAGCACCACTGGCGCGCCCGCCGCCCAGGCGAGCCACGACAGACCACTGCTCAGCCCGACAAAAGCCGCGGCATGGCGCAGCCAGCGCGCCCGTTCAGTCAGCGGACGGTCGCCGGTCTGATCCTCAACTCCGTGCGGGATATGGTTCCACACTAGGCCAGTGCCGTGTACCGGCCTCTGGTCGATGCAGATCACCCGGTAGCCGTTGGCTTTCAGAAACCCGACCACCCCACGCCAGCCGTCCGGGTTCGTCCAGTTCTTGCTCTGTGTCGAGCTCTGCACGGCGATGCAGACATAAGGCTCGGCGATCGGCGGTCCTTCGTCCGGGAACCCCAGGCGGGGAGCTTCCTCCGACGGATCGACCCCCAGGATGTAGCCCGCTGTCCGGTGCAACCCGACATGGCGGAAATCCGTTGGTTGGTGAATGAACTCCTTGTCGTCGAAGAACAGGCCGAGGCAATAGGTGGCATAGGCCGTCTCGGGGATGTTCTCCTGCGCCAGATCCTCGTGAGTAACGAACCGTATCGTCGGATAGGCGTCGCGCAGCAGCGGGATGATCAGACCCGACATGGCGCAGGTCAGCCGGCAGCCATGCACTTCGCCGAACCGCGCGGCGTAGGGAAACCACGCCAGGATGTCGCCCAGCGTGCCGACCGGGAACTGGATCAGGATGTCGCGACCGCGTGCGTCGTACTCATGCGCCAGCACCAGGGTGGCCTGTCCGGCCGCGTCCACCCCCCACACATCGAGCCCGAAGCGGACGAACCAGCGCTTGGAGGAGCTGACGAAGGCGCCCTGGTTCTCGCTCTGGAACAAGATGTTCCCAGTATCGAGGTCGCGCAGCCGGACCCGCCATTTGCCCTCGGTCCGGTTGGGCAGGACGACGCGCGCTCCAAGATTGAAGTCGAAACGGATGCCCTTTGGCCCCGATTGCGTGGGGGAACTGGCGGGTGGGGGATAGGGTCGCTTGTGGTCCGTCGCCGCGGACGCCGCCGAGACAGGGGCACTCAATGTACCGGCACTCGAGGCGTTGGACGCGAGCGGATCGGTCTCGGCTTGGTTGGCGGAGATGGTTTCCTGTTGGATGAGGGGCACTCCATCCATCGGCATGAGCGTTGCGCCTGCGTTACCGACTGTCACCGGCGGACGTTGCCGGTCCCGTCCGTCCGCCTACAGGGGGATGCCGAGGCCTGGGCGGATCCACGCGATAGTTGCGGGTACGATCGAATCGCGGCGCGCTGCGCATGGCTTGTTCGGAAATTGATCTGCAACAAATATCCGAGACACCAACCATTGGTTGCAGTGCTTCGTGTCTTTGCATCACTTAGCCCCTCCAAGTCCCTGCGCTCTCCCCGCCCGCGCCTTTAGCGACGCGTGGTGTCCGGCTCAGCCGATCCGGACGTCGTCATAGCAGACCAACTGATCACATTCCTATCCCGAGAAGATGACACAAATTTATCGATGCCGAGGAGACGTGTCACGACAAATCGATATACGGGTGCCGGAATGGCATGGATCATCTCTTGGCAAGACGTGACCTGCTTCTGGCGAACCCGAGGCGAGGCGTTTGTTTCGCCAGCACGCGCGACGCCGCACACCACGCTGCTATTGAAACAATGTGACTCGGTGAACGCGCGTGTAACACTGAACTCGATTGTAACAACGACGGCGAATGCTGGCCGCGCGCATTCGATGGTCCTCGGCGAACGGGACTGTCCCGAGATTGGGGGGGTGACGACGAGAGCGATACGATCCGCCGGCACGTTGCCGTCGGGGGGATCGCAGATGCGGTGGTTTTGGGGCTGGCCGGAACCGGGATTGATGGTCCGTTGATCAGCGTGAACATCATGGAGTTCGATCGACCCGACTGTCTTGAGGATATCACCAACGACCAATTGCAAGCGCGGGCTATCAGCACTGATGACCTATCGGGTCGCGGCTGAAGTGCTGGTGCACCTGCCGCCGGTCAACGCCGGCAAAAGCCCTGAAACACTGCGCAGCCACATGCCGCAGGTGGGCGGGCAACCTGGCCATGCAGCACCAGATCGGCCGGCCCCCGTGGCAGCGGCAATCACGGTCAGCTTCGACCCAATTTTCATTCGCGGCCGCGAAGAGGGCGAACGCCACTTGGAGGTCCGCGTCGGCAACGTCGAGACCACCGCCGGAGGACGACAGGTGTTCGCAGCAGCGGCGAAGGCCGACACTGACACCGCAGCGTTGATCCGACGCGGCCTGGGGACCGGAGGGCAAACCGGCGAGACCGAGGTGACTGCATTTACTGACGGTCGTCCGGGTCTGCGGTGTATTCCGGCCGATGCCGGGGTCGCGCAGCCGCCGATTCTGGACTGGTTTCACATCGCCATGCGGATGCAGCACGCAGCGCAGGCTGCTGGCAGATTACCGACCGACGGACCAGGCCGGGTGAAGGCGAAGGCGGTGATCGTCGCGGAGGTCGAGCGCCGGCGCTGGCGCATCTGGAACGGCAAGGCAAAGAATGCCCAGCCTGGCATCGCTCGCGTCCGCAAGGTCACGCGTGCCTTCCAAGGAGAACGCGACCATCGCGCGAAAGGCGCGTCGTCACGCAAGCTATGGAGCGTCCTGCATGCAGCCGAGCGCTATTCCAGGGGGCAAAGTGTCTGGCTCGTCAATTACGCTGAGAGACACCGTACCAGTCTGCGTGTCGGAATTTCGATCACCGAAGGGACAGCGAACTTCCTGGTCAATCGGCGGATGAACAAGGCGCAACAGATGCGATGGTCCCGGCGAGGCGCTGATCTCCTGCTCAAGGTCCGCTGTGGGGTTTACATCGGGGAGCTCGGGTCAGGGTTCGGCCACCGATTTGCGACATTCACACATCCAACGCCGAGGTTTGGCAGGCGGGCATGATCCCCCTATCTCTGGACAGTCCCGTGGCAGGCGCCAATGTGTTCGCGACACACTATTTTACCCTCAGGGACGCAGGGCTGCTGTAGGCTTGCAAGACGGCAATCGCTGCATTAGCGGAAGCAGTACGAACGCGAAGGACTACGAGCATGCGTCGCGCACGAGTCTGTATCGGCCTGGCCTCCACCCTGGCGCTCGGGGCCTGCGCCGTGGCGCCGCCACCCGGGCCGAGCGTGATGGCCATGCCGGGGCCCGGCAAGACCTTCGAGGCGTTCCAGCAGGACGACGGGTATTGCCGGCAGGCGGCGACGCAATCGACCGGCGGCGCCTCGCCGGCGGAGGCGGCGACCAATTCCGCCGTCGGCAGCGCAGTGCTCGGCACGGCGTTGGGCGCTGGTCTGGGCGCGGCACTTGGGTCGGTTGGCGGCGCGGTGGGGGCAGGCGCGGCAATCGGCGGTGCGGTGGGGCTGCTGGCCGGCTCCTCGATCGGCGCCGGCAATGCGCAGGCCTCGGCCGCCAGCGTGCAGCAGCGCTACGACATGGTGTACGCGCAGTGCATGGCGTCGAAGGGAGACAAGGTGCAGCCGCCGGCGGGGTACGCGGGGGGCGGCTATCCGCCGGGATATCCGGCTGGTTACTACGGCGCCCCGGCTTACGCGTATTCGTATCCGCCGCCGTATTATTATCCGTACCCGGCCTGGTACGGTCCGGACATCGCTTTCGGCTTCGGGGGCGGTTGGGGCTGGGGCCGCGGATGGGGCGGCGGCTGGGGCCATGGTTGGGGCGGCGGTTGGCACCGCTGATATTGGGCGGGTCAACTGGGAGCCTCCAACTGGGCGCCTCCAACTGGGCGGTTCCAACTGGGTGGTTCCAACTGGGTGGTTCCTGGGACGACGCCGCGCGGATAGACAGGCGGCGGTGACGGTTGGTTAACCCCTCCGCCGCATGCTGCGGCGGACATGGGGAATCCATTCAGCGCTCCGTCCCGTCTGCGTCGGCTGCAGATCGAGATCACGACCGGCTGCAACCTGCGCTGTGCCGGGTGTCAGCGCACGCTGGGCATGGCGGCGGGGACATGGCGGAACGCCCATATGCCGCTGTCGCGTTTCGCGGCGATCCTGGCGAACGCGCCGCCGGCGGATGCGATCATCCTGCAAGGCATCGGTGAACCGACGCTGCACCCGGACCTGCCGACACTGGTTGCGGCCGCACGGCAGAGCCGGAAGTTCCGCGCGATCAGCTTCAACACCAACGGGCTGGTGCGCGAACCGGAGTATTACCAGGCGCTGCGAGGTGCCGGGCTGAACCATATCAGCATCTCGGTGGACAGCCTGGACCCGGCCACGGCCGAGGCCGCGCGCGCCGGTACCGATTGCCGCAGACTGACAGAGACCATCCGGGCCTTGCTGGCGCTTTGGCCGGCGGCGACCCTCTCGATCGTGCTTTGCCGGCACAATGCCGCCGAACTGCCGGGGCTGCTGCGGCAACTCTACGGGCTTGGCGCGCGGTATATCGAGGTGCAGCCGCTCATCAGCTACGGCGCGGCAGTGCAACCGCTGTGCCTGACGGAAGCGGAGCTGGCCGTGGCGCGCCGGCAGATCGAGGAAGCGGGCCGCGAATTGGCCGGGCTGCAAATGCTGCCGGCCGCGGCGCTGACTCCCAACGGCACGCGCTGCCGCCGCCCGCTGCATGCGGCGTATGTGACGGTGGATGGGTTCCTGACGCCGTGCTGCACCACCAATGACGCATCCTTGTTCCGCCACGCGAACCTGGCAGAGGCGCGCTTCGCTGGGTTGTGGCAGAGCGAGGGCGTCGCGGCGTGGATGCACGCCTATATCGACCGCGAGCCGGCCATCTGCCTCGGTTGCGCGTTCAATCCCGCGCATCCGCCGCTGCCGTCGCTGGAAGATGCGGAGCAATGGCTCCGCGAGGGCCGGCTGGCGGCGGCGGAGGCGGGGTTTGCCGCCATTGCCGGCGGGACGGACCGCGCCGGCGCCCTGCATGGACTTGGGCTGGTGCGGTTGCAGCGTGGCGATGCAGGGGGCGCGCTGCCGCTGCTGCAAGCGGCGTTCGCATTGGCACCCGAGGCGCGGACGGGGCACAACCTGGCCAGTGTGCTCGATGCTTTGGGCCGCGGCGATGACGCGATCGCCGTTGAAGAGACGGTGACGACGGCGCACCCGGATTATGTGCCGGCGCAGATGGCGTTGGGGGGCATGCTGGCGGCTCGCGATCCGCCTCGGGCCGCGGCATTGTTCGCGGCGCTGTGCGAGCGCGCGGTGGCGGCGCAGCGTTTCGACGTGGCGGAGCAATGCACGGCGCGCCTGGTGGAACTGGGGGTGGCCGGCGAGACCCGCCTGCGCCTGGCGAACCTGTTGCGCGGTGCCGGGCGGCAGGATCTAGCGGTGCGGTTGCTACAGCCTGTGCGGCACGACGATCCCGGCGATATTGCCGCCGGCCTGGTTCACGCCATGAGCCTGCTTGCCGGTGTCCACGCGACGGAGCAGGAGATCGTGCGGCGCCGTGCGGATTATGAAGCGGCGCTGATGGGGTTGGACAGGCTGACGGAGGCTGCTTCGGACGAACGTTTGGCCGCGGCGGTTGGGCAGGTCGGCAACGCCAAGCCGTTCTTTCTCGCCTATCAGGGCGAGGACGATCGGGCGCTGCAGCAAGTCTATGGACGTGTCCTCAGCCGGATTGCCGCGGCGGGGCAGCCGTCCTTTCCGTCACGGCCGTCGTTTCCGTCATGGCCGGGCTTGACCGGGCCATCCGCCGGGGCTGATCCGGCGCGTTTGCCTGCAAAGGAACCCGATCGACCGTGCGTAGATGGCCGGCTCACGGCCGGCCGTGACGGGAGTCTGTCGGACGGCACGCTGCGGGACGGGGATCTGCGGGGCGGGAAACTGCGCGTTGGTTTCGCCACGGCGTATTTCCATCTGCATTCGGTGTCGAAGCTGTTTGGCGGCTGGCTGCGGCACCTCGATCGCGGGCGCTTCGACGTGTTCGGCTATCACCTGGGCGCCGATCGGGACGCGACCAGCGCTGCCCTTGCGGCGTGCTGCACGGACTATCGCCATGGTGCGGCCTCGGATACCGCGTGGGCGTCTCAGATTGCGGCCGATCGGCTGGATGCGCTGATATACCTGGAGATCGGCATGCACCCGCTGCCGGTGCAGCTTGGGTGTCGGCGGCTGGCTCCGGTGCAATGCGCTGCCTGGGGGCATCCGGTGACGAGCGGTCTGCCGGAGATCGATTTCTTCCTGTCCAGCGCGCTGATGGAACCGGCCGAGGGCAATCGGCACTACACCGAATGCCTGGTACGGCTGCCCAATCTCTCCATCGCGTATGCGCCGCTGCCCGACAGTGGCAGCGTGTTGCCGCGCGCGGCGCTGGGCCTGCGGGACGATGCCGTGGTGTATCTGTGCTGCCAGTCGCTGCCGAAATACCTGCCCCGCTACGATCCGGTGTTCGTGCAGATCGCGGCGCGGGTGCCGGCGGCGCAATTCCTGTTCATCGGGTCAGGCGCGGCAACCATGGAGGTGCTGCGCGCGCGCCTGGAGCGTTGCTTCGCCGCGGCGGGGCTGCCGGCGGACCGGCATGTGCGTTTCATTGCTCCTGTGCCGGTCGAAGACTTTCCGGCGATGCTGCGCTGCGCTGACGTGTTTCTCGACAGTATCGGCTGGTCGGGGGGCAATACCACGCTGGAGGCGATCGCCTGCGGCCTGCCGGTGGTCACGGTGCCCACCGGCCTGATGCGCGGGCGGCACAGCGCGGCGATCCTGCGGCATATGGGGCTGGGGGAACGGGTGGCGTCGAGCGTCGAGGATTTCGTTGCGCGGGCCGTGGGGCTTGCCGATCGCTCGCCGCGCGATGACTTCCGAGAGCAACTTGTACGGCAGCGGCATTTGCTCTACGAAGACCTCACGCCGGTGCGAGCGCTGGAGCAATTCCTGACTGAGGCGGTCACCGGAGGCCGGTAGAGGTCTCGCCGTGATGCAGCGCGCGTGCGCATTGCGGTCTATGACGTGCGGATTGCGCATGCCACGCGGCCCATGGTTACCGATCCGACACTATCCCGCCGGCAGAGCGGTGTACTCATAACGGGCTATATCCTATTGCGTGCATCGGCCTCGATCAGCGCTTCTTCTTGCGTGCATGCCGCAGCCCCTTGTGGCGTTGTCCGGCGGCACCCTTGGGACGGGGACAGGGACATTGCAGGCGGCTTTCAAACCGCGCACGACTGCAATATAGGCCTGCGCTTCAGCAAAGGCGTGTTGCCGGGCGGCCGGCCGGTCAGGGGCGCGTGGCGCGCGGACCAAGGAGCCGCATATCTGATCGAATGGCGGCACATCTCCGTGATTGGCGATGCGGCCGTCGTTAATTTTCCGTTACCCACGATGTCAAGCGGTAATGCGCCTGCATTGCGCATCGGAACGGCCGTCGCTCAAAGAACTCGCCGAAAATTGAACAGTGCGGCGCAAAAGTTGCGGTATGGCAATACGCGTGGGATGCGGGGGCAGGTTCCGGCCCATGCAAGCGTTACCGCAGGTTGCAAACTGCAAATTGGTTTCCTCCCGCACGGCGGAAGCGCCAGAATCAAGCTGCCGTGGGCAGAATCGAACGCCGGAAGCCGCCATCCGACCCAGCGGGACGCGGCCCGATTCGCGTCGAATCAACGCGGAATTCACTGCAACATTGCTTGCTGTGGGAATTTTGATGGCGTTATAGTTCTATCAGTTGCAGCAAATCAGCGGAGGAATGCCTCCTGGGGTCGAGGCAGGACGACGGCAACTGAAGCGCGATAATGTGCGGCAACGAGACGCCACTCATCCGGGCAGCACGACCCGGAAATGGCGCTGGGGGGTTCCGGGGTGAACTGCGAGGCAGATGAGCTATGGAGGAAGCGAGAACGTGGGTCGACCGCGCAATTCGCCGCCAGATCGACTTGTCGAGCCTGTCCGCGGAACGCGAGCGTGAATTGCTGCGGATTGTCCGTACCGGTTGCGAAGAGCAGTACCGCCAGTCCGCCCTGACCGAATTATGGGAAAGCCACAGCAAGCTGGTCGTCGCCATCGCCAGCCGCTACCGGAACCAGAATGTTGATCTGCTGGACCTGATAGGTGCCGGGCATCTGGGTCTGTATGCAGCGATCGACCGCTTCGATCCCGAGCGCTTTGAAAGCCGTCTGTCGAGCTATGCCGTCGGCTGGATCCGGTGGTACATCCAGGACTACGTTGCGCGTAATTCGGGACCTGTGCGGCTTCCGGGTTCGAATGCCCATCGTCAGCTTGTGCAACTGCGCGGGCGATTGCTTGCAGAAGCGCGCCGAAGCTGCCTGCGCGACCAGGTAGAGCCGACGGACTCCGAACTGTGCGACCGCATCGGCCGCCGCATTGGCCTATCAGCCGATGAAGTGGCACGCAGCATACGCCTGATGTACGGGGGAAGTCTTAGTCTGCATGCGGACCAACCGGATGAGGCCGGTGTCATGGCCCTGGAAGACACGCTGACCGACGACACAGCCTCGCCGGAAGACGACGTTATCCTGCGCCTGGACCACGCCAAAGCGCGCAAGCGTATCGTAACCCTGACGCAGGAACTGCTGGGCGAACGCGAGCGCATCGTGTTCATGGCACGCTGCATGAACGACAGCGACGACGTTGAGCGCCTGGACTCGCTTGCCGCGCAATTCGGCGTGTCGCGCGAACGCGTCTACCAACTGGAAGCGAGCGCCAAGCGCAAGATTGCCGTTGCGCTGACACAGGAAGGCTATGGGGACTTTGCCCGCGACGGCGCCAGATTCCGGCTGCCGCAGGTTCGGGCAAAGCGCCGGACCACACCGTTGCCGCTACGCAAGGAGTCTGCGCGCACGCCAGCCGTTGCCCGGTCATAGCAACAGGCGCGCAATCGATGGATGATTTTCCCTTCGCAGGGTAAGGAGCGTTACGGGCCGCCCAGCGCACAGGTAAGGCCGGCGGCCACGGCCTGGTGACAAAATGTCAACGCGTCAGCTTCGTTGGCAAAGCCGCCGGTGCGCACACGCCAGAACACCTGGCCGTTATGCTCGATTCGGATGAATGCCGGTTGCCGGCCCGACAGCAATGTCGGGATCTTCGCTTGCAAATGCCGCCACAACTGATGCGCGGCGTTCTGCGTGGGAACGGCGGCGAACTGGACCTGTATGTGGCTGAGATGGGCGGCCGGCGCCGGCGCCGCCGGGGCGATTGCCGCTTCGGTCGCGGGCGCCGGTTGGGTCGCGGGCGCCGCTTGGGTCGCGGGCGCCGCTTGGGTCGCGGGTGCCGCTTGGGTCGCGGGCGCCGCTTCGGTCGCGGGCGCCGTCAATACCAAAGCCGCGGCCCCGCCGGAGCCGGCCGCCGCATAGGCGTTCAAGGCTTGCTGCACTTGCCCGGGCGACAGGTCGGCGCTCAGAATTTGCGCGGCTTCGGCACGGTTGCCGGCCATGGTCAGCGCCGCCGCCAGATCGTGCCGAACCTTGAGCGATGCCCCGGGTGCCGCAGCGAGCGGCCGCAGCATCTGCACGGCATCCTGCGCCGAGCCGGACATTGCCATCGACAGCGCCAGGTTCACTTCCGCGGCGTTGTCCTGCGGGTTGATGCCCAGCGCATGGCGGTACGCCGCCTGCGCCCCGGCGTGATTGCCCTCCAGATCGCGCGCCACGCCAAGATCGTTCAGGGCGGTGACGTTGCGAGGATCGCGGTTCAGTACGTGCAGGAACCGCTGCTCCGACCGGGCGGGATCGCTGGCCAGATCCAGCCGCCCCAGGCCGAGTTGGGCCCCCGCGGATAGCGGGTTGCGGTTCAAGGCGTTGGTGTAGCTGATCCGCGCCTCGTCGACGCGGCCGAGCTCGGTCAGTGCGTCTCCCTGCACGACCAGCGCCGCTTCATTGCCGGGATCGGTTTGCAACACGTGGGCGACGACCTGCAACGCGGTCTGCGGCGAGCCGCCGCGCAACGCCGCCTGGGCCACATCCACGCCGGGCTGTAGCGACGAGATATCGGTGGCCGTGCGTCCGCAGGCGGCCAACAGCACAAGAAGAATGAGGACCCCGCCGCGCATCCGCGAATCGGGCTCAGTGGTGACCAAAAGCGCGCATCACCCGGATCATGGCAGGACCGCCGGCGATAATAAAGACGGTGGGCAAGATAAAAGCGATGGTCGGCATGGTCAGCAGCACTGGCAGCCGCGCGGCGCGGGCCTCGAACCGTGTCAGCATCTCCTGCCGCATCTCGGACGACAGCACGCGCAGCGCATCCGAGATCGGGGTGCCGTATTGCAGTGTCTGTGCCAGGGTCGTGGCAAGCCGCTTCAGCGAATCGAGGCCGGTTCGCGTGCCCAGGTTCAGGATCGCCATGCGGGCGTCCGACATCACCTGCAATTCGTTGGCGGTTTGCTCGAATTCCTGGGAGATTTCGGGATAAGCATGCTGCAGTTCGGTGGCGACGCGGACGATGGCCGGCCCCAGCCCCAGGCCGGCCTGGGTGCAGATCACCAGCATATCCAGCGCGTCCGGGAGGCCTTGTTCGATCCGTGCCAAATACCGCTTCCGTTGATGACCGATGAGCCAGTCGGGCGCCAGCAGTCCGATCACCCCGGCCCCACCCGGCAGCAGCGTGTGCATAAAGCCGGTGATGCCCCAATGGGTCAGCAGCAGCCAGGCGATCACCGGCAAGCCCACCATCAGCAACAGCTTGCTGCCAATGAACAAGCCAACGCCCTGGGAACCGCGCAGGCCGGATGTGGACAGCGTGGTTTCCAGTTCCGACAGCGTGCCTGCCGAGACCATGCCGCTGCGCAGGATTGCCTTACCCACCGCCGCGACGCTGTTGACAACGGCGGCGCGGATGGCCTCCGGCTCGGCCGATTTGCGCCCCGTGGGCGCCTGGCCATGGATCAGTCGGATGCGCGCGGCCAGGCGCGTCTCGCGGCGCATTTCGCGCAGCATCCAGACGCTGGAAACCGCCAGCACAATGACGAACAGCAGGCCGCCGCCGACCAGAACCTGCGGGTTCATGACAGGCTCTTGCGAATGATCGTGCGAATGGTGAAGATTCCCATGGAGAGCGACAGCACCGCGGCACCAAACAAGTGCCGGCCGGTGGGGTCGGTGAACAGCATGTTGAGATAGCTGGGGTTCAGCGCATACATACCGCCTCCGGTCACGATGGGCAGAGCGCCTAGTACCATGGCACTGGTGCGCGCCTCGGATGCCAAGGCCTTGCCTTTGGCGGCCAGCGCGACGCGCTTGCGGATCACGTCGGCGAGGTTCTCCAGCGTCTCGCTCAGGGTGCCGCCGGTCTGGTTCTGCAATGTCAGGGTGGTGGCGAAGAACCGGTATTCGGCGATGCCGCAGCGATCGGCCATCTCCAGCACCGCCTCATCGACTGCCACGCCGATCGAGACCTGGTCCACCAGGCGGGCGAATTCGGGGCCAGTGGGTTCCGGCGATTCGCGGGCGACGGCGCGGACGGCTTCCAGGACGGGAATGCCGACACGGACCGAACGCACGATCATCGCCAGGGCATCGGGGAATTGCCGCAACAGGGCCTGCTTCCGCCGGCTTGCCGCCGCGCCGAAGATGTAGCGGGACGTCGCGACCCAGACGACCGGAAGTCCGATCCAGGAGATGTCGCCCACCAGGCCCGCGGCCAACGATTGGGCCACTTTTCCCAGCACCAAGGTCGCGATCAGGATGATCCACCATTTGGCCGGGTGGAGTTCCGGCTTGTCCAGGTCGAAGCCGAACACTGAAGCGGCGAGCGTCGGCAACGACTGGTTGCGCTTCGGCATCGCCTTGACGAAGGCGGAAACGATAACCGGCTGCACCCGGAGGTGCGGCGAGGATACCGCCGCCATGCGGGCTTCGCGCCTGGCTTTGACCTTCTGCGCCTTGGAAACCAGCATGCCGCTCATGCCCAGCCCGGCCAGCGACAGGCAGGACAGGATCATCAGCAGCCAAAGAAGGCCATGATCCATCATGGTTCGATCTCATCCAGGGCCGCTTTCCAGGCCTTGTCGAGACCGAAATAGGTCAGCCGCCGCATGAACGATGGCGGCAGGCGGCTGACATTGTAGCGGCCGAACAACTTGCCGTTCTGCCCTTCGCCCTGGACCTCGAACTGGAACAGATCGTTCAGGGTGATCACGTCGCCTTCCATGCCGCAGACTTCGGTGACCTGGGTCACGCGGCGGCCGCCGTCGCGCTGGCGCTCCACCTGCACGATCAGTTCGATGGCACTGACGATCTGGGTGCGGATGGCGCGCGAGGGCAGGCCCATCTGGCCCATCTGCACCATGTTCTCGATACGCGTCACCGCGTCGCGCGTGGTGTTGGCGTGGATGGTGGACATGCTGCCGTCATGGCCGGTGTTCATGGCCTGCAACATGTCGAACGCTTCGGCGCCGCGTACCTCGCCGATGATGATGCGGTCGGGCCGCATGCGCAGCGCATTCTTCATCAGGTCGCGCTGGGTGACTTCGCCTTTGCCTTCCAGGCTGGACGGCCGGGTCTCCAGCCGTATCACGTGGGGCTGCTGCAATTGCAGCTCGGCGGTGTCCTCCACCGTCACGACGCGTTCGCCCGGTGCGATCATCCGCGACAAGGCGTTCAGCAGTGTGGTCTTGCCGGAGCCGGTGCCACCCGAGATGATGACATTGAGCCGCGCCTGCGAGGCGATCTGCAGGACGCGCGCGACCTGGCGCGTCATCGCCTTCCATTCGACCAGTTGATCGAAATCGATGGTCTTGCGGCCGAACTTACGGATCGTGACGTAGGGGCCATCCAGGGCCAGCGGCGGGAACACGATATTGACGCGCGAGCCGTCGCGCAGCCGCGCATCCACCATCGGGCTCGCTTCGTCGATGCGGCGGCCGACCGCGCCGGCGATGCGCTGGCAGATGTTCGACAGATGCTGCCCGTCGCGGAACCGCACGTGCGACAGCATCAGCTTGCCGCTGCGCTCGATGAAGGTCTTTTCCGGACCGTTCACCATGATTTCGCTGACGGATTCGTCCTCGAGCAATGGTTCGAGCGGCCCGAGGCCCAGGATGTCATCGACCAGTTCGCCGGCCAGCGCGCGTTGCTCGCGCGCGTTGAGCTGGATGCGCCGCTCGGTGGCGATCTCCGAGATCAGGCGCTCCACGTCGGAGGTGAGGCGATCCTCGGGCATGGCAGCGACCGCCGTCGGATCGAGCCGCGCGAGGCAGATATTGCGGAGCTCGATGATGGATTCTTCCGGCGCGCTGCTCGCCGATGTCTGGGGCGGTGGCGGCTCGGATTTGGGCGGTGCGTTCGGCCGCAGGGGAACGAGCGTGGGCATCGACCGGCGGCCGAACGAAGGAGGTATATGCGCGCTCATGTGTTCTTCTTACGGAACAGACCCCAGCGGCTCTTGCCGCTCGCGCCGGGAATGCCGGCAGCGACGCCGGCGGAATCGAGCAATCCGACGAAGGCAACCTGGCGGGACAATTCATTCACGCCGGCACGGAATCCGCTGGAGGATGCCAGCACGGGTTCGCCCAGCGTCGCCGCGTTGCCGACCTGGCGGGGCAAGTCGGGGATGGCAATGTCCACCTTCATCTTCAACGCGTCTTCCACCTGCTTGCGCGTCAGGCCGCCCGGGATGCCCAGGCGATTCAACACGACGATGGCACGCTGCGCTTGCTCGTCGGCGCCGGGCAGCGACAGCAGCCGGAGCGTGTCGCGCACCGCGGCGAGCGTCGGTTCCATGACCAGCACGCGCTGATCGACCAGGTTGAGCAGATCGCGATAGAGCGGGACCGGCGCGTAGGGCACGTCGGCGACGATGAAATTGTAGCGGCTGCGCAGGGCGTCCAGCAGCACGTGCGCGGCGCCGGGCGCGGGATTGGGATAGATCGCCACCGCTTCCTCACCCGCCAGCACGTGCAGACGATCGGCGGCGGGTTGAGCGGCGCGCTCGGCCAGCAGCGAATCGACCCGTTCCGGCGCTTCGAGGGCGGCGCGGAGACCTTGGCCGGGCTGCACGTTCAACAGGAACGCCGCGCTGCCGCGCTGGATGTCGGGATCGAGCAATACCGTATGGCGGCGCATGATCACGCCGAAATTCCAGGCGAGGTTCACGGCCAGCGTGGTGGCACCGACGCCGCCGCGCACGCCGGTGATCGAAATCGCGCGTCCGCCCAACGCGGCCTGCGAGGCCGGCGTTTTGCCGCGCAGGAAGGCGGAGAAATGCCGTGCGACGATATCGCGCGTCAGCGGCTTGGAGAGGTAGTCCGCGGCGCCCAGGCCGCGCGTGATCTCGCGGTAGAAGTCGATGTTGTTGGTGTCGCCGATCACCAGCACGCAGACGTCGGGTTCCACCACGTGGGCGAGATCGCTCAGCGCGCTCAGTGGCTGGTCTTCGCCACTGATATCGACCACCAGCACTTTCGGCGTGGCCGATTTCTGCATCGCCGTCACCCCGGCGCGCACGCCGCCGCGGCGGATATCGAGTTGCTCGATGGTCACCTCGGCGAGTCCGTCACGCAACGCTTCTTCGGACCGGGCGTCGGTGACGAAGCCGATCAGTGAGGGGCGGTCGTAGCGTGCCGACGAGGTACCGTTGAAATCGTCGGGGCCGGAGGCCGATACAGGAAAACCTGCGTCATCAGGCATGGCTAACTCCCGCCGCTGGAACCGGACGAACCGCTGCTGGTGGAATTCAAGGTCTTCGGCTGGTCGTTCCAGACATGGCCGACTGCGAGCGTGGGTTCATGCGCGTCCACGGTGGGGGTGCCGTGCCCATGTATCAGATCCTCGGGATTGGCGACCATGGCGGCGATGTTCCCGGCGTTCGCACCGGTGGGATTCCAGACATCGGTTCGCAAATAGGGGTCCGGTGGTTGGCATCCCGCGAGCCCCACCAGGCCAGCGGCCAGAACGATAGGGGACAGCCTGATACGTGGCATCCGGTACCTCATTGCACCATAAATCCCGCTGCCCCCGGTATGCGCACCGGCACTTCCGCGGCCGTGTTGGCAACCTGCCGCATCAGCAGCAGACGCTCGAGATCGGTCGGTGGCGTGTAGTTGTCGGTTGGGAGATGCAGCGACGCCGGGTTGTCGACCGGCCGAACGATGTAAGGCGTGACAATGATGACCAGCTCGGTTTCGGTGCGCTGGAACTGGTTGTCCTTGAACAAGGCCCCGAGCAAGGGAATGTCGCCGGCGCCCGGAATGCCCGAAACGTTATGCGCCGTGTTCTGCTCCAGCAAGCCGGCGATTGCAAAGCTCTGGCCGCTGCCAAGCTCGACCGTGGTTTCGGCGCGCCGTATATTCAGCCCGGGAATCGAGATCGACAGGCCGTTGCTGGCGGTCTGAATTGCGTTGGCGGTATTGAGGTCGCTGACTTGCGGGCTGACGTGCAGGTTGATCTCTCCATTGCTGAGCACGGTCGGGACGAAGGACAGCAGCACGCCGTAATCCTTGTAGGTCACCGTGATCTGGTTGCTGGTGCCGCTGGCGACTGGGATCGGGTACTCGCCGCCGACCTGGAAGCTTGCGGTCTGGCCGCTCATCACGGTCAGGTTGGGTTCGGCAAGGATCTGCGCGAGATTGTCGCTTGCCAGAGCGTCGATGACGCCGTTCACGCCGATGCCCTGGCACGTGGCGCAGTTTGCTACTGAAACGGAGCTTCCCGCGGCACTGTAAGACAGGACCTGGTAGATCCGGCCAACGACACCGAATTGGGTTATGGCGGACCAGTTGATGCCCAGGTTGCGAACGACCTCGCGCGACATTTCGGCGATGCGTACGTTCAACGTGACCTGCACCGGCGCCGTGACGCTGAGTTCGTTATCGATCGTCGGCGTGGCGCCGGCATAGTCCTTGGCGATCGCCACCGCCTGGGCCGCCTGGTCCGGACTGGAGACCGTGCCGGTCAGCAGCAGGCCCTTGTCCTGCGCATGCACCTGCACCTGGCTGCCAGGCACCAGCCGCTCAATCATCGCCTGCGCCGACTGCGCACCGAAAGACGATGGCTCGACCGTCAGTTCGTACTGCGCGAGCACATGCCCGTTGCTGTCCATCGCGGCGACGGTGGTGTTCCCGGGCGCGATGCCGAACACGAACAGCGTGGATGCGCTGGCGGGCCGCACTTCAGCAACTTTCGGGTCGGCGACGAAGATGTTGGCGGCGGGCGCGGCCAACGTGACGACCTTGCCGTTGCCGGCCTGCAGCACCATGCCCTGCTGCTGGCCGCCGGCCGCCACAGTCGGCACGATCGCCGGCGCTTCCACGGCCCTGGCCAATGGTGCGCCGAGCAAAATGGCGGCGACGCAAATTTCACAGAACAACCTGATCATGGGTCTCATCACGGCCGGAACTCCTTTACCTCGCCGCCACCCTGATAAACGCGGACCACATCGGAACTTGGCGGCGGTGCGGCGTCGCCCAGCGCGGGCGACACATCCACTCCCCAGGTGGTCCTCATCGGGGATGAGGTTCTGGCGGCAACCTGCGAGGAGTCGGCGGAACGCACGGCCAGCGACAACTGCCCCAGGCGCACGGCCACCGAGATGCGTTCGGCCTGGTCCTCGGTGACTTCCAGCGTCACCGTCTTCGCCATCTTGTCCGGTGTCGACACGGCGCCCTGGATGATCTGCTGGTCGATCGCGATGACGCGCGCATCCGACAGCACGGTTTCCGCCGCGACGCTGTGGCCCGGAGCCAGATTTGGGCCGGAGATGTTCTCGGTGAGGATCACGTCCACGCGGTCGCCGGGCCAGATCAGCCCGGCCGTTCCGCTGATGTCGTTCACCGCGATGGTGACGGCGCGCATGCCAGGCGTGAGGACCGCGGCGAGGAAGCCGTGGTCGCCCGGACGCATAACGTCGACGTTACGAACTATTTCGCCTTTCGAAAGGCTGTGCCGCACCATGGCGCCGACCAGGCCGCGGCGTATGTCAGGGGTATCGAGGTTGGCGTCGGAGAGCCCTTGTGCGGAGATCGGAAACTCTTTGGCGGTCAGGTCTTCCGGCTTGAGCAATGAACCGGCGGTGACGCTGCGCGCGGCGACCAGCACGGTTTCGGTGACGGGCTTCTGCGCGATGGCGGCGGCGGCAGGTGCGGGCGGCCGGGTGGAAATCCAGGCGACCGTGCCGAAGCCCAGCAGGCCCACGGCCATCAGGATGAAGAAAGCGACCCGCAGCAGCATGGCACGCTCCTAGAGCAAGACGAGCAATCCGCCGGCCGCGATGGCGCAGGCGTAAGGCAAAGGGCCGCCGCGGCGAATGCGCCAGCGCTCGACGCGCAACGCGCGGGCGAGAAGATTGCGCGGCCGCTGCGCGGACGGCGGGGCGACGAGCCGCCGCGCCAGAAGGTAGGCAAGGGCGAGAAGCCCGCCCGACAAGGCAACAGCGGTGACGAAGCTGAAGGTCAGGGCGGGGGGCACCAGGATCGCCGTCGCGGCGAACAGTTTCACATCTCCGCCGCCCATCCATCCGCGTTTCCAGCAAAGTGCGGCGAGACAGAACACGACAGCGCCGATCAACAGCCCTGCGCCCAGGCCGCCGGCGACGGCGCGCAAAGCGATCCCTGTCACTGCCAAGGCGGCGGCGAGACGGTTGGGCACTGTCCTCGCGACAAGGTCGTGCATGGCTGCGAGCAGCAGTCCGGTGATGCCGGCCAGGACAAGTCCCGATGTGAGCAATGTTGGCCAGGTCATCGACATTGCGAACCTTGCACGCCGGTCGGAAGAGGGATCTGTGAGACGCACGGTGCGGCGGCGGAGGGCGCCGCCGCACCGGGCTTCTACGCAGCCGCCGCTGAGGAAATCAGAGTTCGGCGGCGATAGTCTGGAACTTGCCCTCGATCGACGTGCCCAGCCCCACGACGGTCGCGGCGATGACGGCGGCGATCGCGCCGGCGATCAGGCCGTATTCCAGGGCCGTAACGGCACGGCGATCGTATTTCAGTTCCAGCCAGATCTTCACGAATTCGAGCATAGATGTGTTCCTTTGTTCCGTTGCCTCAGGTGAATGCTGCGCAGCGGCCTGGGCGGTTGCGGTTCCATCGCGTTGCCGAACGCAAGCAAGCGGAGAAAACCATGAGCGGGGTTAAGCGGCGGTTTCAATTTTTTCGATCCTAACGGAATATCGAATTGCCATGGAATTTGCGTTACCTGAATCGACCGTGCGCGCTATCGGCCGGGCGTGATGATACGCGGCAGCGCTGACGGAATCGCCGTGGAAGGCGCTGCCGATACAGCCACTACCTGCGGTGCGGTGGATGCCGGCGACGGTCCCCAGATCCGGACGCCGGCGATTATCGTGAATTGCACGCTAGAAACGAGCGAATCGGATGTGGTGCCGGTCCAGGCGGCGAATACGCGCCGGCGGTATGGCAAGCCGAGTTCGGGCGTGTCCGAGTGGTATGCTGCGACGGCATCTTGCCAATTGCCGAAATGCGCCCGCAGCGAGGCCAGAAACCGCGCGGCGTACTGCGCATTGGCCTGTGGATCGAAGGCCTCGGCGAGACTGGAAAAAGCGTCGGGATGATACGAGAGGTTGATCTGGAAGCAGCCGACATCGATGTTCGACGAACCTGATGCCTGCAACGTGCGGACTGCCGCAATCGCGTTACGATCGGTGTTGAACAAGCGGCCTTGGCCGTTTGCGTCGATCGACCATGGCCAGGGAACGACCCGGCCGAGCTGTGCATCCCAGCGTCCGCTTTCGACTCGGCCGATTGCCAGCAAAAGCCCCGGCGGCACGCCGTAAGCCTGCTCCGCGGCGAGACCCGCTTGTTCACAACTCGCGTTGGGGTCTGCGTTTGCGGGTGAGTCCATCCCGAGCGCGATAAGGCCGCACAGTGCCATCTGCGCACCGCGACGGATGGTACGGCCGGTCATGATGCTACGAAAGGGCGGTTCGAGGTATTAGAAGGCACATCGAAATGGTTTGTCACTGGTGGCGGCGAAGAAACAATCCGGCCATGTCCCCCACTATGTCCCCTGGCCGGGCCAGGGGACATAGTGGGGGACATGGCCGAACCAGGGTGAAAGGGACGTGTCAGGCAGCCGCGGCAATCTGCGCGGCCCAGGGCGGCGGGATCGTTGCCGCCTCGGGCGCGATGCTCGGGTCGCGCAGGATGTAGCCGCAGCCCCACACCGTATCGATCAGCGTCGGTACGCCGGCCACGACCAGCTTCTTGCGCAGGCGGCAGATGATGACGTCGATTGTCTTCATCTCCGGCTCTTCCATGCCGCAATACAGATGATTGAGGAAGGCGACCTTGGTCAGAATCACGCCCTGCTTCAAGAACAGCAATTCGAGCACGGCGAACTCACGGCGGGAGAGATGAAGCTGCTGACCGTGCACGAGAACTTCGCGGCGATCCAGGCTGAGCTCCACCGGCCCAAGCCGCAGCACCGATTTCGCATGCCCCTGGCTGCGGCGGACAATTGCGCGGATGCGGGCGAACAATTCTTCGCTGTCGCAGGGGGTTACGATGAAGTCGTCAGCACCCTGGTCCAACGCGCGCGCCTTCGCCTGCGCTGTGGCCGTATCCGACAGCATTAGTACGGGAACCTTGAAATCGGCCGCCCGCATCATGCGAACGACCTCATGGCCTGGCATGTCGGACAAATTCAGGTCCATCAGCACCAGGTCGTATTCGTACAGCCGCAAGAACTCCAGGGCCTCGCGCCCGTTCTCCGCCTGCTCCGTCCGAACGCCGTGCTGCCGCATGGCGGCGGCATCGTTACTGCTTCGAGCAAACTGCGACTTGCCAACCCGCAACACCAACATGTTGAACTACCTTTTGCTGTCTCTGCCTGCGTTGGTCGGTTCCGAGCCAAAACTGAACTAAAATGCCACTTCGGGACAATTCCGCCAGACGGCCGACATGTATCGCGCCTGCGGCCTACCCCTCGGCCAAAAGGACTAGGCCGGGTGCCGTAGGCAACACGGCTAATCGGAAAAATCGCCGAGCCGTGCTTATTCTTGCGCGCGGGCGGCCGCGGGGGTCGGCGCCACCGCTTGTTCCATCCATCGTCCTCCGGACCATGCCATGTGGACCTTGCTCGATAGCGTCAGGCGCGCGCGCCGCGGTGCAGTAGCCGTGGAATTCGCCCTAACGTTTCTCCCAATCCTGTACTTGTTCGCGGGAGTCACCGACCTGGGCATCGCCTATTATCGAGAAATCGGGCTCTCCA
>Ga0335075_10002064_pt1 | contig 32663 bp, 20 predicted proteins | sample Lox_Sample_24_FD_206723 | JGI IMG/M metagenome (GOLD analysis project Ga0335075, IMG submission 206723) | Soil microbial communities from Loxahatchee National Wildlife Refuge, Florida, United States - Lox_Sample_2.4 | ecosystem: Environmental > Terrestrial > Soil > Wetlands | place: USA...
CAGGGGCTTCCCCCAAAGCTTCGCAGCGTGATGGAGATTCATCTTTCGCTCGACAGTTCCGTTCTGGACACAGCTGCCGCAGCAGGAATATCAGTGGCTGCCGCAAAGACCCGTCTTCTGCGGGCGAGAAAACTGATTGGAACCAGATACAGTTCGCTAAGTAAGTTGGCTTGTACACGCGGCGCCGCTCTTGTAACGATCGGGCCTGCAGAGGTGGAGCAGCTTCGAACCTGAGAGCCGCGTACGGGCTCTTAGACAAGTTTCCGGGCGGGTGCTCAAGAATTCCAGGCCATAGTGGAGGTCAGTATGATGTCAGCGCTCCTTGAAAATACGCTTCTGCAAGCGGGGCCGGTACCTATGGCCCAGGATGCATCGATGGTCGCGCGGGCAGATGGCGCACCGCTTCGAGAGGAGTGCGAGAGCCGAATCTTGATGTTGCAGCAGTGCATCTGCGAGTTGCTCATCAAAAACCAGCAACTGCGCATGCAGTTGGCGGAGCGAAGTAGAAGTCTGTCGAGGGGTGGCCATGGCAGCGAAGCGTACTGCGGTTCGAATGCCTCTTCTACGGGCTTCGCCGGTGAGCGTGTCGCTGAGACGTCGTCCACTCTTCCTATCTGAGCTTTGATCCATAGTTCATCCATAGTCCATGCATACGTGGATTCGGCCCATTTACCTGCACCCGCGGCGAAACGGAGGGTTTTCTCCAGTGTGCGCCCAGGTGGTTAATTGCATCTTTATGGAGCAACGCGGGCGGCGGCTTTGTTCCGCCCTTGCCCGCGATGTGTGGGTCAAGTTTGCAACAGCTTTATGGTTGAGCTGGATGATTAGCCAGTTTATTTGAATTTGCCGATACCGAGCCCCATTCCGTCGCGGTGCGCGCTCGATTTGGTGAGGGCGTCAAAGGCGACACCTTCGACCGGATGCGCTTTGATGGCGGCGCGGATCGCGTCGTCCACCTTGTCGAGGTTCGCCGGGTCCTGCACTACGGTTACGATCCAGAACGTTCCGGGGGCGGAGGTATGTACGGCCATGGTGTCGATCTCATACTCGAGGATGGTGCCGTCGGCCACCAGCTTCTCCAGCAACGGCGCGACAATCTCGCCACTAATCGCGGTGAAGGCGTTGTCGGGCGCATCGGCCTTCAGTTTGTATTCCGAAACCGAGACGATGCCGTTCTTGTAGGAGGCGCCGGGCTGCCAGTTGTAATAGCGGCTGGTTAAAGCGAGGTCCCAGTGTTTGGTTGAAGTGAGCAGCACGGGAGGATTGGAGGTGCTGGTGTAGTACTGTTCGAGGACCTTCATCAAATCACCCATCGACGTCGCCATGAACCAGTCATCGTGTGTCCATCCGTCGGGTGTGTGCACGAGGTTCTCGTCTGATCCGTATCCAATAATGGTTCCACCGGACATTGCCTTTTCGAGAATGGGGTCGTTTGCGTCCTCGCTTTTCATTTCTGCCCAGTGGGCGCGGGGAATCTGCCAGTTGGATACGTACTCGTAGACGCGTGGTTTCGGCTTTACGGTTTCTGTCTGAGCGCTCGCCGGCACAGCCACGATGGTCCCCACGGCGATGGCGCAGAGTACTGCGAAGACATTCCACTTGCTCTTGCTCATTATGAATTGCTCCTGTTGGAATTTGGCCGGTGTGCTGAGGGAAGGCCCTGGGCCGCGGCAAGTGTACTCCAGGGAGGTTGCGGGTGGATATGAGGGGGATTGCGTTGACCCCGATGTTGTTGTGGATGACCTGCCGCATGCGACGTTCACGGGCGAGGACGCGCAGCTGGAGGCGGCGATTCATCTGCTCCAGCAGGAGATCAAGACTGATCCGCGTCCGGTGCCTCCGCATCCGCCGTATCCGGATAAGTCGTTTCAGTATGGGAAGTGAGGGGGTGGTGATTTAGAGGGCACGCGATGCGTCCTCTATCACTTCGACTTGACGGGGTTTCCCATGGCCATGGTTTTGAGGATTTTGCCGCCTTCCTGGATTACGTAGAGATGGTTGGCGGCGAGGTTGGGGAGTTTGTCGGTGTGGCCGGAGGGCCAGGCGATTTCGACGTCGGCGTGGGTGGCGTGGTCGAGGCCGAAGTGGCGGCGCATGTCGTTCGCTGAGTAGTAGCTGGCGCTGGATTGGACTTCGTCGATTTGGACAAAAGGTTTTTGGCCGCGTTTTGCAGAGGACGGGTCGGCGGGTGAGTCGGATGGCGACGACGGCGTGGTGACGATGATGCGCGCGCCGATGCCGGTGCGGTTGGATTTGGCGCCGACGGTGCGGATCTTGATCCAGTTGCGGCCGGTGGTGGAGTCGCAGCGGAGAAGTTGCGGGTAGGTGTTGATGCAGTTGACGACGATGTCGAGGTCGCCGTCGTTGTCGTAGTCGCCGAAGGCGCATCCACGGCCGGGCGCAGGGGTGGTGATGCCGGGGCCAGCCTGGGCGCTGACGTCCTCGAATTGACCGTTCCGCAAGTTGCGGTAGAGGTATTTGGGTTCTTCGTAGGGCGCGTCGACGTTGGTGCCGTTGACCTCGGGGTAGACGTGGCCGTTGCAGAAGAGCAAGTCGAGCCAGCCGTCGTTGTCCATGTCGAAGAAGCCGACGCCCCAGCCGAGGAAGCGGGTGTTGACGCCGAGTCCGGCGATGTAGGTACGGTCGTCGAAGAATCCGCCGCCGAGGTTGGCGTAGAGGGAGTCGGTGTCTCCGGCGAAGTTGCTTTTGGCGATGTCGAGGTTTCCGTCTCGGTTGTAGTCGCCGATGGAGACGCCCATTCCGGCCTGGGGTTTGCCGTCGGGGGAGTAGGCGACGCCGTCTTCGATGGCGACGTCTTTGAAGGTGCCGTCCTTCTGGTTCTGGTAGAGGATGGCCTGGACGGAGTCGTCGGCGACATAGATGTCGGGCCAGCCGTCGTTGTCGAAGTCGGCGACGCCGACGGAGAGTCCGTAGGTGCCGAGGGTGTTGAGGATGCCGCTTTTTGCGGAGACGTCAGTGAAGGTGCCGTCTCCGTTGTTGTGGTAGAGGATGTTTTTTCCGCCCTTGAGTCCGGGAGGGCCGCAGGCGACCTGGATGCCCTTGTATTCGCAGCCGGCTACTTCGGGGATGGGCGCGGTCTTGATGTCGAAGTCGATGTAGTTGGCGACGAAGAGGTCGAGGTGGCCGTCGCGGTCGTAGTCGAGGAAGGCGCAGCCGGAGTTCCAGCGCTTGCGATCCTGGAGCAGGCCGGTTTCTTTGGTTACGTCAGTGAATTTTCCGTTGCCATGGTTGCGGTAGAGGGCGTTCTGTCCGTAATAGGTGACGAAGAGGTCGTCGAGGCCGTCGTTGTTGTAGTCGCCGACGCAGCAGGCCTGTCCCCAGCCGGTTTTGTGTTCGAGGCCGGAGCCGATGGTGACGTCGGTGAATGTTCCGTCACGGTTGTTCTTGAAGAGATGGCAGTGGGGCTGGTGGCCTGAAGGGAATCCGTCAAGGCGCCAGCCGTTGACGAGGAAGATGTCGATCCAGTCGTCGTGGTCGTAGTCATAGAAGGCGACTCCGCAGCCGGTCGTTTCGAGCAGGTAGCGGTTTTTGTGGATACCTCCGTAGATATTTTTGACGTTGAGGCCGGACTGGCGGGCGACGTCGACGAAGCGGACGTCGAGCGGGGTTCCGAGGACGGGTGAGGGCAGGCGCCTGGGCGCGGGGCGCGCGTGGGCGCTGTAGGTGGGCTGCGACATGACCTGCGAGGTCTGTTGCGGAGCGGCGAGAGCGAGTACGTCGTCAAGGGTAAAGACCAGCGCAGTGCTGGAGAGCGAGGCCAGAAAGGAACGGCGGGACCAGTGCAAAAATGAGACTCCTGTGGGTGGTTTGAGTATAGATAGACAACAGCCAACAGCCAATAGCCAATCGATCTCACCCTTCACGTGAAAGCGCACGCGAAGGATGGAGCACCCGCGGTTGTGGCTGATTGAAGATCCCTGTTCCCCACACAAGGCAAAGAAAGCCCTGTGTGGGCCACCTGTTGGATTAGTGAGCTGGCGGGGCAGTGGCGGTGAGTTTGGCGGCGGCTGCGCGCTCGATGGCAGCATCGGCCGTGCGTCCCTGCAGGGCGTAGGCGTTGGCGAGGGCAAGGTGCGGGTCGGCCCATGAAGGGTCAGCCTGAATGGCGATCTGGAACTGTGCGACGGCCTGCGCGAGCAGACCCTTCTTGAGCAGAAGTTCGCCGCTTTCGTAGGAGAAGTGCGCACGCTGGCTACTGACCGCGATTTGGGTGAGATGGGCGGCGAGCTTGCGCTGGGCGATGGCTCCGTCGCGGTCGCCCTGCTCGGCGAGGATAGAGGCGAGCGTGATGTGCGGGCTGGGCTGGTTGGGCATGAGCGCGATGGCTTTGTGGAGCGCGGCGATGGCTTTGTCCGGCTCGTCATTCTCCTTATATACAGTGCCGAGGAGCGACCAGGCGTTGCCGTTGTTGGGGCGGAGGGATACCGCTTTTTCCAGTTCGACCTCTGATTTGTCGAACTGGCCGAGCTGCATATATAGGACGCCGAGGGTGTAGGGCGGATCGGGGAGCTGCGGGGCGAGGCGCTGCGCGGCTTCGAGCTCGGGAGCGGCCTGAGCAGGCTTGTCCATAAACTTGAGGGCGAGGCCGAGGTCGTAGTGAAGGGCAGGATCATTGGGAGCGATGGCAAGCCCGGCACGGAACTGTTCGGCGGCGTGGATGAAGTCGCTCTCCTGGAGGTAGGCGACGCCGAGGTCCTCGCACAGGGTGGCATCGCTGGGGTGGAGCGCGAGGGCGCGCATGTAGATGGGTACGGCGTTGCGGGCGTCTCCGGTTTGCACCATGGCAAGGCCGAGGTTGATGAGCGCTTCGGCGTCCTGCGGACGGGCGGCGACGACCTGCTGGAACAGCGGGACGGAGGCGGCGAAGTTGCCCTGCGACTGAAGCGTGAGGGCGAGCTCGTATTTGGCCGGGATGGAGTTTGCGTTCTGCTGAAGGGCGCGGCGGAAGGCATCGATGGCCTGGTCGTCCTGCCCAGCGAGGCGCAGGGCGCGGCCGAGCTGGAGGAGATAGTCAACGTCAGCAGGAGCGAGGTTGGCAGCCTTCGTCAGTGCCGCGACGGCGTCACTAGGATTCCTTTGTGCGAGGAAGACGGAGCCGAGGTGGTAGTGGGCGGAGGGCAGTTGCGGATCGAGCACGATGGCGCGTTCGAACTCGGCAATAGCCTGATCGTATTGCTGTTGTTGCGCGTAGAGAGAGCCGAGGGCGTCGTGGAGGGTTGCGTCGTCGGGCGATGCGGCGAGGGCGTGTTGGATTTGCGTTGCGGCCTGATCTAAATGTCCGGAGGCGGCGAGGGCCGCGGCCCAGGCGATGACCTGTGGCGACGTGAGAGCAGGAGCGGACTTGGATTGAGCGAGCAGGTTGAACATCGCCGCCGCGTGGGGAAAATCGTGCACCTGCGAGTAGGCCATGGCGAGGTTAAGGATGGCGGTGTCGTCGGAGGGGTCGAGATTGTGGGCGGTCTCAAGTTCCTGGATGGCTTGCTGCGCGTCGCCCTGAGCGAGGAGGACGGTTCCGAAGGCGCTGTGCGCGGCGGCGACTTTTGGCTCAAGCAGCACGAGTTTGGCGAATTCCTTGTGGGCAGTGGCGAGGTCGTTGCGGGCGTAGGCGGCGGAGCCGGCGCGGAAAGCAGCCTCTGCCGCGCTGAGATCGCCTTTGGCGCTGGCGGTGTCTGTCTGGGAGTCAGACTGGCTGTGAGCCGTTGGGGGAGTAGCCGCGAGGCATGCGCAGAGCAACAGCGCAAAGGCGTGCAGAGATCGCATATCAGCGACTATTGTAATAGCCGGAATCGAAGTCGCTGCGCGGTTGATTGCAGTTCTGGTTAGACTTGGAATCTGTTGCGGGGAGGTGGCATGAAGCGGGCAGTTTGGGCAGGGCTGGCGGTTTGCAGTGTGGCGATCGCGCAGGTTGGGGGCTTTCATACAATTGATTCGCTGCCGTTCGAAAGCGACGGCATGGTGCTGCGCCAACACGTGGAGGCGGGGATGCCGTTTACGGTGGCGGGCGAACACGGCGTGCTGGTGGGGGAACAGCAGGGAACTTTTGAAGCATGGGTCCTGCCTGTGAAGCTGTTCAACGACTTCAGAATCACGGCGCATCTGAAGGACTACGACGTACCGATTGATCTGAATCGCGACGCGGCGGAGATTGAGGTGCATCCGGACCGCACGGTGATTACGTACGCGCACATCGGGTTCAGGGTGCGGCAGATCATGTTTGCGCCGGATGGCGTTGCGCAGGGAACAGGCGCGGTGGTGCTGTTCCAGATCAACTCAACGAAGCCGCTGGGCCTGACCTTCAGTTTTACGCCGGATGTGGAGCCGATGTGGCCGGACCGCAGCCAGGGAGTTCCGTCGCCGGAGTGGGTGAAGGAGGGTACGAGCGGGTACTACGTGCTGCACACAGATTTTCCGAATATGGCGGGGGCGATTGCGATGCCGGGCGCGGAGCCCGGAATCATGGCTCCGTATCAGGAGAAGCCGACGTTTTATCCGCTGCAACTGAAGCTGCACTATGATCCGCAAAGGGACGGGGCGCGGTATTTTCCGCTGCTGATGGCAGTGGGAATGACGGACGAAACGTCAACGAAACAGGCACTGCATGACAAGCTGATGCAGCTCGATGACGATTTGCCGCAAATCTATGCGGCCCATGCGGCGAGCTACGCAAAGATGCAGAAGGAGCGGACGGCGATCGATACTCCCGACAAGGACCTGAACCGGGACTTTGCCTGGGCGGTGACATCGGTGGAGCAACTGAAAGTGAAGCTGGATCCTTCAGGCGAGACGGCGCTGGTGGCGGGGTACTATTCGTCGGGCGATTCGGCGCGGCCGGGATTCGGGTGGTGTTTTGGGCGGGATGCTCTGTACACGATGTATGCGATTGACGGCTTTGGAGACTTCAAACTGAGCCGCGAGGAGCTGGAGTTTTTGATCAAGCGGCAGCGGGATGACGGCAAGATCATGCACGAGTACTCGCAAACGGCGGCCTTTATCGACTGGAAGACGCTGCCTTATATGTACGCCGCGGCGGATTCGACTCCGCTGTTTCTGACGGCGATGCTGAACTACGTGCGGAGCAGCGGGGATGTGGCGTTTCTGAAGGAGAATCGCGAGGCCGTGGAGAAGGCGTGGCATTTTGAGACGACGCATGACACGGACGGCGATGGGATTTACGACAACTCGCAGGGAACGGGCTGGGTGGAGAGCTGGCCGCCGGGAATGCCGCACCAGGAGATTTACCTGGCGGAGCTTGACCGGCAGGCTTCGAGCGCAATGGCGGAGCTGGACAAGCTGCTGGGCAACGATGCGGAGGCAAATGCGGCGGCGGAGCGCGCGACGAACATCGCCAGGACGATCGAGGAGGAATACTACCTCCCGGCGCAGCAGCGGTATGCCTTCAGCTGGAATGGGAACGGAAAGCGCGACGAGACGTCGACGATGTTTCCGGCGATTGCGTGGTGGAACGGCGACAAGGGCCTGGAGCATGCGGACAACAGCTTCCGTCTGTGGGCGTCGCATGATTTTTCGACGGACTGGGGGCTGCGGGATGTGGCGGCGAGCGATCCGTTGTACAACCCGATCAGTTATCACCAGGGGTCAGTGTGGCCGCTGTTTACGGGATGGATGTCTGTGGCGGAGTACCGCACGGGACATTCATTGTCAGGCTATGCGCACCTGATGCAGAACGCAGAGATGACAACGACGCAGGACCTGGGCGCGGTGACGGAGCTGCTGTCAGGTGACTACTACATTCCGTTCGGGCGGAGCACGACGCATCAGTTGTGGTCGTCGGCGATGGTGATAACGCCAGTGCTGACGGGGATGTTCGGGATCGAGACGGATGCTCTGACGAGGAGGATTAAGCTGGATCCGCATCTACCCGCTGACTGGGATGAGGCGGAGGTCGAGCGCGTGCATGTGGGGAGCGCGGTGTGCACGCTGCGCTTTGAGCGGCGTGGGCAAAGCATGATTGCGCGGGTGACAACGAGCGAGGGCAAGCCAGTGAAGCTGACGACTGCTGTAGCGGGCGCGCGTGTGATGGAGAAGGGAATGGCGATTGCGTTTCCGCTGCCCGCGGTGGAGGTGGCGATTCCACATGGGCTGCCGCTGCCGGGCGCAACGACCGCGCAGATGAAAGTGCTGGGGCAGACTGAGGCTGCGCACTCGCTGACGCTGAACCTTGAGGCGGAGGCGGGAACGGGGGTCACGCTAAAGGTGCGCCGGAATGCGGCGAAGCTGAAGGTGACGGCGGACGGCGGTACGTTGACGCCGGGTGAAGAGGCGAGCGGGCTGGATGGGCTTGAGGTGAAATTCCCTGCGGGCAGCGGCTACGTGCAGAAGACGGTCGTGCTGCGCTGGTAACGTAGTCGACCGCAAGAAGAGGCCGCGCCGGAAGCATGCTCTGTGAGGGCGGGCTTCCGGACACGGCGAGAGTAAAGGCTTCAGGCGCGTTCGTTAACGCGGCCGATCTCTTATTGCACGCGGCCAATCCAGGAAGCAAACGGTGGCAGCGTGATGTTGTTGAGGCTGCTGGTGCGCTCGAGCGAGGGCGCATCGGTGAGCGCGGTGGAGACGTTTGTGCCGGTGACACCCGCGGAGGCGACGTCGAGCGTGATGGTTTGCGGCGAAGCGGTGAAGTTGAGTGCGACCACAATCGCCGGTTGACCGCCGACACTTTTGCGAACGTAGGACAAAACGGACGGATTGTCGGTGTTTATCATGACCTGCTCGCCGTCGCGCATAGTCGGATCATTCGCGCGCAGAGCGGTGAGGTCTTTGTACCAAAGCAACAGTGAGCCGGGCCGATTCTCCTCGGACTGAACATTCACGGTTGTGTAGCTGGGCGGAATGGGCAGCCAGGTTTTAGCGGCGGTGCTGAATCCGGCGTCAGTGGTGTCGCTCCACTGCATGGGCGTGCGCTCACCGTCGCGGCCCTTCACTTTGGGCCATCCGCGAATGCCGACTGGATCGCGGACTTCCGCCTTGGTCTTTGGAGGAGTAGTGACCATGCCGATCTCCTGACCTTCATACATCATGGCCGTGGCGCGGGAGGTTAACAGCACGGCGGCTATAACGCGCGCGATGGATGCGTTGTGAACGCCGTCACCGTAGCGGTCCCAACTGCGCGGATTGTCATGATTGTCGAAAACAAAGAGTGGCTGATTGCCGCTGAGCTCGGTTTCCGCCTGATTGATGCGGGTGCGGAACAGCGACGCATCCATCTTGTTGATAAAACCAACCTGCATGTCCATTGGGAGCTGCAGTTCGTTGTGCGCTGCCCCGCCATACCACTTGTCGAGTTCCTCGATGTTGGGCAGATACGTTTCTCCGATGAGGACACGGTCACCGGGGTAGGAATCAACCAGCGCGCGGAGTTTGCGCATGACGACATGGACTTCCGGCAGGTTGCCCTGGTAGATCATCTTGACCTGGCGGTCGCCGAAGGCGTCGATCTTGCCAGTGTAGGGTTCGTTGCGGAGCTGGGGATCTTCAAACAGAGCGGGAACGGCATCGAGCCGGAAGCCGGCGACGCCCTTGTCGAGCCAGAAGCGGACGACGTTGAACATGGCCTGCTCGACCTCAGGGTTGCGCCAGTTGAGGTCAGGCTGCTGCTTATAGAACATGTGGTAGTAGAACTGCTTGGTCTTGGGGTCCCATTGCCATGCCGAACCGCCGAATGCGCTGATCCAATTATTGGGCGGGATGGGCTTGCCGTCCGCGGTGTACCCCTTGGGATCGCGCCAGATGTACCAGTCGCGCTTGGGGTTGGTACGGGAGCTTTCTGATTCCTTGAACCACGGGTGCTGGTCAGAGGTGTGGTTCATGACCATATCCATGATGATGCGGATGTGGTGTTTTTTTGCCTGCGCGACAAGATTCTCGAAGTCCGCCATGGTCCCGTACTGCGGGTCGATGGCCTCGTAGTCGGAGATGTCATATCCGAAGTCGACCTGCGGCGAGGGATAGCAAGGGGCGATCCAGATGGCGGTGACGCCGAGGGATTGAAGATAGCCGAGGCGGTCGGTGATACCGTTAAGGTCGCCGGTGCCGTCTCCGTTGGAGTCCTGGAAGCTACGCGGATAGATCTCGTATACGACGGCATGCTTCCACCAGGGGCCGTCGTTGAAGTTGGCGGCGCCTGCCTGTGCGGCATCCATAGCGGACTGCGGACCAGCTGCGAAGGCGGGCGCGGGACTGCTGACAAGAACGAAGGTAAAAACTGCCGCAAGAACTGCAGCGAGGCGTTTGAGAGAGCGTGCGCGTAGATTGTCGGTCAAGGTTGCCTCCGAAATGCCCTAACACTATAGCATTGCATGTGGTGGTTGAGATCGATTGCTATAGCAATCGAGAGCCTGAAATCGAAGGCTGCGTGCGGTGAGCTATGCGTGCTGGGAGGCTGCGCGCGGTTTTTTGCCGGACGCGAAGTGACCGCGCGACGCATGCAGGTGCGCGCCGCATGAAGTGCGGACGACGGTGCGCGTTTGAAGGAGAACGTCGACAGCCGGCAGGCTGGGGTTCGCGACGCGCTGGAGCATGGTGATCATAGCCATGGCTCCGATGTCATTGCAGTTCTGGTGCTGGGTGGTGAGGGGAACGGGAAGCAGGCTGGCATACTTTACGTCGTCGATGCCGACGATGCGCATTTCCTCGGGGACGCGCACGCCGTAGTCGGCAAGGCCAACCATGACGCGGGCGGCGGTGATGTCGTTGGCGCAGACGAGTCCCTCTGGCTTGAAGTCCTTGAGCAGCCTGCGGACGAAGCCGGGCTCTTCGGGGTCGCCGTAGCAGACGAGGTTCTGGTTGAGGCGCTGGCCGTGCGCAAGCAACGCTTCGCGGAAGCCGGCGACGCGGGCGAGTACGGTATTGGCCGACCCTGGCTTGGCAACGAAGACGATGCGGGTGACTCCTAGGCGGAGGAGATGCTGGGTGATGAGGTATCCGGCCTGGCGATTGTCAATGCCGACGAGGTCGTAGCGCGAGCGCATGGGGTAGGGCGCGTAGCAACGGTCGAGGAGCACAACTTTAACACCAGCGCGATCAAGCGCGGCGACGATGCGGCGATTGACGGCATCCTTTTGCGGGGTGAACTCGAGGGGAGCAAAGAAGACGCCTGAGACCTTTTGCGCGATGTAGCGGTGGCAGAGGCCTTCGGCTTCCTTCTCCTGCTGCGCGGGGCCGCCGATGAAGTGTCCCCAGAGGAGGGAATGGGTCTTGGAGACAGGGTGCTGCATCATGCCGCGACAGATGGGCTCGAAGATCTCGGTGACGCCAAGGTCGGGGATGAGCGCACCGAAGAGGTAGCCGTGCGCGCCGGAAGGCGCGAGGACGCGGGTTCCTGAGCCGGCGCGGCGGGTGACGAGGCCCTGAACCTGAAGCTCGTTGACGGCCTTGGCGACGGTGATGCGCGAGGTCGTGTAGCGTTTGCCGAGTTCAGCCTCGCTGGGAAGGCGGTCGCCGGGCTGCAGGTCGCCGGAATTGATGGCGGCGTGGAGATCTTCGTAGATCTGCCTGTACCTGGGGATAGAGGCAGAGGGGATAGAGACTGCGAGAGGCGCTGCGGCTTTGTCCATTTGGTTTTTGTTTGAACTGGTATTTGGCGCTGCTTGTCCGGTCGTACATAGGCGGGGTGGCTGGCCAGTCAGAGTCCAATGATGCTCGGGCGAGTGGAGAAACGGGCCGGACACCTCGCCAAGAGTGTATCGAGAGTAACCACGAAATGTATAGACAAAATGAGGTAATTTAACGATGAAACGTTGGAGGTCTGGAGGCCTGATCCCGGGCTTAATACTGCGGCTGGAGGCCGCAGGCCGGGGCCCCGATTCTGCAAGTAAATCGAGTGAGTAGAGTGAAGTTGCATGAAATTGGGTGCAAGTTGGGCCACGGCATCCCGCATGGAGGCCCAGGGAGGCAAGGCCAGCGGGAATCACTTGATTGACATTGACATGTCATTTGCCCGAAAACAGGCTCGCAAAATGTGTTGACAGAACCTGCACCGCAAGGCTAGATTCAGGTGGTTTTAAAAATAGACCGGATTAGAAGCTGAAGCAAAAGAACTCAGGGCAACCGGATTTTCGGCCAGCTTGCAGCGAGCGGGCGGTATGAGAACGGTAATGCCAAAGGAACTAGGCGGTATTTTTTAGGAGGGCTCAGTATATGAGATGCAAATTCCACGCGGTTCTTGCCGCGCTGGTCGTGCTTTGCTTGCTTCCGTTTGCTCCGTTGGCGCATGGCCAGTCGATTTACGGAACGATTTACGGAACCGTAACTGACACATCGGGCGCGGTAGTGCCAGGGGCAACCGTCACCGTGACAGACGTCACGAAGAATACTTCGACGAAGGTCCAGAGCAACGCCAGCGGCGCCTACACAGTCCAGAATCTGATTCCAGACGAATACAGCCTCGCCATCGGGTTCACTGGTTTCAAGACATTTACGCAAACGGGAATTCACCTTTATGCGGACACTTCGATCCGAATCGACGCGACGCTCGCAGCAGGCGCGACCAGCCAGACAGTTGAAGTGAGCGCGAATGCTGTTCCCGAGCTGAAGACGGACCATGCGGATGTATCCACTATTCTGTCGTCACATGAAGTTGAGAATCTGCCGGTAGCCGGACAGAACTTTGCCAATCTCCAGCTACTGCTGCCGGGCGCTCAACTGCTGCCTTGGAACCATGCCCCGGATGAAAACCCTCAGGGCAGCGCGCAGATCCAGGTCGATGGCCAGGCGTTCGGCGGCGTGGCGTACAGCCTTGACGGCACCGATAACCAGGACCCGATTCTGGGCATCATCGTCATCAATCCGAACCTCGATTCACTGACTGAAACGAAGATCACCACGCAGAATTTTGACGCCGAGTTCGGCAAGGCGGTTTCGGCGTTTATGCAGGCCGAAACGAAATCAGGCTCGAACACGTTCCACGGCTCGGCTTTTGATTATCGGACGAGCACGGCGAACCTGGCCCAGGACCCTTTTACCCAATTCCCGGCGTACGGAACGACTCCGGCAAGCCCGATTGCTCCGGGCCTGAAGAACCTCTTCGGTGGTTCCATTGGCGGGCCGATCCTCAAGGACAAGCTGTTCTTCTTCGGTGACTACCAGGGCGCCCGTCAGAGGGTAGGAACTTCGTCGTCCACCATCGTCCCCACAGCCCTGGTCATGTCCACGTGCCTCGGAAACAGCGTTGGCCCGAGCGGTATCCCGGGTTGCGATTTCAGCCAGTACCATACGCTTCCCGGCGGCGGAAATTATCCCATTTACGAGAATGTCGGCGGCGTGCCGACTGAGTATCCCGGCGATGTAATTCCGACTGCGGATATTTCTCAGCCGGCCCTGAACTACCTAAAGCTTATTTCCCAATACGCTCCGAATAAGTTGGGAGCCAGCGGCTTGATAGACACTTATGTCCAGGGCGGCACTGGCATATTCAACTCCGATGAGTGGGACGAGCGTGTCGATTATCAAGTTTCGAGTGCGGCGCATGCTTTTGAGCGCTTCAGCCGGTTCACTGACGTCCTGAGCGGCAATACGCTTCTTGGTACTGGGGGTGGTCCTGGTTTCGGACTCGGCGGTTATGGCGGTACCTCGCAGGGCCACAACGACAGCCTTGCTGCTGGAATGGATATCGGCCTCAGCGCGACGCTGTTGACTGATTTCCGGCTGGGTTACTACCGCTATAACATCGGCGATTCGAAGTTCGATGAATCCACTACGCCCATGGATACGCTTGGATGGGGTGGCCTGAACATTTCAGGTCAGCCGATCACGAACGGCCTCGCCGGCTTCCAGATTTCGATGCCGAACGGCGGCCAGACGGAGTGGGGCGCCGGTCTGAACATTAACCGCTGCAACTGCCCTCTGATCGAGAGGGAAGACCAGTTCCAGCTTGTCAATAACTGGACGAAGATTGTCGGCAACCACACTTTCAAGGGCGGGGTTGATCTTCGTTACGCGCGCAATCTGCGCGTGCCTAGCGATGTCGATCGCACGGGCCTGTTCGCCTTTAACTCTGGGGCAACAGCTAATAATGGCGTTGCCGGCCTGGGACTTGCGTCTTTCGTGTTGGGAGATGTGGAGAACTATGGACGTTACGTCAGTACCTCCACCAATGCCAAGGAGTTCCAGAAGCGTGACTTCTTCTACGCTCAAGATACATGGCGCACGACCCCCAAGCTGACGCTGAACCTCGGTATCCGCTACGAGTACTATTCGCCTGAAGCGGTCAATGCTCCCGGCAACGGCGCTCTGATGGATCTGACCACTGGCTATCTGCATGTTGCCGGCGTCGGCGGCATCGGCACCAACATGGGGTGGCAGGCGGCCAAGAACACCTGGAACCCGCGTGTCGGCGTTGCATATCAGTTCAATGACAAGACTGTAGTCCGCGCCGGATATGGACGAAGTTTCGACCTGGGCGTATTCGGATCGATCTTTGGCCATGTGGTTACTCAGAACATTCCGGTGCTGGCGAACCAGGAGATCACCGCGAACCAGAACAGCGCGACCAGCTACGTGCAGCCGTTTGATCTGACCACCGGGCCTCCGCCGAACGTCTTTCCGACGGTGCCTTCCAACGGACTGCTACCGAATCCCGGTTATGCAGTCAGCACCAAGGCGCGGCCCGATCCCATGCGGCTGCCTACACTTGACGCGTGGAACCTCAGCGTAGAGCGGGCCCTAACGCCGACCATGTCATTGACCGTGGCCTATGTGGGAAATAAGGGAACGCATACCCTAAGTGACGGCGACGGCAACAACACCAACCCGAACGAAGCAGCCATCTTCCTGCCAGCAAAGTACAGTGTTACGGGGTCAGCGTTGCACTATGATCCCAATGGCGGCACCTGCTATCCGGCCGGACCGAACTGCACCAATCCAATCACTTCCAGCGGCGCGGTGGCGTCTCCGCAGTTCTTGTATCGATACTACGGCGGCACCTTGCCTGCCTGTCAGGATGCGGCCTATCAGCAGCCTGCTGGTCTGCCGACAGGGGCCTGCGGATGGAACCAGAGTATCGGTTACTACGGAGACGATCAGGACACACACTACAATGCATTGCAGATCGGTGTAACCAAACGAATGGCGCAAGGGTTCACATTTACTTCAAACTATTCGTGGCAGCATGCGATCGACTATGCCAGCTCATACGCAACCTGGGACAAGGCGCCGGAAAGAGGGCCAGACAGCTACGTACGCCGGCAGCAATGGGTATCGTATGCTGTGTACGAACTGCCATTCGGGCGCAACAAACAGTTCCTAGGCTCTGCACCGACGTATTTGAATGAGATCGTCGGCGGATGGCAGATCAGTCCGGTGGTCAATATATCCAGCGGCCTGCCATTCTCTCTGGGGCTGAGCAACTGCGGTCCCGTCGTGGGCGGTACTTCGGCACCTTGTTATCCAAATGGGGATCCTTCGGCGTTCAAGGGTAGTGCCGGCAAATTCAACCCTCTCACACACTCTCGACCTTACTCGACACCGCAGACCTCCGGATTCACCTATCCGGGTCTCGATCAGATTGGCACCACCGGACGCAACAACGAGTGGGGTCCCGGCGCCTGGAACGTCGATACTTCGCTCGTGAAGAACTTCCCGATCAAGGAGAGTCTCTTCGCACAGTTCCGTGTTGACTTCTTCAACCTGTTCAATCACATCGATCCCGCTAACCCAAACGGCAATGCGAGTTCGATCAACTTTGATGGTTCATCCAGCATCACGAATGGAACCGGCTTGAACGCCCAGGGCCCGTATGGTGCATCCAGTCCGCGCCAGCTAGAGTTTTCAGCGCGACTGCAATTCTGACGCACCTCGTTTAACCTCCAAGACAGGAGAACTCTGGTTCTCCTGTCTTGTTTCGTCTAGAGTTAAATCCGATACATCCTATGCGAAGTTCTTTTCGGGCCGTGTTGCTGCTTACGTTCCTGGTGTCGACGCTGTGGTATTTGCGTAAGGCTGCTGCACAGACGACGGGGCAGCCGACTCCTGCCTCTGCTTCAACGACATCCACGGATTCGGTTGCTGCTGCAAACAGCGGTACGAATGGCGCGCCTGACATTGCCCAACTGCGTCTGATGATTGACCGAGGGCAATTTGCGGAGGCGCTTAAGCAGCTCGATGCGCTGGCTGCGCGAACGCCGGTGCCAGCGGGGGTGAACCGGCTGCGCGGGCTGGCGCTGTACTCAGAGAACCAATTTGCGCAGGCGGACGCGGCTTTTGCCGAGGCGCTCACGGAGGATCCGCACGATGTGGAAGCTGCGCAACTACGCGGGCTGACGCTGTTCCGGCTGGGAAAGCCGACGGAGGCGATTCCGCTGCTCGAGTCGGCGACAGGATGGGCCGCTCATACGCGAGTGGACCCGAGCTATGTGCTGGCGCTGTGCTATCTGGAGGTCAAGCAATACGATAATGCGCGGCGCGCATTTGCGCACCAATATGGGTTTGCGCCGGATTCTGCTCCGGCCTATTTGCTGACGGCGCGGATGCTGCTGCGCAGGGACAATCTGCCGGAGGCGAAGGAACTGGCGGCGAAGGCGCTGGAGATTGATCCGCGGCTGCCGCTGGCGCATGAGCTACTGGGCGAGATCGCGCTCGCGCAGCAGCAGCTGAGTGTCGCGATTGGCGAGTTCGAAAAGGAGCGGGTGGTTGATCCGCTAGATGGCAGCGTATATGACCGGCTGGGCGATGCGTATATTCGCGCGGGCCAATACAACAAGGCGGAACAGGCACTGCAGCGGGCGCTGCTGCTGGAGCCGTCGGCGACGGGTCCATATATATTGTTAGGCCGGGCGCTGATCGGGAACCAGGATCCGGCGGGCGCCGTGATGTATTTGCAGCGTGCAGAGAAGATGGACGACAAAAATCCGATGACGCACTGGCTGCTGGCGCAGGCGTACCGCTCGCTTGGGCAACTGGATGCGGCCAGGCGGGAGAGCGAGATCACGCAGAAGCTGGAGCTGAAGAACTGACGGGGAGATGTGCCCGGGGCGGTTTTGAAAATGCGTCAGGTTGTGGGCAGCCCGAACATTTGCAACAGGTTGTGAGCGGCGTCGACGGCGTCGCGGGATTTGAAGTCGGCGGGGAGCTGCATTGTCGTGGCTCCGGGGGCCAAAGAGCCGAGCTTGCCGAGTGCCGTTTCGGCGGAAAGTTGAGGCGTGCCGGGGCCGACGAGGATGTAGTCCACCTGATCTGCAATCAGAAGCATTCTTGCATCCTTGAACGAGCAGACGGTGCGGACGACGAAGCCGTGCTGCGAGAGCACGCGATGAACAAACATGCAGAGGTCAGCGGAGGGGTCGAAGACGAGCAGCTTGCGGAGCCTGGCGGGTTCGGGCTGACGGGCTGCGGGCTGAGTGAGGCATGCCTCGATGGCTTGCTCTTCGGTGGAGAAGCTCGGCATGTAATCCGCGGTTTTAGTGACGTCGAGCAGGTGTGCGACAAAGGGCTGCGGCGCTGCAAGACAGATGGTTCCGCCGCGCTTTTTGAGGCGATCGGTATGGCGCACGAGCAGGCCGAGACCCATGCTGTCCATGCGATGGACCTCGCTGAGATTCAGGACGATGGATGAGAATTCGCGCTCGGCCATATCGAGGGAGGCCTCGAGGGTAGTGGTTTCCTGGCCGGCAGTGATACGCCCTGAGCAGCGGACGATGTAGACGTTACCGCGAAAACAGGTTTGGAGACTGAGTGACATAGTTCCCTCGCTTGATGCCGTTGACAGGCGCGCGGAGGGGAGCCGGCACGGTATAAGTGCCTGCAACACGCAACTTGACAATATGGAACACGATAGTCGAGAACAAAGGTGTCCGTAAATGAATATCTGATGGATCGGAGTTTGTTTGTGGAACAACGGCCCGTGGTTGGGTTTCGCCATGTTTGCCGCGCATATCAATCCCCGAACGGAGGCGGCAAGCCTGCGCGTGCCGAGGTTCGATGACGTTGACCGCAAGGATGAAAAGAAGGTGGGCGGCGTGGGGGCTGGCTTGTCTGCTGCTTTGCTGCATCCCCTTGTTGAGCCACGCCAAGGCCGACCAGCAAGCCGAAGCGTCAGGCGCGAAACCGGTTGCGCAGGCTCCGGTGGTGGTAGACGGCAAGACGCTCTTTACCGTGCGGGGCATCCTGTCATTCACTGCACAGGCGCGCGCCCAGGCGATCTCGCAACGCATCAAGGACCTATCAGAAGAGGTGTCGTTTAAGCGAGAGTCTATTTCCGTGTCCGACTCCGCCAATACAAGCGATATTGTTGCCGGTGATACGGTTCTGATGACGGTGACCAATCAGGATGCGGAGCTGGCGGGCGAGGGGCGGCACGCGCTGGCGGTGGAATATGCGCAGAAGATCAGTAATCGCCTGGAGTCGCTACGGAGGAAGTATTCGATCAAGAGCATTATTCTGGGCAGCATCTATGCGCTGATTGCGACGGGCGTACTGATCCTGATTTTCAAACTGCTGGCGTTGCTGTTCCCGAAGCTTTACAGGAGGCTTTACGCATGGCGTGGCACGTATATTCCGTCACTGCGCATCCAGCGGTTTGAGCTGCTTCCGGCGGAGCGAATTGCGGGCTTGCTGGTGGTGGTGGCCAAGCTGATACGCCTGATCGCTACGCTGAACGTGTTGTACCTCTACGCGTCGCTTGTGCTGGGGTTCTTTCCATGGACGCGGGGTTACAGCCGGACGCTGGTGGGCTATGTGGTGTCTCCGCTGAAGGTGATTGACGATACGGTGCTGACGTACCTGCCGAACCTTTTCTACATCGCGGTCATCGTCACTGTTGCGGTCTATGTCACGAAGTTCATTCGCATCATTTTCAGGGAGATCGGACGGGGCACGATTACGTTTGAAAACTTCCATCCAGAGTGGGCGGAGCCGACATACAAGATTGCGCGGTTCGTGATTCTGGCGGTGACGGCCATAGCGGTGTTTCCGTACCTGCCGGGGTCGAAGTCGCCGGCGTTCCGGGGAATCTCAATTTTTCTGGGTGTGCTGTTCTCGCTGGGCTCGACCTCGGCGGTAGCGAACGTGGTGGCAGGTGTGATCCTTACTTATATGCGAGCATTCCGGCTGGGCGACCGCGTTCAGATTGCGGACACGGTGGGCGACGTGATCGAGTCCTCGCTGCTGGTGACGCGGATTCGCACGATCAAGAATGTGGAGATCACGATTGCGAACTCGATGGTGCTGAGCAGCCACATTATCAACTTCAGCGGGTCAATCCATCCGGATGGGTTGATTCTGCATACGACGGTGACGATTGGCTATGATGCTCCGTGGCGCAGGGTGCACGAGCTGCTGATGGGGGCGGCGCTGGCGACGGAGAACATTTTGGAGACGCCGCAGCCGTTTGTGCTGCAGACAGCGCTGGACGATTTTTACGTCCACTACCAGATCAACGCGTACACGAACAAGCCGAGCCTGATGCAGCAGACCTATTCGTACCTGCACCAGAATATTCAGGACAAGTTTTATGAGGCTGGTGTGGAGATTATGTCGCCGCACGCGACGATGGTCCGGGACGGGAACCGGGTGGCGATTCCGGATGACTACCTGCCCAAGGATTACCGGGCGCCACGGTTCCGGGTGCAAGTGGAGAAGTCAGCGGGTGGTGGTGGAGGTACTAATTCACACACTCCAGAATGACCCGATTCAGGACCGTTCGCGGCTGGCGTTGTCCCGACGATGCCTGTGAGCTGATGATACTCCGGAAGATTCTTGGTACAGTTACATCGGAGGCACGTATCTGAGCATCGACTTTGCGAACCGAACCATTGGGATGTTCCTCTGTTCTCTGTTCGTTGCGCAGCGCTTTTACGCGCTGCCTTCAAATTTTCCGGGGACGGCGCTTGCGTATCCAGGGGAAAGATGCGGCGACCGATCAACCACCGACAGGAACGCCGGCTTACAACATGCCTTGCAACGGGCAGAGCTGCTCGGGGCGCCGTGCTCCTAATCTGCGCACAGCATTACGACTTTGACGGTCGGCAGGGTGGACTGCATACATGCCTTGCCGGCAATTCCCTGAGGGGTATCGAAGATTTGCTCCGGATGTAGGGTGACAGCCAAATGAGCGTTAAACGGGATACTCTTTACAATCTGGCAGGCTCGATCACACCGATGTTTGTCAGCCTGGTTACGGTCCCGATCTTCCTGCATTTGATTGGGAACGCGCGTTATGGCGTGCTTGCGCTCGTCTGGTTGTTTCTGGGCTATTTTGGTGTATTTGATCCAGGCATCACCCGCGCAGCAGCTTTTCATATTGCACGGCTGCATGGGCCAGATCAAGGTAAGGAGCGAGAGAGCGTTTTTTGGACGGCGCTGCTGATCAATCTTACCTTTGGTGTTGTCGGAGGGGTCGTTCTCTTTCTGGTTGCCCGGCCGGTGTTCATGTCGATGTTCAAGATGCCGGAGTCGATGCGGGTTGAAGTGATGAAGAGCCTGCCATGGATGGCGGCTTCGATTCCACTGTCGGTGGTCGGGGGGGTGATCGGCGGAGCATTGCAGGCCCGAATCTGGTTTGGGTTCTACAACTCAGTCAGGACAGCCAATGCCGTGATATCGCAACTTGCTCCTCTTGCGGTTGCGTTCTGGCATGGTCCTGATCTGGCATGGCTGATCCCAACGGTCATCATCGCGCGATTGCTGGGCATTATCCCCACGTCTCTGGCTCTGATCCGGGCCATGCCGCTCGGGGTTGGCGGAAGAGTTGAACGCTCCCGCTTCAAGACACTCTTTTCCTATGGGGCCTGGGTCACAATAACGAATCTATTGTCTCCTTTATTGGAAGCAGCGGATCGTTTTCTCATAGGAAGCCTGCTGGACGCAGAGGCGGTGGCTTTCTATACAGTCCCGTTCAACCTGATGAACCGCGTGGCGGTAGTGCCCGGATCATTGGCCAGCAGCCTATTTCCGAAATTGTCGCGAGGCAGCGATGAAGAGAGTTTACGTCTGGCCTCTGATGCTGTTCTCGCGCTGGCAGCGGTGATGACTCCGCTCATTGTTCTGACCATCGGCGCTCTTCCTGTTTTTATGCGGCACTGGGTCGGGATCTACTTTGCACACCATGCCGTTCCTGTGGGGATCGTCTTGCTGGTGGGAGTCTGGATCAATGGTCTGGCATATATCCCTTATGGGCATCTGCAGGCGAGTGACAGGCCTGACATTGTGGCCAAGTTTCACGCGATTGAACTGATACCTTTCCTTGGAGTTCTTTGGCTGGGTCTGCATTATTTCGGACTTGTCGGAGCTGCGTATGCCTGGACGCTGCGTGTGGCATTTGACGCAGGACTCCTGTTCTTTGCGAGCCGGACATTTCCACGAGTGCATAAGCTTCTGCCAGCGGTGCTCTTTTTGGTTTTGGCTGCCATTCTTGCTCCGACGGCGGTTTTATCGGCTAGGACAGGATTGGAGCTGGGACTGCTGGCGGTTGTGATCCTCTGGTCCTGGACCCTGAGTCCTGCGCTCCGCTCCACTGTTCGCGGGTGGGTGCGCGTTCGAACCGCCGTATGATGAAAGAAATTGCAAACCTATGAAGCCCTCGTCCTCACGCTGCCGTATTTCTGTTGCGATGGCGACTTATAACGGGGAAAAGTATATCGGTGAGCAACTGGACAGCATTGCCCGCCAAGATGTGCTGCCGGTTGAGCTGGTGATTACGGATGACGGCTCGACCGATGGCACGCTGCAGATTGCGGGGGAGTTCGCGAGGAACGCCCCATTTCCTGTCAGAATCTTCCGCAATGAAACCCGACTGGGCTACGCCGATAACTTTCTGAAAGCCGCCAGTCTCTGTGAAGGAGATTTGATTGCATTCTGCGATCAGGACGATATATGGGTTGAAAAGAAACTGACAATCTGCTCGCGATTTTTTGAAGATAATGAGGTTCAGCTTGTAGCCCATTCCGCGCAAACGATAGGAGCCTCAGGCGAAGCAGAGTACTACCCTCGGTTCTCTAAGACTCGAGTTTGGGGGCCTTACAGTGTTGACCCATTTGCGAATCATCCCGGATTTTCCATGGTAATACGAAGAGACATTCTATATCTCATCGACAGCGAACTACGTCCCGACAGACTCCGCAGCCATGATCATTGGATATGGTTTCTTGCAACATGCGCTGGAAGAGTCGCCACGATCGCGTCTCCGCTTGCCTTTTACCGTCAGCACAGTGGGAACGCTTTTGGGGCGCCACGACAGAGATCGCTCACGAAGTTAGCAGCGGCCGTTGCAAGTACGCTCGTCTATGACGAATTCGCTGATTTTGAACTTGCATCCGCGAATCTGCTGTTGTTGGCTGCTGAGAAGTGGCCACTTCGGTCAATTCAGTTTCACCGTTCGGCAGAGAGGCTAAGACTGCGTTCGACGCTGCACAGGCTACGGACGAGGCTATACCAACGGGAGGCGAACCTTGCAGACAGAGTGATCGCGGTTGCTCGCATATTGCTTTTGGGTGGCTATTGGCCAGACCGCTCGGGCACGCGGCTGGGAGCACGCTCTGCGCTCAAGGACATTTTGTTTGGCGTGCCTGGAATTTACAAGCTGTCGCTACGCTCACTTCAGCCTTCTGACAAACGCTAGGGCACGTTTCGCAAACATTTATCAGGCATATATCTGCAAGAGTGAAGTTGCTCAATGCTCTTCCATGAGCAAAGATTACGTGTCTTTGCGAGTTGGATGAGGAACAGCAGAAGTTGGCGAAGACAATTATGCTATAGGAATGAGCTCGGACGGTTGGGACGTAACACTCATCCGTCTCCTTCGGCAATTTATTGCTAAAATCCACTTTTCAGAGTCAGGCGAGCGCTTGACTTTCAGAAGGATTTAGACCCATGGACTTGAGGCTATTGGCGCAAAAGCGACTGTCGGCGGGGACTGTGCATCGTTTGAAAGGCCCTATAAGGAAAGTGCTTCAATGGTGGTATCGGGACGACTTAAGCCGATTGGCCTGGCTGTACCACACCGATAAGTGGGGGTCCCATTTCTATACGCCTCACTATGATCGCTATTTTCGACCGATCAAGTCGAGGCGCTTGAACGTCCTGGAGATCGGCGTTGGGGGCTACGAGAATTCCGGAGCCGGTGGCGCATCTCTTCGCATGTGGAAGGCCTATTTCCGGAAGAGCCATATTGTGGGGATCGATATATTCGACAAGCGCCATATGAGCGAACATAGGATCGATGTCAGGCAATGTGACCAAACTGATGCAGAAGCCCTGCACCGTCTCTCACAGGAATATGGGGGATTCAACATCATTATTGATGATGGTAGCCACATGAACGAGCACGTCATTCGCTCTTTTGAGGTGCTGTTTCCTCTCCTAAGGGCAGACGGGATCTATGTAATCGAGGACACACAGACTGCCTATTGGCCAAGCATGGGCGGCGGGATCAATGCGCCTAAAAGCTCGATGGCGTATTTCAAGAATCTGGTGGACGGCCTTAATTACATGGAATTTCCCATAGCGAAATACCAACCTAATTACTTTGAAGAAAACATCGTCGAAATCTCCTTTGTTCACAACATGATTTTCATCCGCAAAGGAAGAAACGATGAAAAGACGAACCTTCCGGAACAGGTCGAACGAGAGATCGCATCGCTTCAAACGTGCAATGCGAGCTGATTTGAGGTCTTCCTCTTTGGTGGTGCGGTCAGCCTATTCAATCGTGAACCAGGGCCCAGGCGATGGTGGTGGGGCCGGGGTGGTGCGTTTCGGATTCGGCTTTGGTGTTGAGGTCGGTTTCGAGTGAGGACCAGGAGGTGTCGAGCTGGGCGGCGAGGATTTCCGGTTCGGTTGCGCCGACGAAGTTGAGCTCGCAGACGCCGATGCCGTCCTCGGATGGGACGGGCGGGCCGAAGACGCGGCAGGTGACGGGGCGCGCGGCACAGAGGTCGCAGGCTCCGGTGGCGGGGTCGAGCGCGGGGCAGGGCTCGTCGTTGGCGAAGTCTTCATAGCGCGGGTCGGACTCGTCGAGTTGGCCGGTCGTTGAGTCTCCGGGGAAGTTGGGTGTGAGGCGCTGGATGGACGCGGCGGCCCGGCTGCGGACGGCGTCGGCACGAACAGGGTCTTCGGCTTCGAGCGCGGCGAGGCCGTCGCGCAGGCGCAGGGCGTCGAGCTGGGTGATGGAGAAGATTCCGATGCAGCACTGGGTGCAGCCGAGACGGCAGTGGAGCCAGGAGCCGGAGCGGTGGGCCGCGTCGGCGGAGGCGGCGTCGATGATCTGGACGAGCTGGCGGTCGTGGTCGGCGAGGGTGGTCATGGCTGCAATGCCGCGATCTGGCAGGGATGATTCAACTATGCCAAGTATATGGTTGCCGATGTTAGTTTGGCATCCGGCGTGCGTCAGGCGAGAAAGTCAATGTGCTGATTCCATTATGTTTACTGGTGTTTGGGCGCCATAGTGCTCATTCCGGGTTGGTTATGGGTATGTTCCTGCAAGCAAATGGGTTAGAGGAAGTTAAGAAGCGATCAACCAAAGTCGGGTCAGATGGTGAAGCGGCCGGTTGAGGTGCGGTCAGGGGGGGGTTGTGGGCGGTCGGTCATGGGGGATTTCGAAAAATGGAAGAGGCGCAGGGACTGGCCGTCCAGGCAGACGCGCTTTGCGCTACACTCTTGTGCCAATTTGAAAATCTGAGGCTGCCCCCCGAAGAAAGCAAGAGGCGCAACCTAACGCTGCGCCTCTTTGCTCTCTATATCTAGTGTAGCAGTTTGGGGTAATTCAGATGCATTTGGAAGTTGATAGAAAAAAGCGGGTTATGAGATTTTTGGCTTGACAAGGGGTTGGCGTGGCGAGGGTTTTGGCAGGATGGCGGGTGCCAGAGGGGTTTTTGGCGCGCTGACAAGGTGCGGCTCTTCGAGCCGGACTACATTCGTCCATCTGGGGTCGTTCCGTCTGACGACTCCACTCCGGCCTGCGGCAGCAAGGTACGCTCCTTCAGAGCGAGTTCTTATTCACTGGCCTGAAGGCCAGTGCTTCCACCGGGCCTCGCTGGCGCGAGGCGGGAGGGTGGAGCGGGATAGGATTCGACTTTCTCCATCCTTTCCACGCAATGAGGGCGCACGAAAAGGACAGGGTATCGGGCGATCGCCGCGCTTAGGTGTAGTGGTTGAGTGATCTTTGATCCACCTTTCAGAGATCTGCTTCAAAGCGGTTGTGCTTGTTCGTCGAGATAGCAACAATATGCTTGACGCAAAGAATGCAGGCGAAAGACGATGAAGCATGCCTAAATCTCAGGCAGTCGTCGGCTCAGTTGGAGGGGCAACGTTTGCTATCTTCCTAGCGACTGCTCTAATGTGACCTGCCCCCGAACTCTCATCCATTCATAACTGGAGATTCTCGGTTGAGGTTTGGCGCCGAGATCGTCTCGTCGCCGCCGAGGCTGTGCGTATGTGGGCGATTTTGCGAAGACGAGTACATGGAAGCTTCCGTATAAGTTAGCTGACGGGACGATTGATGCGGCGCGGCTGCCGAAGGCGGTGCAGTGCATATTGAGCAATTACCGGGGCGCGAAGGTGAGCGGGATTCCGGAAGAGGCGATTCCGGCGGTGCTGAAACGGTTGGCGGATGCGGCGCGGCGGGTGGGGCATATGCCTCCGGAGGCGAGCCATCCAGCGCAGATTTATTTGCAACTGAGTGAGGCGCTGGAGCAGTTTGCGGGGCGCGTTTAGTTCCTGCACACATCTCTACGAGATGTGGGGCACACGCGAGGTGTGGTGCGCCGGTCTTTTCCCATGTCTCAAGAGCGAGACATGGGGACCCGGCTGAGATAGTTCGGACCGCTATTGCGGATCGAGGACAACATATAAGGTCTGTCCGTCCCGGTTGATCAGGAGTAGGACGGGTTGATTTCCCAGTCCGGAGACGGCCTCCTGGTACTGCGTCATGTTACGGACCGGTTTGCGGTCGACTTCCTGGATGACGTCGCCACGCTGGATTCCTGCGCCAGCGGCAGCGCTGGTCGGGTCGACATGGCTGACCACGACTCCGGTTACACCTGGAGGCAAGTTGAGTTGCTGCGCCAGCTCGGGCGTGAGGCTCTCGACCTGCATGCCTTTCAGGGCCGTTCCTATTCTTCCGGTTCCCAGCCTGGCCATCTGGCCTTTTTGCGGAAACGCGCCCAGCGTCACGTCCTTTTCGATTGTGGCGTGGTTGCGGAAGATTTTGAGATGAACGACCGTGCCGGGGGCCATTTCGGAGATCTGGACGCTTAAGCTGTCCGGGCCGGTGACCGGCTGACCGTTGAGATCCTGGATGACGTCGCCTCGTTCGATTCCGGCTCTGGCCGCGGGGCCGTCCGGGGTGACATCGCCGACCAACGCTCCGCCGCCCTGACTGAGGCCGAAGGCCCTGGCCATATCGGGATCAACGGCCTGGATGGTAACTCCGAGATAGCCGCGGATCACTTTGCCGTGGGCGATGATCTGGTCCATCACGTTCCGCGCCATGTTGATAGGAATGGCGAAACCAATACCTTCGTTTCCGCCACCTCCGGAAATAATAGCGGTGTTGATTCCGATGAGGTCCCCGTGCAGATTGATGAGTGCCCCGCCGGAGTTGCCGGGGTTGATGGCAGCGTCTGTCTGGATGAAGTTTTCATAGTGCTCAATAGCGCCACCCACTGATCGTCCGGTTGCGCTGACAATGCCCATGGTGGCGGTCTCGCCGATTCCGAACGGGTCGCCGATGGCGAAGACCAGATCGCCGACCTTGAGCCTGGACGAGTCACCGAGTGTGAAGGAAGGAAGTCCGGTAGCGTCGATCTTCAAGACGGCGATGTCTGTGCGGGGATCGGTTCCGATGACCTTGGCCTTGTATTCCTTCCGGGCCTGCGTATAAACCTCCACGTCAGAGGCGCCGGCAACGACGTGGTTGTTGGTGAGGATGTAGCCATCGGGGTTGACGATCACACCTGATCCAAGGCTGTACTCGCGCTCTTCCCGCGGAGCAGCTTGCTGGGGCCCCAGCTGATTGCCGAAGAACTGGCGCAGAAAGGGATTACTGAAGAAGCCGGGAAGGGTGCTTGGTTCCCGGACCGTTTTTGTGGAGGAAATGTTTACGACGGCGGGCAGCACGGGATCGATGACGGACGCAAAGCCGTTCTTAAAGGTGGCCAGGTCGACCGGCGCGAGATTGGACGCAATGTTCAACAGGGCCTTTTTCGGGGAGTTCGCGGTTTGTCCGGGCATCCTGATGATGCCCGCGCGCAAGAGCCCGCCGAAGCAAAGCGCGATCACCGCGATGAAAGCAAATAATACCCAACGCCTCCTTTGAACTGAATTGCTGGTGCGATCTGAACCGGTCATGACTTGCTCTCCTCCCCTGGCCGATGCCATTGCGGCATATCCAAAGAGCCCTGATTACGAGGCCAATGCCTTAATGACTCGCAAATAGTGAAGAATGTCATCACGCGAAAGCACTCCGACAATGCCGTTGCCGTCCATTACGGGCATCTGGTTTACGCCGTCGCGTCCCATTTTTTCAAGCGCGTCCCACAATGGGGTTTCAGGTCTGACCGTATCGAGCTTCTCGAAGGGAATCATGACCTGTGAGGCGGTGGTTGCGGGCCATGCGGCGCGAGACACGTTGTGGGCGGAAGCGAGGGTGATGAAGCCGAGCGGGCCGGAGGGTCCGGATACGACAAAATACCGGTTCCCTTTGGGCAAAATAAATTGTTCCACCAGTTCCTGAAGGCTGGTATCGCCGGAGACAAGCGGGAAATCGCGGCTCATTGCGTCGAGCACCTTATGATCGCCGACCAGGCTTCGCATGAGTTCCCACTGGAGCTGGCTGCCGGCGGCGCTCTCGAGGTACCAGCCGATGAAGCCGATCCAGAGGCCGGAGAGGAGGGCCCCGGTCAACACTTCCCAGACGCCCAGGAAAATAAGAGCGAAGCCAAAAAAGCGGCCAGTGACGGCAGCGGCGACAGTGGCACGCTTATAGGCATGGGTGATGCGCCAGATGATGGCGCGAAGTACGCGTCCTCCATCGAGCGGGAAGCCCGGGATGAGATTGAAAATGCCCAGGACGAGGTTGAGCAGCGCCAGATACTTCACCACAGCGAACCATGGCGGGGAGCCGGTGAAGAGAGGCTCCAGTTCCCAGAACAGGGCGGCCAGGGCGAAGCTGACCAATGGGCCGACAATCGCGATCCAGAACTCGGCGGCCGCGTTGGGCGGCTCGGCGGCGATCTGGGAGACTCCGCCGAAGAGGAACAGGGTGATGCGAGGGACTGAGAGGCCGTACCGCTGAGCCACGACGGAGTGGCCCAGCTCGTGTATGAGCACGCTGACGAACAGCATGACGGCGGTCAGCGCACCCATGGCCCAATATTCAAGGCGGCCAGCTCCGGGGAAGGCGACGGGGTAGTAGCTGACGGCCAGTATCCACGCGAGGAGACCGACGATCAGAAACCAGGAATAGTCCAAATCAATGGAGATCCCGAAAATCCGTCCGATTGGGATGACGTGACGGAACATTTTGTTTTTCTCTCACTTCGCGCGAAAGGCCCGGGTGCAGCGGTTGCTGCCGCCGCCCGTTTAAAAGCAAGGCAAAGATGGCCCTCGTGAAAGGCCATGTATTTTAGGAGGATTGGCCGGCAGGTAAGGGTTGCTTATGTGGCGGGTTAGGGTGGGAAGGGGGCACGTGTCTCCTGAGGCGAGTAATCCGGCAGCGTTGTATTGGCAGTTGAGCGAGGTGCTGGAGCAATTTGTGGAGTGACAGGCTGCATCCATGGAAATGGGCCTGGCCACAAGCAAAAAGCGCGGATGTCGCGTACCACAGCTATGATTGTGTGGCTGAGGGGGATGCGATGAAACTGTTGATGAAAATCAACATGGTGCTGGTGGTGGTGTTTGGAGTAGGGATGTGCCTGATTGCGTGGGGCTCCTACAGCTTTTTGATGGGCAATGCGAAGAAGCAGGTCCTTGCGGAAGCGGAGTTGATGCGGGCCACATCGAGCGCCGTTTTCGACTACAACGAGCAGCAGATCAGCCCCCTGCTGGAGAGAATGACGGAGCACGGCGAGCACTTTTTGCCGCAGGCCATCCCTTTCTATGCGGTAAACAAGACCTTTCAATACCTGCACTCGTCTTATCCCAATTACTCTGTGCGAGAGACAGCATTGAATCCCCTCAATCTGGATAACCAGGCAACGGACTGGGAAGCCGATCTGATCCACTATTTCCGAGATCATCCGGGACAGATGGAGCGCGAGGGCGAGCGGAGCACAGTGGTTGGCCCCATGCTGTATGTTGCGCATGCGATGGTGAACGATTCGAGCTGCCTCCAGTGCCATGGTGAGCCGTCAGCAGCACCCCAAGCGATGGTGCAGTATTACGGTCACGACCATGGTTATCAGTGGAAGGTAAATGAAGTCAGCGGCGCGCAGATTGTTTCGGTCCCGATGTCGGTGCCGATTGCGATGGCGCGGAGAGGGTTCCGCAATCTGGTGGCCCTGCTGGGAGCGATTTTTCTGCTGACCATTTTTCTGATTGACGTTGCGATGTACCTGGTAGTGATTCGTCCGCTGCGCCGCGTGGTGAGGAATGCGGACATCATCAGCAAAGGGGAGATTGATCTGCCACAGCTTGAGGTCCGCGGCAGGGATGAGATTGCAGAGGTTACGGCGTCGTTCAACCGCATGCACACGAGCCTGATCAAAACGTTTGAGATGCTGAACGGCTGAACGCGCTAATGCTTTTTTGATCTCAGAAAGGCTGCGCGGTCGGAATGGGAGGGAATTTGCCGGGCAGCCTCGCGATAGATGGAGTCGGTGTCGTCGAACTGCTCAGCCAATTTTTTAACGACCAATTTGGCGACGGGCCCGATGTAGACTGCGAGGCTGCGGGTGATGTCTTCCAGCGGGACAGGCTGCGAGGCGCTGTGCGAGGGCGTTTTCCGCTGCACGGATTGGGCAGGCGACAGGGGGCGGGCCGTGGCGGGCATGTGGATGGTTGGTCCCATCCGGACCGCGTCAAGAAGTTCCCGGGCAGAAGAGAACCGTTGTGCCGGGTCCTTGGCGAGCGTGCACATGACGATATCGGAGAGAGAGACGGGAATGAGCGGATCCAATGCGTGGGGAGGCATGGGGACCTTTTGTAAATGACCGGTCAAGATTTCGTAGGCGGTCGCGCCGGTGATTGGAAGCCGACCAGTCAGCAACTCATAGAATGTGACGCCGAGGGAATAGATATCAGATTGAGGCGTCGCCTTGCCGCCGCTTACCTGTTCCGGCGACATGTAGCTGATTGAACCCAGCAGATGGCCGGACTGCGTGAGGTCGGAGGAGTGGTCCGTAAGGGCGAGACCGAAGTCGAGCAGCTTTATGAAGCTTTCCGTAGTAACCATGATGTTCTGAGGCTTAATGTCGCGATGAACGACGCCCAGCTGATGGGCATAAATGAGCGCCTGCAGGACTTGTGTGACGAAATCCAGTGCGTGCGAGAGCGTGATTGTGGTTTTAAGGCGGAGATCGCGGAGGGTCTCGCCGCGGACCAGCTCCATAATCATCACAAGCTGGTCATGGTGGTAAAAAGCTGTGTGAAGCGCGGCGATGTTTGCATGGTTGAGCGCGGCAAGCGTCTGAACTTCGCGGAGGAACCGCTCGCCCATCTTCGGAGCAGCAGACTGGCCGGATTGCATGATCTTCATGGCTTCATGGCGCTGCGAGATGAGGTGCCTTACCTCATAGACAACGCCGAGGCCGCCCGCTCCGAGCCTGGCAACGATTTCGTAATCACCGATCCTTTGGCCCGGTTCAAGTTCCATAGGCAGACCTGGCGCCACGATTTGCCAAGCGCGGCGACCTTAAAGTTGATACATCTGGAATGATAGACGCTGCGGCATGCACGGGAGCTGGTTTGCCAAAGCTGGGGTGAGACGGATACCTTTATCTGTTTTGCTATCTGTTATGCAGGACAGATTGTTTTGCAGAGGTGAAGGATATGGCGAGCGGGGAGCTGAAATATCAGTCGGGGTTTGGGAATGAGTTTGCCACGGAGGCGATGCGGGGTGCGCTGCCGAAGGGACAGAATGCTCCGCAGCGGTCGAAGCTGGGGTTGTATACGGAGCAGATGAGTGGGACGCCGTTTACGGCTCCGAGGGCGGTGAATCGGAGGACGTGGACGTACAGGATTCGTCCGTCGGTGACGCACAAGCCGTATGAGCCGTATGTGCCGGCTGTGCCGTCGCTGCTCAGGAGCGGGCCGTTTACGGAAGAGCCGACACCGCCGAACCAGATGCGGTGGGACCCGGTCCCGATTCCGGAGACGAAGACGGACTTTGTGGACGGGCTGATTACGCTGGGCGGCAATGGCGATCCGGCGATGCAGGTGGGCGTGGCGATCCACTGGTATGCGGCGAATGTGTCGATGAGGAAGCGGTTTTTCTATAACGCGGACGGCGAGATGCTGATTGTTCCGCAGGAGGGCGCGCTAACCCTGGCAACGGAGCTGGGCGTAATTGGAGTGGCTCCGGGAGAGATTGCGGTGATTCCGCGCGGGGTGAAGTTCCGCGTGGACGTTGCAGGCGGCGCGCGTGGGTACATCTGCGAGAACTACGGGATGGCGTTCCGGCTGCCGGAGCTGGGGCCGATTGGGGCGAACGGGCTGGCGAATGCGCGGGATTTTCTGGCCCCGGTGGCGGCCTTTGAGGATGCGGGCGGGCATTTCCGGATTGTGAGTAAGTTTTTGGGGCGGCTGTGGGAAGCGGAGATTGATCATTCTCCGCTGGACGTGGTGGCGTGGCACGGGAACTATACGCCGTATAAGTACGACCTGAAGAACTTTAACTGCATTAACTCGGTGAGCTTCGATCATCCGGACCCGTCGATTTATACGGTGCTGACGGCGCCGTCGGCGGTGGCGGGGACGGCGAATGTGGACTTTGCGATCTTTCCGCCGCGGTGGATGGTGGCGGAGCATACGTTCCGGCCGCCGTGGTTTCATCGCAACATGATGAATGAGTTTATGGGGCTGGTGTTTGGGCAGTATGACGCGAAGGCAGAGGGGTTTGTTCCAGGCGGCGCGAGTTTGCACAACTGCATGAGCGGGCATGGGCCGGATGCGGAGACGTGGGCGCGGGCGAGCCAGGCGGAGCTGAAGCCTGTGTATCTGGGCGACACGCTGGCGTTCATGTTTGAGACACAACTGGCGGTGAGGCCGACGAAGTTCGCGCTGGAGACGAAGATCCTTCAGCACGAGTACTACGAGTGCTGGCAGGGGCTGAAGAACAACTTCAGGTCGGCGAAGAAATGACGGCGAAGGCGCGCGTGACGCCCATACGAGTGTTGATGCGGGGCCTGGTGGATTATGCGGGGCTGTTTCCGCCGGCAGGGCTTCACATGATGGAGGCGGTGCGGCGGTATCGCGCGTATTTGACGGGCGAAGACCATTGGGCGCTGGGACGGTTTGTGGTTCCGGTGACGAGGCTGGGGGAGTTTCCGCCGGTCTTCAACGAGGTGTGCTGCGGGGAGCGTGAGCCGATGTGGGCGCTGAGCATACTTTCGTCCGGAGACGCTGTGCGGGATGCTGGGGCGATTGGCGGACTGCCGCGAGGTGCGGTGCAGGTGGAGTGTGTGGAGGTGAAGGCGGCATCTGTGGCCGACGCGGAGAAGGTTTTGCGGGAGTGGTCAGGGCCGGTGGTGTATGTGGAGTTTGCG
>Ga0335075_10002065_pt1 | contig 32651 bp, 33 predicted proteins | sample Lox_Sample_24_FD_206723 | JGI IMG/M metagenome (GOLD analysis project Ga0335075, IMG submission 206723) | Soil microbial communities from Loxahatchee National Wildlife Refuge, Florida, United States - Lox_Sample_2.4 | ecosystem: Environmental > Terrestrial > Soil > Wetlands | place: USA...
CTGACCACTGGCCCGGAGTCCTGGCACAACCATGCCCACGACATCGTCAGCGCCGTCGTATACCTGCTGCTGGTCGCCGTGCCGTTGCTGCTGGCCCGCCGGTTCTCCGGCGACCAGCGCTGGCGCGGACTGACGGCGCCGCTGGTCGCGAGCTCGATCGCATCAGGGGCTTTGCTTGTGGCGTTCTACTCTGCGCCGCATAACAGCTGGGACGCAACGCTGCAGCGCATTGCGGTCAGCCTGCCGCTCGCGGCTGTCGTCGCGGTCGCAGTCAGGCTCGCTCGGCTGGCCGGCTCACCCGACCCGGCATCACCAGGCGATGCTCACGCCGGTGGCCACGCTCATCCCGGCCGACCCCGGCAGCCTGAATGAGATGAACCGGCGCGTCGGGCCCGACGTGGCGATCAAGGCGGCGCTGACGAGCGGCGGCACCGAAGTGCTGGCTCCGAAGCGCAGCTTGTACGGCGCCAGCAGATAGCGCCCGTTCGGCGTCATGGCCAGCGGACAGCCAGCTCCCTCGCCCTGGAAGGTGACACCGGTAGCCGTCAGCTTGGCCACGGTGCCAGTGCTGGCTCCGCTAGAAGTCCGCCGCACAGTGATGACCGCGGTCTGAGTCACTGTCTTGTGCGCGCTGACCGTCCCTTTGGTGGTCACCGTGCAGAGATAGAAGACCTTCCCGTCGGGGCTGAGCACCGCCGCGGATAGGGCCGGGCCCGAACTCGGCGACCTGAGCACTGTGCGGATACGCGCGCTGAGCGGCCCGGCAGATGCTGACGTCCGCAGCGCCCAGACTCGCTGCCCGATGAGTTTGCCGCCGGACCCGAGCGCCTCGCCGGTAAAAACGATCACGCGGCCGCTGGCCGACATGGACAGTGCCGTGCCGGTCGCGACGTTGCCACCGGATCCGTACATTGCCGCGCCGGTCCATCGGCGGACCTTACCCGTGCGAGCATGCAGGACTGCAAGATACCCGCTGGCCGATTTCGAGCACGGCCCGGCGAAATAGCCGATCACTGACGCGTTAGCGTCTGCCGCGACCGATGCCACGATCCCGTGAATGACCGGGCCGAACCGGGCGAGCCTGCCCAGCCCCCCGTCCGCGCTGAGCGTGGCCCGGTACAGCCGGCTGGCGCAGCGATCGCCGGCCTGTTGTGCGATCACGAGCCTGGTGCCCTCGCCGTATGCCGCGATCGCGAGCGCGTCGTAGCCTGGCTGCCGCACCACGAGCTTGCCGCTCGTGGCTGACCTGATCTGGAGCGGGCCGGCTCCTGCGACGCTCCCGGAGACATGCACGATGTCCGCGAAGTACCGCGGCAGCCCCGCTATGCGCCCGGAGCTGACCTCATGCGAAAGAGCCGAAGCCGGCTTCGCAGCCCGTGCCGCGGACGTGCGCGCAACGTCAGGCGACGCACCGCACGCTGCCGTTGCGACTGCCACCGCCACCGCTGATGACAGGGCCAATGGAACTAGCTGAATCCGCCTGCAAACGTGTACCGACATCATGGCCTCCCCGCGACCAACGGCGACCATCCGATGCGGCTAGCCCTGATGGATGTGACTCAGGTGCTGCTATAGCAGCATCAGATCCGCATCCATTTACGGCCGGCTGCGTGCCGCCCGTTCTTCCTGACGCCGCAGGGTCCCTTCTGGTTGTGAGCCCGACGCACCTGTTTACCTGACGGCTGGAATCAGCCCGGCGAGCAGCTCGAGGTGGTCGAGGTCCTGCAGATCAAGCACCTGCAGGTAAAGCCGGCTCGCTCCGATCCCGGCGAATTCAGCGATCCGGTAGGCGATCTCCTCTGGTGTGCCCGTCAGCCCGTGCTCGCGCAGCTCATCCGGCTCGCGCCCGATGGCCGCCGCTCGCTTGCTGATCTCTTCGGGCGTACGGCCGCAGCAGACAACCTGGGCGGTCGAGTAGATCAGCGACGTCTCATCCCGGCCTGCCGCAGCGCAGGCGGCTCGCACCCGGTCAAAGGCGGCCGCGGTGTCCTGGACGCTACCGAACGGCAGGTTGTACTCGTCGGCGTAGCGCGCGGCAAGCTGCGGCGTGCGCTTCGGTCCGCCACCACCGATGATCACCGGTGGCCGCGGCTGCTGGGCGGGCTTCGGCAGCCCGGGCGAGTCGTTCACGGTGTAGTACTGGCCGGCGTAGTTGAACTTCTCCCCCACAGGCGTTTCCCACAAGCCGGTAATGATCGCGAGCTGCTCGGCGTAGCGATCGAAACGCTCCCGCGTGCCGGGAAAGGGGATTGCGTAAGCAGAGTGCTCGGCATCGAACCATCCGGCGCCGAAACCCAGCTCCACCCGGCCACCGCTCATCTGGTCGACCTGGGCGACTGAGACGGCCAGCGGTCCCGGGTAGCGGAACGTTGCGGGGCTCACGAGCGTGCCCAGCCTGATCCGCAAGGTTTCGCGGGCGAGCCCGGCGAGCGTGATCCAGGCGTCGGTCGGGCCCGGCAGGCCGCTGACGCTGCCCATCTTCAGGTAGTGGTCGGACCGGAAGAACGCATCGAAGCCGAGGCTCTCGGTAGCCTTGGCTACCTCAAGCAGCGTGCCGTAGCTAGCACCCTGCTGTGGCTCGGTGAAGATTCGCAGTTGCATGCATCCATCCTTGCCGAAGCCCGGAGCCGACCGCGGCCGGCCCTGGCGGCACCCGCAGGCCACTAGCCTCTCGTCAGGGTGACCACGCACTCCACGTGATGAGTCATCGGGAACGCGTCGTAGCCGCGCAGCGCGGTCAGCTCCCAGTTGGCAGCTCGCAGCAGGCGCAGGTCACGGGCGAGCGTCGCCGGATCGCAGGACACGTACACGATCCGGCGCAGCGCCGACGCAAGGTGCCGGTCGGCGCCAGCCTGACCGTCACCGCAGAGCGCGTCGATAACTCGCCTGGCGGCGCCGGTCCGCGGCGGGTCGAGCACGGCCACCGACGCGCCGCCGAGGCCCAGCTGGCCCAGCACCGCGCCGGCATCGCCCCGGTGCACCCGAGCCCACGGCCATTCCCGCAGGTTGTGCCGCGCATCGCGGACCGCCGTCGCGTTCTGCTCGATAGCCACGACCGAGCCCTCGGAGCCAACTGCCTGGGCCAGCACGCCGGCGAACAGGCCCGCTCCGCAGTACAGGTCGAGCGCCTTCTCGCCAGGCTGGAGTGCCGCCTCGGCGAGGACAACGTCGGCTAGCACGTCGGCCGCGGCCGCATGCACCTGCCAGAATCCGCCAAGGCTGACTCGCCAGTCCCGGCCGGCCGCGCGGTAGGTCAGGTAGCCGCGGCCGCGGACCGGGGTCCGCGCTCCTCGCCTGCTGACCAGCTGGACAGAGTCGGCAGGTATGTCGGGCAGGCGGCTTGCTGCGGCAGCGCCGTGTACCAGCACACCTCGTTCCCGGCTCATCGGCGCGACGCTGACCTCTACCGTCTCCGCCGAGGGCCAGCGTTCGCCTGTCGCATCGGCCTCCGTAATGAGCTCATGTGCGATCAGACAGCGGTCGATGGGGATGATCTCGTGCGATCGGTGTCGGCGAAGCCCCGCCCGGCCGCCAGAATCGACCGCGAACGATACGACAGTTCGCCAGCCCAGGCCCGCGCCATTGTCGTCAAGGGGCTGGACCTCAACGTCACGGTCGATGCCCCCGATCCGGGTGAGCTGCTGGCGGATCACCTGGGCTTTGAGCACCCGCTGCGCCTGCAGGCTGGCGTGCTGCCAGTCGCAGCCGCCGCAGCCGCCTGGCCGGGCGTACGGGCACGGGGCAGGGACCCGGTCCGGCGATGCCTCCAGGATTTGCGTTGCCTCAGCCCTGGCGAATCGCGCCGTTGCCTGGGTCACAGTGGCCAAGACCCGCTCTCCCGGCAGGGCGTGGCGAACGAAAGTCACCCAGCCCGTATCATCCTGCCTGGAAACGCACCAGCCGCCATGGACGACCTCGCCGACTGTGAGCTCCAGCACGTCCCCGACGCTTGGCACGGAGGCAGTCCCGATAGTCACGGCCTACATCGTGCCCTGGCGAACCGGGCAGACTCCAGTGGGGTACCTGTCGGGTAACGGCGTTGCACAGGCTGGTCGCACCACCGGCCGGTAGCAGCATTCATATAGAAGGAATACGGTGACTGCACTGCTGCGGGTGGAAGGAAGCACGTGCATATCGTGATCATGGGATGCGGGCGGGTCGGTTCAAGACTCGCCCATACCCTCGAGGACTCCGATCACTCCGTCGCGGTCATCGATCAGAACCCAGAGGCATTCAGGAAGCTGCGTTCCGGCTTCAAAGGCACCAAGGTGACCGGCGTCGGATTCGACCGGGACGTGCTGATCGAAGCCGGGATCGAGCGAGCCGACGCATTCGCGGCCGTAAGCAGCGGCGACAATTCGAACGTGATTGCGGCCAGGGTGGCCAGGGAGTCATTCGGCGTGCAGCGCGTCGTGGCCCGCATTTACGATCCTCGCCGGGCCTCGGTGTACCAGCGCCTGGGCATCCCCACCGTGGCCACGGTCGCATGGACTGCCGACCAGATGCTCCGCAGGCTCATCCCGGAAGGCGCCGAGTCACTCTGGCGGGACCCGACCGGCGCGGTTGTCCTGGCCGAGGTCGCCTACTCCGACTTCTGGATCGGGCAGAAGGTCTGCGACCTTGAACTGGCCGCGCGCGCCAGGATCGCCTACATCTCGCGGCTAGGCGACGCCATAGTGCCCAGCCCTAACCTGGTGGTGCAGGAGGGCGATGTGCTGCACGTAATCGCGGCGGACAGCGACATCGCCGGGATTGCGAACGTATTCGCGGGTCCTGAGCCGGGAAGGGGTAGCCACTAATGCGGGTCGCGATCGCGGGCGCCGGGGCGGTCGGTCGTTCGATCGCTAAGGAGCTTCTCGACAACGGGCACGAGATCCTGCTCATCGACAAGGATCCGAGCGCCATCAAGGTGCACAGCGTGCCGAAGGCCGAGTGGCTGCTCGCCGATGCCTGCGAGATCAGCGCGCTCGACGATGCGCAGCTCGAACGGTGCAACGTGGTGATCGCGGCGACGGGCGACGATAAGGCCAACCTGGTTGTCTCACTGCTGGCCAAGACCGAGTACGGCGTGCCGCGCGTGGTGGCCCGCATCAACCACCCCAACAACGAGTGGCTGTTCAACGAGTCCTGGGGGATCGACGTCGCGGTCTCTACCCCGCGCCTCATATCCGCCCTGGTTGAGGAAGCGGTCAGCGTCGGTGACCTGGTCCGGCTGATGACCTTCCGGCAGAGCGACGCAAGCCTGGTCGAGCTCACCATGCCCGCCAATGCCCCGCTGGCTGGCGAGCGGGTTGGCAGCATCGAGTGGCCGGTCGACACGGCGCTGGTGGCGATCCTCAGGGACGGGCGGGTGATCGTGCCGAGTCCAGATGATCCGCTCGAGGCTGGTGATGAGCTGCTGTTCGTCACGAGCCAGAACGTCGAGCACGACCTGGCCACCCTGCTCGCCGGGGACCGCTGAGGCAGGCCGCCCAGCTCGCTGGGGGAAGCCGCCTATCGTGTCTCGGTAATCTCGGGCCCGCGCTCGAATGGATTCAGCAGATTCGGATCTTGTTCAGCCAGCTGGCTCTCGAGGACCTGCCGGGCCTCGTCGGGCAGTCGCACTTCCAGCGGCTTGCGAGGCGGCTCAGCGTGGTCGCCCCGCACCACGACTACGTCAGCGAAGATCTCCTCGAACGGCAGCGCGAGCTCCCGGTCGACCGCCGCGGCGCCGCTGATCAGACCGCGCAGGAACCACCGCGGGCCGTCGGCACCCATGAAGCGCAGCGGCTGTGGGGGGACGTCGGCGAAGTCAGGGCCTTGCGGGACCACCGTGGCCAGGAGCTCAGGCCCGAACGGGCCGTCCTGCTCCGAGCTCTGGCCGCCCGCCTTGGCGACTTCCTCGGCGATCTCCGGCATGACTTCGTGCCACAGGCCGGCGCTCCGCGGCGCGGCGAAGGGCTGGAGTTGCAGCCCGCTGTCCCCGTGCACCACCGCGACGGAGATGCCTTCTTCCTCGGAGACGAAGACCTGGACGTCGTAGCCCTCGCGTACCGGCACCAGCAGGCTTCCGAAATCGATGCGCTCTCCATCGGGGTACTCGCCCGCTCCGTCCCATGGCCCGGCCGAGCGGATCATCGCTGGGCTGATGGCCTGGGAATCGCGGAGCCGTGTCCAGGTTGCCGGATCGCCAAGATCAGCCGGCGCTTCTTCCTCGGCCGCGGTGTCCTCATCGGCCGATTCGGTATCGGCCGATTCGGCGTCGGCCGATTCGGCATCGGCCCACTCACTATCCGCCCATTCGTCCTCGGGCCATCCCTCGTCTGCCTCTTCCTCCGCCAGGTCATCGTCGGCTGCCGGGTAGTCTGCCTCGCCGGGCTCGAGCCCGGCATCGTCCTTGCCGCTACGGCGGCGTCGTCGGAACACCCCGCACGCTCCCTATCTCCGGCCGGGCTCTACCGCCCGGCTTGGATCTCGTTGTCGCCCGGCGGATCGCCGGCCATCGCGTGGCCGCCGGTCGAACCGTGGCCGCCATCGCCGCGCTGCGATCCTGGCAGGCTCACCACCTCCCGGAAGACCGGGCGTTCTACCTTTTGAATCACAAGCTGCGCAATCCGGTCGCCCCGCCGGAACTGGACCGGGTGCTCGGCATCGGTGTTCAGCAAAATCACCTTAATCTCGCCACGGTACCCGGCGTCCACAGTCCCCGGCGCATTGACGACGGTCACGCCGTAGCGGGCACCCAGACCGGAGCGAGGGTGCACGAACCCGGCGTACCCGTCGGGCAGCGCAATGCACACACCGGTGCCCACCACGGCCCGCTCCCCCGGCTGAAGTTCGGTGTCTGCGGTGATATAGAGGTCGCTTCCGGCGTCGCCAGGGTGGGCGCGCTGCGGTAGCGGCAGATCTGGATCGAGTCGGCTGATCAGTACCTCGACCGATCCGGGTTCGTTACAGGCACAACCCATCTGACTGCCCTCCGCTGGGAACTCTGGCTGGCTGACCGTATCGCGGCGGGCTAGCCTTCCGGCGCACGCAAGGCGTGCCACGCGTAGGAGATCGCCGCAGTGAACGGAACGGCGATGATCGCGCCCGGGATCCCCGCAATGATGCCGCCGACCGCGAGGGCCAGGATGATGCCGAGCGCATGGAGCCTGACGAACCGGCCGACGACCTGCGGCTGCAGCAGGTGGCCCTCAATCTGGTTTTCCAGGATGAAGACGCCCAGCAGGATGAGCGCGGCGACCCAGCCTTTGGTAGCGAGGCAGATCAAGATGGCAAGCGCGCCGACCACCAGGATCCCGATGATGGGCACGAAGGCCGCGATGAATATCAGCACGATCAACGGGCCCAGGAGCGGCACACCGAGCAGCCACAGCGCCAGCCCGATGAACAGCGCGTGAATGGCCGCGACCACGGTCGTGCCGCGAATGTAATAGACCAGCGCGCGCCAGGCTGAATCACCCGCATCATTGAGCCGCCGGTGCGCGTCGCCGTGCGCCCCCTTGATCAGGAACTGCCAGATCTGGGCACCGTCCTTGATCAGGAAGAAGGAGATGAACAGCATCAGGATCAGGCCGGCCAGGAATTCAAGCGCGTACTTGCCAGTGGTCAGCACGGTCCCGGCTACCACCGACTTGTGCTGCGAGATGTACTTCAGGCCCTCAGAGCTGAGCTTGGATAGCCGGACCTCGTTCAGATGGAACGGCGGACCCGACAGCGATCGCGCCACTTCGTTCGCGGTGTGCTGCGTCTCGCGGAAGAGCGTCGGATAGTCCGCGGTGATCTGCGTTGCCACCAGCGTGATCGCGCCGCCGATCAGCACCAGCACGATCAGGAAGCAGCACCAGGTGGCCAGCAGCGTGCCCACACCATGGCGGCGTAGCCAGCCAGCGAGCGGCTCCAGCAAGGCGGTGAACAGCAGGGCCCCGATGAACGGCAGGGTCACCAGCCGCAGGAACACGGCCAGGCGGAACCCCAGGTAGATGATCACTCCGATGATGAACAGGCGCCAGGACCAGGCGGCGGCCTGCTGCAGCAGCCTGGGCACCTTCACCCCTGGGCTGACCTGGGTAAACTCGGCCTCGGGCGGCTGGGGCTGTGCGGCCGGTGGCTCCGATCCGGGCCGTGCGGGATCGGACGTGCCGTTTCGGCCACCAGCGCCGGTCGCGCCCGGATCACTCGGACCGGAGGCAGGACCGGTTCGCCATCGCCACCGCAGAATGCTCCACCGGCCCGTCATGCAGTAGATCTAACCAATTACCTTTGTGGCATGCATTTCTATCGCGAGCGCCTGTACGCGCCTCCGCTGTGGTGGGTGGTCGGCATGATCACGATGCTGACGTTCGGCGCGATCGTCTGGACCGGATTCGATCTCGTCATCACGGCTGCGGTCTTCGGGACTCTGATCGCGGTCACCGCCGCGTTCCTGTTCAACTGGGGCCGGGCCACTATCGAGGTAACGCCGGGCGAGCTCCGGGCCGGCCCGGCCACCTTGCCCCTCGCGATGGCTGGCGAGGTCAGCGCGCTGGACGAGGCTCAGTCGAGGATTCTGCGCGGCCCGCGGGCGGACCCGAGAGCGTTCATGCTCATCCGGCCCTACCTGCGGTACGCCGTCTACGTCGAGGTCACCGGCACCGATCCGGCCAATCCGTACTGGCTCGTGCAGACGAGGCATCCGGCCGAGCTCGCGGCCGCAATCGAGCGATCTCGCCCCGTGGTCAGTCCCGGCGGCGTCGCCATGACATGATCAGGCAAGTCAGGGCTACCCCGGCGACCGCGGGCAACCGAGCGGTAACTCGGGAAAGCACGCTTAGGAGGACGGGCTGATGGCAGGCAAGAGCGGTGCCAGCGGCAAGATGATCGGCGCGCTGGTCGGCGCCGGCGCTGCCTTCGCGGCGCGCAAGCTGCTGTCCTTTGGCTGGAAGAAGATCACCGGCAAGGCGCCGCCAGAGCATCCCGAGGACCCGCAGGTCGCGCTCCGCGAGGCACTGATCTGGGGAATCCTGCTGGGGGCCGCGGTCAGCACGGCCCGGATGCTGGCCACCAGGGCGACCATGCACCGGCACTCACGTTCGGACGAGCCGGTATAGCCGGGCTTTGCCTGCACTAGCCGAGCCGTGCTCTACCCTAAGTCCGTGCATGGGAAGAATCGATCTCGCCTGACGTTCAAGCTGGCATACGCGATCCGCAACCCGGATCGCGTTGCCGGATACGCGCGCCGTCGCGGCCGCGATACCTGGCTTTCGCTGACCACACGCGACCACGTCAGCTACTACCGGGCGGTCATGCGCTCGGACACCGCCCGCAGCAGCGACCTCGCGGTTGGCAGCAAGACCCGCGAGTCCTGGCTGGAGCTCGGCCAGCTTCAGTTCGACTACCTGACGAGTCATGGGCTGAAGCCGGATATGCGGATGCTCGAGATTGGCTGCGGCAACCTCCGGGCAGGCCGCCTGTTCATCGACTATCTCGAACCTGGCAACTACTACGGCACCGACATCTCGCCTGACATCCTGCTGGCAGCGCAGCGCACCATGGTGGAATTCGGTCTTCAGCCCAAGCTGCCGTATCTCGCGCTCGTCAACGACTTGCGGCTGGATTTCCTGCCGGACGGGCACTTCGACGTCGTGCACGCGCACAGCGTCTTCTCGCATTCGCCACTGAGCGTGATAGACGAGTGCCTCGCCAACGTTGGCCGGATCATGGCTCGCGGTGGGTTCTTCGACTTCACCTTTGACCGGACCCAGGGCAGCGAGCACCAGGTCTTGCGCGAGGACTTCTACTACCGCACCGAGACGCTGACCGACCTGGCCCGACGCCACGGCCTAGAGGCCGAGTTCATGCCGGACTGGGAGGAAACCGGTCATCACCAGTCCAAGATGCGGGTGACAAAGCCCGCTTGACCTGCGCCTCGACAGCACGAGTACTCCGCTTCCGCCGGACGCGTCATACTTGTACGTGAGCGGGAGTGCCGCTCGGAGGTACTGATGCCAGACGACCTGAACGACCCGAGAATCTCGGCATACCGCCCGCAGAAGTGGTGGCGGGTCCTCCCAAAGCCTCCAGGGCCAGCGCCGCGGCCCAGCAAGGCCGAGCGCGAACGGGCAGAGCGCATCCAAGCACGCGCAGAACGGCTGCACCTGGCCGGCCTGACCAACGCCGCGACGCTCGTCATGGGCGTGGTCCTCGTCGCGGTCATCCTCATGGTCGTTCTGATCATGATGAGCCGCCACTAGTGATCAGCCATAGCCGCCTGGGTCGTCGGGCACGACCGGGAGGGTGCGGGCTGGCCGGCATAGCAGCCGGGATATTTTCCGGCGCGTACTGAGACCAGACTGGTAGCAACCAGATTGCCGGGCATAGTGGTCCAGGAGGTGGAGATGGCTGCCCACATGGAGGCTGCGCCGTCCAGGGTTCTCGGCATGGTCCTGGCCGGTGGCGCTGGCAAGCGCCTTGCCCCGCTTACCGCCGACCGGGCAAAGCCGGCGGTACCGTTCGGCGGGCTCTACCGGCTGGTCGATTTCGCGCTGTCCAACCTGGTCAACGCCGGGATGCGGCGCATCTGCGTGCTCACCCAGTACAAGAGCCACAGCCTGGACCGGCATATCACCACCACGTGGCGGCTGAGCAGCCTGCTCGGCAACTACGTGACTCCGGTCCCGGCTCAGCAGCGGCTGGGGCCGCACTGGTACACGGGGTCCGCCGACGCCATCTATCAGTCGCTGAACCTCATCTTTGACGACCAGCCGGACATCGTCGCGGTCTTCGGCGCCGACCACGTGTTCCGGATGGACCCGCAGCAGATGATCAACCGGCACATCGAGCTGGGCGCCGGCGTGACGGTGGCGGCCATCCCGGTGCCGCGGATGGAGGCAACGGCGTTTGGCGTCATCGCGGTCGGGCCGGATGGGCACACGATCGAGGAATTCCTCGAGAAGCCACCCGATCCGCCTGCGATGCCCGGCCGGGCTGATATGGCGTTCGCGTCGATGGGCATCTACGTCTTCAGCACCGACGTGCTGGTGGACGCGCTCCGCGAAGATGCCGCCGACGACGGGAGCCGGCACGACATGGGCGGCGATATCGTCCCGATGCTCGTCCAGAAGGGCACGGCGCAGGTCTACGACTTCCTCGACAACAAGGTCCCCGGTGCCGAGCCTCGCGATGCCGGGTACTGGCGCGATGTCGGGACGCTGGATTCTTACTTCGACGCGCAGATGGACCTGTGCGCAGTGCATCCGGTGTTCAACCTGTACAACGACAAGTGGCCGATCCTCACGCAGGTGCCCTCCCAGCCTCCGGCGAAGTTCGTCCACGACAGCGGCGACCGGGTCGGCCGGGCCATCAACAGCGTTGTCAGCAACGGGGTAATCGTGTCCGGGGGCCTGGTCCGGGACGCAGTGCTGTCGCCGGGTGTGCGGGTCAACAGCTGGTCCAGAGTCGAGCGCGCAGTCGTCCTGCACAACACCAGGATCGGGCGGCATGCCATCGTGGAGAACGCCATCCTCGACAAGAACGTGAATGTACCCGAGGGCGCCGTCATCGGCGTCGACAAGGAGCATGACCGGGCCAGGGGCTTCGTGGTATCCGAGGGTGGCATCACCGTCGTCGGCAAGGGCCAGGAAGTACCGCTGTGACCGGAGCACGTTGATGCCGGAACCCTTGATGACAAAGCGACCGTCATGACGGGAACGAGGCAGTGACCGAGCCTGCTGCCATGCCCGCGCGGCCGCTCCGGGTCGCGATGTTCACCAGGGAGTATCCGCCGGAGGTCTACGGCGGGGCCGGGGTGCACGTGGAGTACCTGGCACGGTCGCTAGCCGGCTTGGTCGATCTCGCCGTGCATTGCCAGGGCGCCGACCGCCCCGACGCCATCGCGCACCGGCCCTGGGCCCAGCTGTCCGCGGCTAACTCGGCCTTGCAGGTCATCTCCACCGACCTGTCGATGACCGAGGCAGCGGGCGGCGCCGATCTGGTGCACTCGCATACCTGGTACGCCAACCTGGCCGGGCACCTCAGCTCACTGCTCTACGGAATACCGCACGTCATGACTGCACACTCGCTCGAGCCGCTGCGCCCGTGGAAAGCTGAGCAGTTGGGCGGTGGTTATGCGCTGTCGAGCTGGTGTGAGCGTACGGCTATCGAGTCCGCCGCTGCCGTCATTGCCGTATCGAACGGCATGGCCGCTGATATTCGTGCGTCCTACCCGCAGGTACCAGCCGAGCGAGTGCACGTGATTTACAACGGCATTGACGCGAGCCAGTACCGTCCCGACCCGGGACGCGAGGTGCTGGACCGGTTCGGCATTGATCCTGGCCAGCCGTCGGTAGTGTTCGTCGGGCGGATCACCCGGCAGAAGGGCTTGCCGGTGCTGCTGCGCGCGGCCGAGTGGATCGACCCGGCGGCACAACTCGTGCTGTGCGCGGGTCAGGCCGACACGGCCGAACTGCAAGCCGAGGTCACCGGCCTTGTCGAGCACTTGCGCGCGACCCGGTCCGGAGTGATCTGGCTGCCGGGCATGCTGGCCAAGTCCGAGGTGATCCAGATCCTCAGCCATGCCACCGTGTTCGCGTGCCCCTCGGAGTACGAGCCGCTCGGCATCGTCAACCTGGAAGCGATGGCTTGCGGTAGTGCCGTCGTTGCCTCGGCGGTCGGCGGGATCCCCGAGGTGGTGGCCGACGGCCAGACTGGCCTGCTCGTGCCGCCGGGCGACGAGCAGGCGCTGGCCGCTGCCATCAACGCCGTGGTCGGCGATCTGACTCTGGCGGCTGAGCTCGGCCGCTGCGGCCGCGACCGGGCGGTAGCAGAGTTCAGCTGGGACAAGGTCGCCGCTCAGACAGCGGAGCTCTACCTGCGGCTGGCTCGCCGCTAGCCCTCTGCCGTCGGCCTCAGTATGCTGTCTTGAGATACATCTTGACTTGGAGGACAGCCATGCAGCCCACCGGCGAGCCGCAGCCCCAGCCGATCCGGGCTGGCGACCGGGACCGGGACGCGGTAGTGCACCGACTCCAGGAGTCGTTCGCCGAGGGCAGGCTCGATGACGACGAGTTCGACCGCCGGACAAGGGCCGCCCTTACCGCCACCATGGACACAGACCTGGCCATGCTCACCCGTGACCTGCCTGAGCGTGCCGACTCGGTCCGGCCGATCGCTCCGGCCACGGGCCAGCGCACGCCGGGCCGCTTCGCTATCGCGTACAAGAGCTCGATCCGGCGGGGCGGTCGCTGGCAGGTGCCTCAGCAGTTCAGGGCTATCGTCTACAAGGGCAGCGGCAACATCGACCTGCGCGCTGCCGAGCTGACCGCACCGGCGACGACTATCTTCGCGATCGCTTACAAGTCACGGATCGACGTGCTGGTGCCGCTGGGCGTCCGAGTGAACCTTGAGGGCTTCGGCGTCAGCAAGGGCTGGTCGGCTGAGGAGGACCTGGAGAGCCGCTTGCCAGCGGACGCGCCGGTCGTGCACATCCGTGGGATCGGCTATAAGGGCACGATCGAAGTCAGCACGAGACCCCGTAGTCTCGGCTCATCGGGCCAGCAGTCGCTGCCCAGCTGACCGGATGCCGGGGGGCCACCGGCGGTGACGCGTCAGCGCTTCTACTTCGAACGGGGCCGACCCGTCGAGGTAATCATCTGGTGGGCCGGCCGTGGCCCGCATAACGTCCTGATCCGGCGCGAGAGCGGGCAGTTGGTAGTCCGGCCGTTCCGCGGCCTGCGCCGATTGCCTGAGCCGGCCATCCAGCACTTGTCAGGTGACTGAGCCCGCCGCGGCGCCGGTGACTTTGTCGCCCCAGCGGACGATCTCCGCCTCCAGGTCCAGCGGCCTGATCATCGAGCCGTCAGCGGTCTCCTGCTCCCAGTCCTCGGCGGGCACCCGCCACATGACCTCGAACTCGATCCCGCTCGGGTCTTTGGCGTAGAGCGACTTCGAAACCCGGTGATCACTGGCCCCGACGAGCGCGTTCCTGGCTGCCAGCCGCTCTCTAACCTCGGCGAGATCACTCAGCGTGCCCACCTCCCACGCCAGGTGATACAGGCCAAGGTAGGCGCCGACCGGAAGCATGCCGTCGGGGACTGAGAAAAGCCCCAGGTCGTGATCGTTAGCCGTACCCTGCGCCCGCAGGAAGGCGGCCCGGCCGGGTATTTCCATGGCTATCTCGAAGCCGAGCGTGTCGGTGTAGAAATCAACGCTTGCAGCAAGATCCTGTACGTACAAAACGGCGTGGTTCAATCGGCGGACAGCCATCAGCGTGCTCCCTTCAGTTCCATCGCCATAATGCCCGCCCGGTCCGCCGCATTCCCCTGCCGCAACCGCAGCCCGGCGACGGCCGCCACGACAGTTGACCTCTGACCCTTAATTAACCTGCCGCGCCGGGCGACACGGCGTGGGCTGCTTCTTGACCCGCCGGGGCCACGGCGTCGTACTCGATGAGCAGTTGGCGGGGGCCGCGCAGTTCCGGGTTGGGCCGGTACGGCGGCGGGTCGGTGACGAGCCGGGGATTGACCAGCCTTCGGGCCAGTTCAAGTAGCGCCACCTGTGTCTCGGTCCTGGCGAGCGGCGCACCGAAGCAGTAGTGGATGCCGCCGAAGAACCCGAGGTGCGCGTTGTCAGTGCGGTCTGGGTCAAAGCGGTCGGGGTCGCCAAAGCGCCTGGGATCCCGGTTGCCCGCTGCGAGCATTAGCGACAGCGGTGAGCCTTTGGGAATGGTAGTGCCCGCAATGTCGATATCGGCGACAGTAGCGCGGTTGCTCCTCATCTGCACGGGGGGTTCATATCGGAGGAGTTCCTCGACGAGCGTGACGACTAGCCCAGGTTCGTGGTTGAGCCGGTCGAGGAGACCGGGGTGACGCAGCAGGGTCAGCACGCCGTTGGTGATGAGGTTCACGGTGGTCTCGTGGCCAGCGATGAGCAGCAGGTTGGCGGTGACCAGAATGTCCCCGCGGGACATCGGCCCGTGCGGACCGTGGTCGGCGAGCAGCCCGGATATCAGGTCATCGCCCGGCTGGCGTGCGCGGGAGTCGATAAGTCCGCTGAAGTACTGACCGAGTTCAGCGTTGACTTCGTCCTTTTTGCGGGTCCGCTCCTCGAACGTTCCGGTGGCGGGGTCGATTGTCTCGATGATGGCGTCGGCCCACTGGCGGAAACGCGGCTGGTCCTCGAGCGGGACGCCGAGGAGCTTGCAGATCGCTGTCACGGGCAGCGGGTAGGCGAAGTCTTCGACGATGTCAGCTCGGTTCTTGCCAGCGAACTTGTCGATCAGGCCCGTCGCGACCTCGGCCAGCCAAGGCCGCATGCTATCGATCTCGCCCGGTGTGCAAGGCGGCCCGAACGGGCGCATCGCCAGTTCCCTCAACCGGTCATGGTCGGGCGGATCGCGGTTAATGAAGGACAGCGGGAGTCCTTGCTGCCCCTGTTCCGAACTTGCTGGTGCGTGCGACGTTCCCGGATGGTTGCGCGGATCCGAGCTGACCCGCGGGTCGTGCATCAGCGCGAAGATCTCGTCGTAGGTGCTGACGACGTAGGTGCCGTCATCCTCACGGGTCACCGGGGTCTTGCGCAGCTCGGCGTAGAGGGCGTACGGGTCGGCCCGATGGGCAGGATCGAGCACTTGCTGGTAGATGCTGGGCTGTGTCATGACGTTTCCTCCTGCCGGTTGGTCGTCGACGAGGCAGCAGCGTCGGCCAGCGAGCCGTTGCGGGCTGACCAGGTCAGCCGGCGTAGATGATCTCTGCCTGCCGCTCGCTGGGATCGTGACCAGTCAGCGCGACGGTGGCGTGGAAGCTCTCCTTGTGGTCAATCTGGGCTGGCAGGGGCTGCCGGTAGGACGGCTCGTCGACGGCAGGGAAAGCGGGCGGGAACGGCTGAGCCGCCTCGATCATCTTCTGGTAGAAGTTCAGCCAGATGCCGTGGTCGAACGAGACGGCGGCGGTCATCCGGCCGCGGTAGCCGTACGCGATGACGAACTGGCGCTCGGGGACTGAGCCCTGGGCTATGACCACCTGATCCGCGAACGTCGGCACACCGACCGACTTGATATTCGTGCCGAACTGCTGCGACCAGAACACCGGGGTAGCCAGGTGCGGCCACTGGTCGCCGGGGAGGCTGACCATGTTGTGTGCGGCAACCTCGGCCTGGGTGACGGCGTTGCCCCAGTGCTCGAGCGCGAGGAACTGGTAGTCATAAAGCGGGTGCGGGAAGCGTGCCACGTCCCCCGCCACGAAGATATCTTCGGTGGTCACGGCGTTGACATCGAAGGCGCGGCAGCCCGCATCGCAGGCCAGCCCCCAGATGCCGACGGCCAGACCCGAGTCGTGCAGCCATTCGGTGTTGCGGACCGCACCCAGGGCCACCACGGCCACGTCGGTATCAATGGTGGCACCGTCGGATAGCTGGGCCTGGCGCAACCGGCCGTTCCGATCGCCGGCCAGGGACGTGACATTAACGTCGCAGTGCAGGTCGACGCCGTGGTCGCGCTGCAGCCCGGCTGCCACCCCGCCAACGACCGCGCCTAGCGCGCCGACCAGAGGCGATGCTCCTCGCTCGGCAACGGTGACGGCCAGATCCTGGTCCCGGCACGCCGAGGCGATCTCGGAGCCGGTGAACCCCGCGCCGATGACGAGCACCCGCCCCGGCCGACCAGCCAGCCGCTGCCGCAGCGCGACAGCGTCCTGACGGGTACGCAGCGACAGCACGCCGTCGAGCGCTGCCTCGGCCTCGTTGTGCCACGGGCGGGCGCGCGTCCCGGTGGCGATCAGCAGCCGGTCATACTCGACCGTGCTCCCGTCGGCAAGGAGCACCCGCTTGCCCAGGGCGTCGAGTCCCGTCGCGGGAACTCCCAGCAGCCACTGCGCGTCGACCTCGTCATGGAGCGGCAGGCCGACGTTGTCAGCCGGTATCCACCCGTCGAGAACCTGCTTGGAGAGCGGCGGGCGGTCGTAGGGCGGCTCAGGCTCGTCGCCAATCAACGTCAGCGACCCGGCGAAGCCCTCGCGGCGCAGGAACGCCGCGGCCGCCAGGCCAGCCAGCGACGCACCCACAATCACGATCCGTCCGCCCCGGCGGAAAGCGTCAACGGTGGAAGCCCGCCAGCTGTTCGGGGCGAGCTCACCCGCCCGCTGCGGCGGCACCGGCTGCGGCGGCACCGGCTGCGACGGGGTCGGCCTCGAGCGTGCTGCCGCTGCCTGCGACCCCGACACCATCGCCGCGGCTTTGTCCGCGGCATCTATCCGGCCCACCCGGATTGCCTGAACCGGGCAGGCCGCCGCCGCCCGCAGGACTCGCTCCTGTTGCGCGTCGTCGGGCTCCGGGTTATCCCACAGAGCCTCGCGACCCCGCATGCGGAACACATCAGGAGCCATGAATGCACACTGCCCGAACCCCTGGCACCGGGTGAGATCCACGACCAGTTTCATGGCGAGCCCCCGTTCTGGCGTCCTGCCGACCGGCACTCACTCAGGAAGGCAAACCCTCAAAGTCTGTTTACCCGGAGTTGGCGCGCCTGCACTCGTCGCACCCCGCCCAGGCCTCGAGCAGGTCCACCGGAGGCTGACCTAGCTGACGGCCGTCGGGCCGGTGTAGACGCTGCGCGGGCGAATGGGAATATTGCGCTCGTACTCTTCGAGGGCATGAGCAAGCCAGCCTGCTGTACGCCCGGTCGCGAAGATAGCCTCGCCCGCACCGCGGGTCATCCCGGCGACTTGGGCCAGTACGGCAAGGGCGAACTCGATGTTCGGCTCGGGCAGCGCCCGGCGGCGCGCCTCGTCGGTAACGGCCGAGGCGATGGCCAGCTGCTGCGACTTCGGCGCCAGCTCGGCCGCTAGGCGGAGCAGCAGGTCCGCCCGCGGATCGCCGTCCTTGTACACGAAGTGGCCGAAGCCAGGCAGCCTCTCCCCCCGCCGGAGCAGGTCGCCGACCACCCGGGGTGCGTCCGCCGGCGAGCTTGCCGATCCCAGCATGAGCTCGGCACCAAGGGCGGCGCCGCCATGCAGCGCGCCGCCCATCGCACCGAGGCCAGTCGCGACAACGGCGTACGGATCGGCTCGCATCGACGCCGCTACCCTTGCGGCCAGCGTGGACGCGGCGAGCTCGTGATCGGCGACGAGGACCAGCGCCGCATTCAGCACGCGAATGAGTCCTGACGGGACCGGGCCGGTGCACAGCTTCGGCGCCAGTCTGGCTGCGATGCCTGGCTCGGGGCTGGCGGACTGCGGCGGCGGCAACTCTGCCTGGGGCAGCTCTGCCTGGGGCAGCTCTGCCTGGGGCAGCTCTGCCTGGGGCAGCCGATCCGCGCTGGTCGCTGCTTGCGGGAGTGCGCCCACCATCCCTGCTACCAGCGCTTTGCCTGCCGCCACGACGGCGGGCAAGTCCAGGTGCAGCCGGAACTGGTCGGTCGCAGCGAGGGCCGGCACGATGACCTGGAGCCGCTCTAGCGGCAGCGTGCCGGGCGGTAGGGCAGCCTGAGCAGCGCGTCCGGCCGCCAGCGCCTCATCGGTCGCCTGCCAGCTCCCGGCAGCCAGCACCGACTGCTCGCCCTCGGCCTCAGGCAGCGATCCGGTCCACAGCAGCATCGCAACGTCCTCGAAGGTAGACCGAAGTGCCAGGTCAGTGGCATCGTGGCCGCGGTAACGCTGAGTACTCCCGGTGATCTCGGTGAGCGCAGACTCAAAAACGAGCTCGGCGGTACCGGCACCGCGCCGCGGTCGGCCCTTGCGCGCAAGCGCCTCCACCTCGCTTGCATCAAACATGCTCGCCCGGCCCTCAGGCTCACGCCGGCGGCTGAGCACACCCCGGCTCACATAGGCGTAAAGGCTCGCCTGCTTGATGCCCAGCCGGTCAGCAGCCTCTGCCGCGGTAATCCAGTCGGTCATTCACGCTCCTGTCTGCCCTCGCCAGAAGACCGTCAAGCTGATGAGCTCCAGAGTGTCTAAGGCACCACGTTCCCGGAGAAAAAGACATCGTACGGGCCTTGAACAGATATTGATTATAATCAACATTGACACATCGGTCTAGTAGCGATCAATATCTAACTGACGTCTCGCTTACCGCTCAAGGAGACCCATGAACGCCGCTGCAGACCTAGCCACCGCACCTTATGAGGCGCCCGCCGGCCTAGCCGGAGTGTCGGTGGCCCGGACCGGAGTATCCGACGTACTCGGCCGGCTTGGCTTCTATCACTACCGCGGCTACAACGCCGTGGACATCGCCCGCCGCGGCCGGGTAGAGGATGCCTGGTACCTGCTGATGCGCGGCGAGCTGCCCACGGCGGAGCAGCGAGCGGAGTTCGCGCGCGAGACCGCCGCGCTGCGCGAACTGCCCGCCGGGGTCGCCGAACTGCTGCCTGCCATCGCGCGGATGAGCCCGCCTGGGTCGCTCGCGTCCTTGCGCACCGCCGTGTCAGCCGCTGCCCAGGCGATGGGCTGCCAGCCGTGGACAGACCAGAGCGACGCCCAGACGACGGAGCAGGCCATCCGGCTGTCAGCCATGATGCCGGTGCTTGCCGCGCAGCTGTTCCGGCTGGCTAGCGGTCAGGACGTGGTGCAGCCGCGATCCGACCTCGGCTACAGCGACAACTACCTCTACATGATCACCGGCGCCCTGCCCGACGACCGGAGCAGGTACGCGGTCGAGCGGTACCTGATGCTCACGATCGACCATGGCTTCAACAACTCGACATTCACCTCTCGAGTCATCGCCTCGTCGGGCGCCGACCTCGGCGCAGTGGTCTCCGGCGCGCTCGGGGCACTGTCCGGCCCGTTCCACGGCGGCGCACCGGCGCGGGTGTTCGACATGCTGGACGCGATCGGTACGCCGGAGAATGCTGAGCCCTGGCTCCGCAGGGCCATCGAGCACGGCGACAAGCTGATGGGCTTCGGCCACCGGATCTACAAGACCGTCGACCCCCGCTCGCAGCTGCTCCACGAGGTCGCCAGGGAGCTGCGCAGCCAGCGAGTGCAGTTCTCCGAGGTCGTGGAACAGACCGCCGTCCGCCTCCTCGCCGAGCTCAAGCCGGGTCGTGAGCTGTATGCGAACGTAGAGTTCTACGCCGGCGTCGTGCTAGAGGCGGCCGGGCTGCCACGAGAGATGTTCACCGCGACGTTCGCCTGCAGCCGGATCATCGGCTGGATGGCTAACGTCCTCGAGCAGATCGCCGACAACCGGATCTTCCGCCCGCTGGCACACTACGAGGGCCCGACGGCACCGCGCGAGTTCCCGGCGTTCTGGCAGCCAGGCCAGCCCTGACCCAATCCAAGATCACGAAGAGTAAACCGCCCAGCTGTGTGCGCCGCTGGCCGCGGTGCAGGACGGTGGATGCGGATTTGATGCGGCTATAGCCGCAGCTGCGCCACATCGATCACCGGGCTGCGACTCCGTCCGGCCGATTCTCGCTGGCATGTGCCATGCAGACGCTGAGTCTTACGTGTTGGTGGGGCTGGCCGGGCATTTCCGCGATGCGAGACATCCTTAGGTAGTACGGGTGCACGGGATCCGGGAGCCGTGGAGCGTGGATCGGGACTTCAGCCGCTTTCCCGCGACCCGACCATGGATGTGGTGAAACTGCGGCTATAGCCGCATCAAATCCGCATCCACCGCGCTGCGCCCCGGCCAGCGGCCGCAAAATGCGGGCGTCAGCCGCCGAGTTGCTTGCGGTTCCTGGAACTGCGCAGCCTGCGGCGCTGCTCGGGCGACAGCATCCGGTAGGCGATGACCGGGATGGCGATCGCGGCGGCGATCACGGCAATCGCAAGCCACGGGTTGATGATGAACAAGATCAGCCCGACCACGACCCCGATAAGGCCATATCTGAAATGCGGTGCCATGGCCGACTCCCTCCGGGAACTTCGTTCCCCTGCTATCTCAACTACCCGGCTGATTCCGTAGTTCCCGGCCGCGGGCGGGCGACCTGGTCTGCGATGCCGGGCCTGCGGCGAGGTGCCCCAGCCGGCTTTCCAGCGGGTTCCTGCGCACCGGCCCGATGGTAGATGATGTCACCCATGACCCTGTCGCTGCCCGTAGATGCCGAGGCCAACGAGCTCCTCAGCCGCAATCCGCTCGCCCTCCTGATCGGCATGCTGCTCGATCAGCAGGTGCCGCTGGAGAAGGCGTTCAGCTCGCCGTACGAGCTCGTCCAGCGGCTGGGCCACGAGCCGACCGCCACTGAGCTGGCCACCTTCGAACCCGAGGCGCTGGTGGCGGTCTTCTCGCAGCGGCCGGCCCTGCACCGGTTCCCCAAGGCGATGGCTGCCAGGACTCAGGATTTGGCCAGGCTGATCGTGGAGCGCTATGACGGGGATGCCGCCGCGGTGTGGGCAGGCGCCAGCTCCGGCAAAGAGCTCGTCACGAGGCTGGCCGAGCTGCCGGGCTTCGGCGGCGCCAAGGCGCAGATCTTCGCCGCGATGCTCGGTAAGCAACTGGGCGTGCAGCCAGACGGCTGGCGGGAGGCCGCCGGCCATTTCGGTGAGGACGGTTCTTACTACTCGGTTGCCGACATCGTGGACGATTCTTCGCTGGCCGCCGTGCGCGCCTATAAGAAAGAGCTGAAGGCGGCAGCCAAGGCGGGCAGCGGGCGCTAGCCGGCCGACGACCCGCTAAGGTCTGGGCCCATGCAGAACAGCGAGCTGCCGCTGACTGGCACCGCGGTCGTGCACGTGCTCCAGGCGGGCTACGCTCGCGAGGATGGCGACGGCGAGCACGTTGGAAGCACCGTCACCCTCATTCAGGACGGGAACGTGGCCGTCGTCGTCGATCCGGGCATGCTCGCTTCCCGGCAGCAGCTGCTAAGCGCACTGGCGGGACACGGCGTGACGCCCGAAGCCGTGACCGATGTGGTGTTCAGCCACCATCACCCCGATCACACGGTGAACGCCGCGCTGTTCCCGGCGGCCCGGATTCACGATCACTGGGCAATCTATGACGGTGATCTCTGGATCAGCCGGGAAGCCGATGGGTACCGGCTCAGCCCGTCGATCGAGCTGATCGCGACGCCTGGTCACACCGCGCAGGACATCACCACGCTGGCTGCCACGCCAGACGGCGTGCACGCGTGCACTCACGCCTGGTGGGCCGCCGACGGGCCGGCGGAGGACCCGCTGGCCACCGAGCCCGCTGCGCTGGCGGCCAGCCGCGAGCGGATCCTGGCCGTGGCTACCGTCATCATCCCCGGTCACGGGCCGGCCTTCCGGCCGGACGCCAGCACGCCTCGCTAGGCCGAGGCGGCTGCGGCGATCAGGCGACGTCGCCCTTGAGCGAGAACGTCGACAGCCGCTGCACCGCCAGGACGAGAGCCGCGACGGTAACCACCAGCCCCATGCCCACGGCGGTGCCCGTCGTCAGGTTCGCGTGCAGCGCCGAGTTGTGCGCGATGGAGTTCGCGATCGCCAGCGAGTAGTGGCCTGCCGACAGCAGCCCGACGCCTGGCACGAGATTGGCCAGCAGGCCCTCCCAGACCAGCACGTACAGCATGCCGAGTGCCAGCGCACGACCGGGGCTGAAGGCAGCCGTCAGCATCAGGAACAGCGCGTTGTAGATGAACGATCCGGCCAGGGCACCGACGAACAGCCCGATTGCCAGCTTGCTGCTAGCTCCGGACGCGATGGCGCCAGCCAGGTACTCGGGCACCGCCGCGAGCACGATCGTCAGCGCGACGGCCAGCAGGTACTTGGTGAGCACAACGGATCGCCGGCTCACCGGCGTCGCCAGCAGGTGAACGATGCTGCCGTCCTCGATCTCAGCGCCGAGCACGCTACCGCCGACGAGCAGCGCCGTCAGCGCCAGGATGATGCTGTAGCCGAACGTGCCGAGGAACACCGGCTGCCAGCCATTGCCGGTCGCGGTCGCCGTGAACAGCCACGACAAGCCGATCAGGATCAAGGCCGGGAGGGCGAACAGCAGCGCACGCCGACGGCCTAGCGTGGCACGCAGTGTCAGCCGCAGCACCACGCCATTGATCGGACCAGACATCGGATGCACCGCTCTCTCGTTAGCCATGACTCACGACGCCAGCAGGTAAGTGAAGACGCTCTCGAGCGACTCGTCGGCGGGCAGCACCTGGGTAAGCCGGATGCCGCGATCCCGGCTTATGCCGGCGACCTCCCTGGTGAAGGTCCCGTAATCAGATGCACGGACCTGAAGGCCCTTGGGCGTGACCTCGACCGCGCTGACGGCGGGCCGCCCGATCAGGGCCGCGCCGAGTTCTCTGTCGTCGGAGGAACGCACGAGGAAGACGTGCGGCCTGTTGGTCATCAGCCGCCTGATCGCCCGGAAGTCGCCTGAGGCCGCGAGGCGGCCGCCGACGATGACCTGGATGATGCCCGAGACCCGCTCGACCTCTTCAAGGATGTGCGAGCTGAACACGATGACGCGGCCGCGCTCGCCCTGCGCATGCAGCAGGTCCATCATGTGCAGCCGCTGCCTCGGGTCCATGCCGTTGAACGGCTCGTCCAGCAGCACGATCACGGGATCGTGCACCAGCGCCGCGGCCACCTTGATGCGCTGCCGCATGCCCTTGGAGTAGGTCGCGATCTTCCGATCCTGAGCCTCAGTCATCTCCAGCAGTTCGATGGCACGGCGCGCGGCCGAGTCGGGATCCGGCAGGCGATGCAGCTGCGCAGTGGCCGCAACAAACTCTGCACCGGTCAGGAACGAGTACACCGAGTCGCGCTCGGGCACCAGGCCGACCTCACTGAACATGGCCGGGTTACGCCAGGTGCTGCGCCCGCTCACCGTGATCTCACCACGCGAGGGTTCGAGGAACCCGGCGATCATGTGCATCATCGTTGTCTTGCCCGCGCCATTCGGGCCCAGCAGGCCAGTGACGCCGGGCCCTATCGACATCGTGATGTCGTTGACCGCCACGACGTTCCCGTACCAGCGGGATACTCCGCGCAGCTCGATCGCGCTCACGCCACACCAACCTTCCGGTACCTCGCCATAAGGCCGCCGACGGCGGCTAGCAGCAAGAGCGCAAAGACGAGCCCGTAGGCCCAGCCATACGGTCCGATGATGACGCGCTGCAGGTCATTCGGACGGAACTGCCCGGTCGTTGCCGCCGTGCCCTGCGCCCAGTGCAGCAAGCCGCCAAGCAGGGTGAACGGGCTGATCAGCCCGGCCAGGCTCGACAGCGTCGATGGCTGGCCGAATCCGGCTGGCCCGTAAGCCACCTGACCGATGTGGGTGACCACATTGGCCAGGATGTAGGTAAAGAAGAGCGGGATGCCGACCGCGCAGATGGCAAAGACGCGCCTGCCGGTCAGTGACGCCAGCATCAGGCCGATGCTGGCCAGCAGGACCGCCCAGGCCAGGCCGTACAGCAGTCCCGATCCAAGCTGGCGGGTCTGGTCCCAGACCGCGCTGGCGCCATGTACCTGGGTGACGTTGCCGACGTACAGCAGCAGCAGCGGGATCTCGATGATCGCCAGGCAGGCGATCACGAACGCGGCGAGCTTGGCGATCGGATAGTCGTTCCGCCCGATCGGGCGGGCGAAGTACAGCGGCAGGGTGTGATTGCGCAGGTCGCTAGAGACCAGGTTCGGTGCCTGGAGCGCCACGAAGATCAGCATCACGATAGCCCGCAGCGAAGGAACGTAGCCGTCGTAGCTGACGATCGCGCCGCCACCCGGATTGTTGGCCAGTGCGACCGCGTTGACGGCCGCGGGCAGGCACATCAGCGCGAACAGGAGCACCGGGAAAATCTTCGCCTTCGCGCCGCGACCGAAGCCAAAGGCGCCGCGGAGACTGTGCCACATCAGCGCCCTGGCGATATGCGCCCGGCCGAGCCGCGCGGCGTCGTAGCGCCGGTAGCCAATGTTGTGGATCTCTCCGGCTCGGCCGTCCACAGCGGCCGTGCCGGGCTGCCCGCCGGCAGTCTTGGCGTCAGCTGACACTGGCAGCTCCTGTCGTCGGACCGGGCACGCTCGAAGCGGCTACGGTCGGGTCCTCGCGGAACAGTTCCTCGATCCGGTGCCTGCGTTGTTCCATGCGGCTTAGCGGCAGGCCGAGGTCAGCGACGCTGTCGCGAACAATGTCGTAGGTCTGATCGCCAGCCAGCTGGACCAGCAGGCCTCGCTGATATGCCACCGGGGCTAGGCCCCGCCTGCTGAGCTCTGCCAGCAGCAGCTCGGTGCCCTCGTCGACCTCGATCAGCAGCACCGCGCTCGCTTGAGTCACGGAGCTGATCGAATCTGCTCGAAGTAGGCGGCCGTTGTCGATGGCTACCAGGTGGTCGCAGATCTGCTCGATCTCACCGAGCAGGTGAGAAGCAACAAGGATCGAGATGCCGAACTCCGATCCGATCCGGGCGATCAGGTCAAGCATTGCGGTCCGCCCGGCCGGGTCCAGCCCGTTGGTCGGCTCGTCGAGCAGGAGCAGCCGAGGATCACCGACCAGCGCCTGAGCCAGTTTCACCCGCTGCTTCATGCCGGTGGAGTAGGTGCCGATCTGCCGGTAGCGCTCCTCGTACAGGCCGACGTGCCGCAACGAATCCGCGGCGCGTTCTTTGGCCGCGGTCGCGGGCAGGCCGGACATCCGGCCAAGATGCGTCACGAATTCGGTCGCCGTCACGTCCGGCGGCAGACAGTCGTGCTCAGGCATATAGCCGCTTAGCGTCCTGATGGCGAATCCGTCGGACACGCAATCGTGGCCGAGAACTGAGGCCTGGCCGCTTGTGGGCGCCAGCAGGCCAAGCAGTATCTTGATCAAGGTTGACTTCCCGGCCCCGTTAGCCCCGATCAGCCCGGTGACGCCCGGACCGACCGCCACGCTGAGCTGGTCAAGCGCTGTGACGGTGGTCCCGTAGCGCTTGGTCAGGCCACGGGCCTCGATAACAGCGCCCTGGGCAAGCTGCGGTTGCTGAGCATCCGCCGGCGTACTGGGTTGAGTGATCACTGTGCCTCCGACTGCCCGGCATTGGCCCGGCGTCTCCCCGATATGCGAGCAACACGATTTCAGGCAAACCTAACGCCGGCATCAGCCGCAAGGCTGATACTGCGTGGACCTTATGGTGACCGCCATGGTGATGACCAACGGCGGGGCCGAGCGCGGTCGGGCTGCCCGCACGATCCGGCACGGCGGCCCGCACGACCCGGTCCGCCCGGCCGCACGAGACGTTATTGTTTTGCGTGGGATGCCGGAAGTGCACCAGGTCGGCTCGACTGAGGGATTGCGTGCGGTGGTGAACGGGGAGGCGGGACAGGCACCCGCGGATACGCCACGCCAGCCGCTGCTCATGCGATACGGCCGGCCGGTCATAGCCGGGCTGCTGCTCATGCTCATCATCGTCGGTGTCGGCGCCGCTGGCCCGGCCGCTGGTAGCGAGGGTCCTTGGCGTCAGCATGCGCTGATCATCGGTATCGGCCTCGAGGCCGCGCTCGCCGCGCTGCTGGCCGGGCTCGCGATCCGAGGCAGGCGCTCATCGCCTTCAGATCCGCTACCGGCCATCCTGCGCCGCGACTTGCGCCGGGTCGTACTGACGGCGATGATCGCGATCGTCGTCTTCGCGGGAGTCGCCGAACTCGAGCACAACTTCGGCGGCGCGCGCCCGCACAACAACAAGGTGCTCGAAAAGGCGCGGCCCAAGCCATTCGGCCATCTGCCGAAGCTGACACAGGCCGGCTCGGTACATCTCGGCTATCTTCTTTACGCCCTGCTCGGGCTGGTCCTACTGGCAGCGCTTGTGATCTGCGCAATCCTCATCGCCAGGATGCGGCCGCGCAGCGTCGGCGGCTACCCCATCGAACCGGACGACGAAAGCGCCAGCCTACGCAAAGCCGTCGAGTCGGGCCGCACGGCGCTGCGGACCGTGGACGACGCCCGGGCTGCGATCATCGCCTGCTACCTGGCTATGGAGAACAGCCTGGCGAAGGCCGGGACAGCCAGGACAGCGGCCGAGACACCAGATGAATTGCTGATCAGGGCGACAGCGACCGGCCTGCTCCGCGGCCCGGCGGCGGGGCAGCTGACTGGGCTGTTCTACGAGGCCAGATTCTCCAGCCACGACCTGCCGGCCACCGTGAAGGACGCCGCCATGGCCGCGCTCGACGAGATTTCCGCCGAGCTGCGCACGCCGCCCAGCGATCCGACGCCAAGCGGCTCTGGGGACGGGCCCGGCCGGGCTGCTACCGGAGCAAGCTCATGACCGTGCCCGGTCGCGGCGACGCGTCTGCCGAACACCGGCAAGCCGCCGAGGGCAGCTGGCGGGCCAGCGCGCCTGAACTGGCAGCCGCCGTGTTCGGCGTGCTCGTGACCGCGCTCGCGGTGTATGCCTACGCGGGCGCTGATGCCGCTGTCGCCGTCGTGGCTGGCTGTGCGGTAGCGGCCATCGCATACCTTCGCATGCTGGTTCCTGCCGTCGTCCAGCCGGACGTCCGCGAGATCCTGCCATCCAGACAGGCCACGACTAGCTTCCTCGGCGTCTGGCGAAAACGGGTCACGCTGCGGGACGCCACCGACCGCATGGCCAGCTATGACGCTGAGCTGCGGCCCGCACTTCAGCATCTGCTGGCGGCTAGGCTGGCGCAGCGGCACGGCGTCAGCCTGTACGCCGACCCGGCCGCGGCCCGGCGGCTCCTGCTCCCAGGGCCGCGCGATGACTCTCTGTGGTTCTGGCTCGACCCTGAGCGGCAGGCAGAGACCGATCCGAAGCGGCCCGGCATTCCGCCGCGGTCGCTGGCGGCCATACTCGACAGGCTGGAGCGACTATGACGGAACCAACGTGGGGCCCTCACCAGACAGCTGAGCGCAGCTCTGCGGTACTCGACGAGGTCGAGCGTGCCGTTGTGGGCCACCGCCGAGCCCTAGAGCTAGTGCTCATCGGCATCCTGGCGGGCGGTCACGTTCTGCTGGAGGACCTGCCGGGACTGGGCAAAACGCTGATCGCCCGATCCTTCGCCACCACGCTCGGCCTGGACTTCGCCCGTATTCAGTTCACCCCTGACCTGCTGCCATCGGACGTTGTCGGGGCGCCGCTTTATGACCAGCGCACCGGCGAGATGATCTTCCGGCCCGGACCAGTCTTTACCCAGCTGCTGCTCGCCGACGAGATCAACAGGACGCCACCGAAAACTCAGGCCGCCCTGCTCGAGGCCATGGGCGAGGGCCAGGTCAGCATGGATGGGGTCACCCGGCCGCTGCCGCAGCCGTTCATCGTGCTCGCGACCGACAACCCGATCGAGTACGAGGGCACCTATGAGCTTCCGGAAGCTCAGCTGGACCGGTTCGCCATGCGCCTGCGGCTCGGCTACCTGGCCACCGGCGACGAGATTGCCATGCTGCAGCGCAGGCTGGACCGCCATCAGGAAGCCGCGACCTTGCAGCCGGTGACGACAGCCGCCGAACTGCTAGCGATGCGCGCGTCGCTGGAGCAGATTGAGGTTTCACCTGACCTGCTCGAGTACGTGGTGGCTATCGTGCGGGCGACTCGCAATCACGCGCAGATCCAGGTCGGCGCCAGCCCTCGCGGCGGCCTCGCCCTCACCCAGCTGGCTAGGGCCCAGGCGCTGCTTGAGCAGCGGGACTATGTCATTCCCGATGACATAAAGCGGGTCGCTGTCCCGGCCCTAGCGCACCGGATAACTCTGCGTCCTGAGTTGTGGGTGCGCCAGGTCAAGTCCGACGACGTGATCGGCGCCCTGCTCGGAACTGTGCCGGTGCCGCGCACCGATCCGGCGGCGGCCGTTGGCTAGCCCCGTCGGGCAGGAGGAACCGCGGCAACTGCCAGTCCGCTGGGGCCTATCGGCTCATGCCCGGCGCCTGCTGACCCTTGCACTGGCTGGCCTGGTTATCGCGATCGTCACCCGGCGGCCGGAGTTTGCCGGCCTGGCCGCGCCTGCGCTGCTACTGCTCGCGACCTGGCGTACCGACCGGCCACGACAGGTAGCCGCGCGGGTAAGCATGGCCAGTAGTGTCGTCGTCGAAGGGGTCCAGACAAGTGTCCGGATCGAGATACACGGCCTCGCAGACTTCTGGGCCTGTTTGGTCGTCGAGCCGGCCGAGACGGTGACCGCGGGTGCGGCGGTGATCCTGCCGAGCGGCAAGCCGGACCGCTCCGCCAGCCTTCGGCTAGTGCCGATGCGGTGGGGCAGGCGCTCCCTCGGCCTGCTGATGATCACGTTCAGCGATCGCTATCGCCTGACCGAGGGCCGGGTCCTCGTGCGGCTGCCGTCGGTGAACTGCCGGCCGCGGCCGGCCCAGCTGACCGGCAGCGTCGTGCTGAGCCGCCTGCCAAGCAGGCTCGGTGAGCACCCAGCAAGGGTGACCGGTGAGGGCGGCGAGTTCGCCGGCGTGCGCGAGTTCGTGCCTGGCGACCGCCAGCGCCGGATCAACTGGCCCGCCACGACCAGGCAGGGCACACTCCACCTCAGCACCTTTGCAGCGGAGCGAACGCAGAACCTCGTTGTCATCGCCGATGAGACTGCCGACGTCGGCGAGCCCGGCTCAAGCTCACTCGATCTGGTCCTTCGCGGCGCTGCTGGGGCGGTCACTCGCTACCTGGCTGCACGCGACCGGGTAGGACTGATTATCCACGCGCGTAGCCTGACCTGGATTGGCCCTGGCCAAGGTCAGCGGCACGCGAGCCGGCTGCTCGACCTCATGATGGCGAGCCACGGCGGCTGGGACCGGGCGGTGAGCTTGACCAGGCTGCCGCGGGCCGCGCTGCCACCGGGTGCGCTGATCCTGGTGTTCAGCCCACTGCTTGATCCACTTCTTATCGAGGCCTTGCGCGATCTGCGCGAGCGCGGCTTTAGCGTGATCGTCGTTGACGTGCTGAACGCCGAGCCCCACCACGGCCGGAGCACGCTGTCGAAGCTGACCGCCCAGATCTGGCGGCTCGAGCAGGAGGCAATCCGGTTCTCGCTGACACAGATAGGTGTACCCGTTGTGCATTGGGACGGCGTCAGCAGCCTCGACGAGCCACTGGCGCCCTACACCCGGCGCGTTGTGGTGGCTCGCCGGTGAGCCCGCGCGGGCAGGATCCGACGGCGCGCAACCGGAGCGGGAATCGGCTGCCATTCGCCGGGATCGCGGCGGCAGCCTTGCTGGCAGCCGGCTCCATCTGGTGGTCGGCAGCCCCGCTGGCCGGCGGCAGCGCCGGGACCCGGCTCTCGCTGATCGTGGCGATCGTGGCAGGCGTCCTGAGCATTGCGCAGCTGGCGATTGTTGCCGCCGTCCCTCGCGACACTGATGCTTACTCGCCCACTGAGCAGGCCGCCCGGAGGGTAGCTGAGCTGATCACGACACTGCCGTGGGCGGAGCTGATGACAGTAGCCACCCTCGCGCTGGAGGCATTGCACGCCGCCCCCGCCTGGCATACCGCGGTGCTGGCTTTCGCGCTGATCGGCTACCTGTTCGCGGTGCACCTGGCCGAGACCGAGGCCGGTGCGAGTGTGCTGCGAACGCAGCTGTCGCTGCTCGCCGCGGGCGCCGGGCTGACCGCCCTCGCTGTCGGCGCATCGGCGCTGCCGTCCCTGCCCGCTGGTCCTGCCGCGGCGCTGCTCCGGGTCGCGGCCATCGTCATCGCTGTCGTCGTCGCTGGCCTGGTCGTCCCGGCCTGGCTGGGCCGCAGCCACTAGCGTCGCAGCTACCGGCAAACGGCGTAGCCCTGCATGCCGCGCGGGTTGGCCGCCGCGCGGATAAAACCGCCGGACACCGACACCGCACTCAGCCTGCCGAGTGACCACGGCGGCTCGACGCTGACCTTGTGGCCGCGCGCGCGGAGCCCGGCAATCACCGCCTCGCCGGCCCTCGACTCAATGGCCAGCGACCTCGGATCCGACATCCGCGGGTAGAACGACGAGGGGAAGTGGTCGGTGTGGAACGCGGGCGCGTCGATGGCCTCCTGCAGGTTCATGCCGAACAGCACGTGGTTCAGGAAGAACGCGAGCGACCATTGGTCCTGCTGGTCGCCACCGGGCGTGCCGAAGGCCATGTACGGCGCTCCGTCTCGGAGTGCGAGGCCAGGCGTGAGCGTCGTGCGCGGACGACGGCCAGGGGCTAGCGTGCTAGCCAGTCCAGGCGTCAGGGTGAACATCTGAGCTCTGGTACCTAGGCAGAAGCCAAGGCCAGGAATGACCGGCGAGCTCTGCAGCCATCCGCCGCTTGGCGTCGCGGATACCATGTTGCCGAACTGGTCAGCAATGTCGAGATGACAGGTGTCGCCCGGTCCGAGCTCGGCCGCCAGCTCAGGTCGCCAGGCGCCGCCAGCGGCGGCTGTCGGCTCGCCGGTCCCTGCTGACCCCGCCACACCTGTCCCCGCCACTGCCGTGCTGGGCCTCGCGGGACCAAAGTTGGTTAGCGCGAAGCTGGGCAGCCTTGGCGCGATGCCATCTGGGCTTCCCGGCCGTAGTTCGCCGGAAGCGTCCGGGCCGATGAGGTCGCGCCGCGACGCCGCGTATTCGGGCGAGAGTAGCGCCGCGAGCGGGACCGCTGTCTGGCGTGGGTCCCCATACCAGGCCTCCCGGTCGGCGAACGCAAGCTTGGCTGCCTCAGTCACGGTGTGGATGAAGTCCGCACCTCCTGGCTGGAGGTGCTCAATGCCAAGCCCGTCCAGCAGCCCGAGCTGCTGGAGGAAGACGGGGCCCTGTCCCCACGGGCCGGTCTTGCAGACGGTCAGGCCGCGGAACTCCGCCGTGACCGGAGCTTCGGCACTGGCGCGCCAGCTGGCAAGGTCGGCGCCGGTCAGCAGCCCGTGGTTACGGCGCCCCGTGATGTCCATGACTGGAGCGCCGTCCAGGTACTCGGAAATGGCCGCTGCCACGAACCCCGAGTAGAACGCGCTCCTGGCTGCCTCAATCTGTCGTTCCCGCCCTGATCCTGCTCGTTCAGCCTCGGCCAGGATGCGCTGGTATACGCCAGCAAGCGGGCGATTGGTGAACCGGCTGCCCGGTGCCGGCACGCCGCCAGCCAGGTAGATCTCGGCCGACCCCGGCCAGTGGTCCCGGAAGGTCCCGGACACCGCTTCGATCGTCGCGCTCGCAGCCGGCAGCATCGGATAACCACTCTCGGCATAGCCAATGGCACATTCGATCACTGCCCGTAGCGGTAGCGTGCCGTAGCGTTCGAGCAAGTACATCCAGGTACCGAAAGCCGCCGGAACGCAAGCCGCTAGCAATCCGGTTCCCGGTATTAGGTCCAGGCCGAGGCCAGCAAAATGCTCGGGGGTGGCGGCCGCAGGTGCCGGGCCCTGGCCGTCCAGCACGAACGGCTGCCCTTCTGCGGCAGCAAAGCCGATGATGGGTACCTCGCCGCCTGGGCCGTTAAGGTGCGGCTCGACCACCTGCAGGACGAGACCTGTTGCCACCGCTGCGTCGAAAGCGTTGCCGCCCTGCTCCAGAACTGCCATCCCGGCCGCTGATGCCAGCCAGTGGGTCGAGGCCACGGCGCCGAAGGTTCCGGCCAGCTCGGGCCTAGTGGTGAACGGAGGGCTGTCGGTCATTGGCGCCTTCCACTCGGCCCTAGGGGGCGGCTGTAGCTATCGGATGCGTTACTCCGATGGCGATTGTTATCCAGGTGCCGTCACGGCGTCGCTGAGGGGGCTTTGCAGCGGGAAGTGGCAGGCGGCCAGGTGTCCTTCGCCGGCGTACGACCGCATGGGTGGTTCGATGTCGGCACACAGTGGCTGGGCGAGCGGGCAGCGGGTGCGGAACCGGCATCCCGATGGCGGGTGGATGGCGCTGGGCAGTTCG
>Ga0335075_10002066_pt1 | contig 32642 bp, 28 predicted proteins | sample Lox_Sample_24_FD_206723 | JGI IMG/M metagenome (GOLD analysis project Ga0335075, IMG submission 206723) | Soil microbial communities from Loxahatchee National Wildlife Refuge, Florida, United States - Lox_Sample_2.4 | ecosystem: Environmental > Terrestrial > Soil > Wetlands | place: USA...
CTCGCTAAGCCAGAGGGAATCGATGCCTGCCGACTCGAGCTGGCCGATGGCGGCCGCGAGGCCCTCCGGTGTGGCGTGCGGCCCAAGGCTGATGCCGATCCGAACCTTCATGACGCCTATCCGATCACAGCTGAAGGCCGGCCCGGCACCTACAGCCGGGCTAGCGCCGCGCGCAGCGGATCCAGTCCTAGCGCGCCGAGCGCCAGCGCCTGAGTGTGGAAGTCCTTCAGGCTGAAGTCGGCGCCCTTCCGCTGGCGTGCCTCAGCGCGCGCCTGGAGCCAGATCCGCTCGCCGAGCTTGTAGGAAGGCGCCTGGCCGGGCCAGCCGAGATAGCGGTTCAGCTCGAAACGCAGCATCTCGTCTTCCATATGCACGCGTGAGCGCAGGAACTCCCACGCCAGCTCCGCGTTCCAGGTCTCGCCTTCATGCCAGCCGGTGCCTGCCGGGATCGGCAGCTCCAGGTGGACGCCGAGGTCGACGACCACGCGGCTGGCCCGCAGCAGCTGCGCGTCCAGCATGCCGAGCAGGGCGCCGGGGTCAGCAAGGTAACCCAGCTCTTCCATCAGGCGCTCGGCGTACAGCGCCCAGCCCTCGCCATGCCCGGACACCCAGCACAGCAGCCGCTGCCACCGGTTGAGTGACTCCTTCTCGAACACCGCCTGGCTCACCTGCAGATGATGGCCGGGCACGCCCTCGTGATAGATCGTGGTGATCTCTTTCCAGGTGGAGAACTCCTCGACACCGTCCGGAACGGTCCACCACATCCGGCCCGGTCTCGTCCAGTCCTCACTCGGGCCGGTGTAGTAGATGCCCCCGTCGCTGGTCGGGGCGATCATGGCCTCGATCCGCCGCGCAGGCTCGGGAATGTCGAAGTGTGTACCGTCCAATTCGCTGATCGTTCGGTCGGCGAAGTCTTGCATCCAGGACCGGAGGTTCTCGCGGCCGGTGATCTGCCGGGCCGGGTCGGCGTCCAGCCGGGCGACGGCCTGCTCGACCGTGCCGCCGGGAACGATCAGGCCAGCAACCCGGCTCATCTCTGCCTCGAGCCGGAGCACTTCGCCCCATCCCCAGGCATACGCCTCATCCAGATCGATCGTCGCGCCGAGGAAGTAGCGCGATGCGAGCGCGTACCGCTCGCGGCCGACGGCGTCGCGGTCGGGCGCGAGTGGCAGCAGCTCGGCTTCAAGGAACGTGCCGAGCCCGGCCGTTGCAGCGGCGGCAGCTTCGGCCGCGCGGGTCAGGTCGGCCAGCATGGTGCCGGTTGCGCCGGTGCGCCCGACCAGCCCGGCGTAAAAGCTCTTGGCCGGCGACGACCAGTCCGCGCATTGGCGCGCGCATTCGATGATCTGGCGGCGCGCTGCCACTCGGCCCTCGCGGGCAGCCTGAGCGTAGGTGCGCTGCAGGTCTGCGTAAGCGGCTGGAACGGCCGCCATCCGGGCCACGATGTTGCGCTGCGCTTCCTCGCCCTCAACCGGCATCAGGTCGAACACTTGGCGCACGCCCTGGATCCAGCTGGCAATGACGTTCACATCGCGGGTCAGCTCGCCCGCGTCGGACAGCTCGACGGCCAAGCCGAGCCGCTCCAGCATCGCGTCGCGAGCGGTGCGCTCGCGTTCGGTGCTCGCTTCTGCGCTCGTCAGCGCCGCGACCGTGGTCCGGTCAAGCTCGGCACGGGCCGCGAAACCGGCCGCGCTCAAGTCGGTCATCTCGTCGTCATGACCGGGAATCCCAGCCCCTGTGGCCAGCACCGGATCCAACGCAGCGGCTTGCTCAACGTACCGATCGGCTATGTCATTAATTGCACCCATAGCGGGCACTCTAGCTACTCGGGCAACCGGCTCGCGGAAGGCGGTCCCGTTCCGTAGTATGTACCTTGACGTCAAGAGATATCTGGAGGGCCTAGGCGATGATCCACCACGTGCTGCTAGCCAGCCCGGCGGGCTCCGAGGACGTCTCGCGCGCGTTCTATTCGGGTGTGCTCGGCCTGGCAGAGATCGACAAGCCGCCCGCCCTCGCACGTAACGGCGGCTGCTGGTTCCGCGGCCATGGTGTCGAACTACACCTCGGCATCGAGGCCGAATTCCGGCCCGCGCGGAAGGCGCATCCGGCACTGCTGGTGACTGACATCGACGACTGGGCGTCCCGGCTGCGCGCCGCGGGCTATCCGGCGAGGTTCGACGACGAGTTCCCTGGCATGCGCCGCTTCTACTCCGACGACCCGCACGGGAACAGGCTCGAGTTCCTCGAGCCTCTCACCACCGACTAGATTCCAAGTCAGCGCCGGTGGGCCGGCGGTCTCAGCCTCGCGGAGGCGACGTTGCAACGCACCGTACATACCCCGGACGGCCGGGTGCTGGCTGTCGAAGAAGCCGGAGATCCAGCCGGGCGGCCAGTCCTCGTCCATGGCGGAACGCCGAACTCCCGGCGCTTGTACAGCCCGCACGCGAGCGATGCCGCTGACCGCGGGCTCCGGCTCATCTCCTACGACCGGCCTGGCTACGGAGGATCCTCACCGCAGCCAGGGCGGACGGTCGCCGACTGCGCCGCAGATGTTCGTGCGATCTGCGCCGACCTCGGCATCGATCGCCTGGCAACGTGGGGCATCTCGGGCGGTGGCCCGCATGTGCTGGCGTGCGCGGCGTTGCTGCCCGACCTGGTATGCGCCGCCGCGTCGCTTGCGTCATTGGCGCCATATAACGCCGACGGGCTCGACTATTTTGCCGGAATGGGCCAGGAAAATGTCGATGACACCCGCCTGTTCCTCGCCGACGAGACCGCGGCCCGTGCCAAGACCGAGCACGACCGGGAGGAAGAACTCGCCGCGACGCCGGAGGACATCGCGACCGTGCTGGCAACGCTGCTCACTCCGACAGATGCCGCGGTGCTCACGGGCGAGCTGGCCAAGTTCCTGACATCCTCCACGCAGGAGGGACTCGCGCCCGGCGCGCAGGGCTGGTGGGACGACAACTGCATGATCTTGCCCTGGGGATTCGGGCTAGCCGAGATCTCAGTACCGGTCCTGCTTCTGCACGGCAGGCAAGACATGTTCGTGCCCTTCGGCCACGGCGAGTGGCTGGCCGCCCATATTCCCGGCGTCGAGGCACGGTTGACTGAAGAGGACGGCCACCTCACCCTCTTCCAGTCCCGCGTGCCCGAGGTGCATGCCTGGCTGTCCGAGCGGTTGTGATGGAACGAATGGAATCTCCGGCGGCTGATCAGCCCCCAGCGCTGCGCTCGTGGCATGCCGTCGCCGCCGCCCGCGACCCCCTGCTGCTGGACGCGCTGCTCGCCGACGACGTGGAGTTCCGCTCCCCGGCCGTGTTCGCCCCGCAGACGGGCAAGGCGGTGGCCACGGCTTACCTGACCGCTGCGCTCAGGGTGCTAGGCCCGTCGCTGCGCTATGTCGCCGAGTGGTACGACGAACGTAGTGCTGTCCTGGAGTTCGAGGCGACCCTGGAGGGCACCTACCTGCAGGGGGTGGACATCCTGCGGTGGAACGGCGATAACAAGCTGATCGGCTTCACCGTCATGGCGCGGCCGCTGCGCGGGCTCGAGAAGCTGATCGACCTGATGAGCCGCGAGCTGTAAGCGGGGTATAGCCCAAGCCATGACGACGATACCTGCGACTCACCGTGACTTGCTCGACGCCCAATTCGCCACAATGGCGACTGTCGGCTCAGACGGCCGCCCTCAGCTCACCGAGGTCTGGTTCCTCAAGGACGGGGACGGCGTGGCCTTCTCCCTGTCCGACTCCCGGCAGAAGACCAAGAACCTGATACGTCACCCGGACTGCTCGGTCCTGATCCTTGACCTGAAAAATCCGTTCCGCTACCTGGAAATCCGCGGAGACGCCGAAATCGAGCCCGACAATGACTACTCATTCGCCACCAAGGTCGGCGCCAAGTACAACTCCGACCTGAGGCAGTACGACCAGCCAGGCGAGAAGCGAGTCGTGGCAAGAGTCCGGCCGGTGCGCGTGAACGCCGTCGACGTGAGCGGCTGACCTGGGCTCAGCCGTCATTGTGCGGCCGCCGCACAGTCTGGAAATCCCGATCGGGCCGGCCGGGCGGCGGCTGGCCGCATCCCAAAGTCCCTGAATGCCTGCTTGCTCAGTGCCCATGTCAGGGTCGCGGCGACCGTCACTGCGGCAAGGATGAAGAAGGCCGTGGGGCCGTAGCGATGGCTCACGATTCCCGCTAGTGCCACCGATACCGGAAACATGCCGAAGCTCGTGGTCATCAGCAGGCCACCGAGTCGGCCGATGAGATCGGGCGGGGCCCAGCGCTGAAAGGCGGTCTGGGTCGTGACGTTCGCGCACATGTTGAATGCGCCCCACAGACTCATCATCGTTACGGCCACGATGAGCCCCGGTGCCCAGGGCACGCAGGCCATCAGCGGGACCTGCGCCAGGAAGATGAGGCCCGCCGCCACCGCTGGCCGCCGGACACCATTCAGCCTGGTAGCCAGCAGTGATCCAGCCAGCGCTCCGATACCGAAGCCAGCGATCAATGCACCGTAGCCACCCGCTCCGGCGTGCAGGTGCTGGCGAGCGAGCAGGGGAAGTGCCACCTCGCTCGTGCCAGCGCTACCTAGGTTCGCGGCGATGTTGATCGCCATGATCAGCGGCACCACGGGCTCGCGGCGGATGAAGGCGCGCAGGCGCGAAGTGTCCTGCACCGGCCCGGCTTCGCCGAGCCCAGGATTGTCGTCCGTCGGCCCTGATTGTCCTTGTGCTGCGCGGGCTGCCGATCGAGCCGCGACGGTAGCCCCGAGCCGCCAGAGCGTGAGCGCAGACACGCCGAAGGTCAGCGCATCAAGTCCGAAACCTGCAGCGGAGCTCAGGGCAGCTACTACTGCGCCGCCTAGCGCCGGACCGGCGAAGACGGCCAGCTGCGTGCTGGCCGACATGAGCGCGTTGCCGCTCTGAAGCTGATCGTCGGCTATCAGTCTCGGCATGATCGCATATGACGCGGGCAAGAACAGCCCCTCGCCAGCGCCGAGACCAAAGGCGATGGGTGCGAGTGCCAGGAAGTCAGGTTGCCGGGTCGCTGCTATCGCAGCCAGGCCGCCGGCGAGCACGAGGCGCCCGACATCCGCGCCCATCATGACGGTCCACGGGCTCACTCGGTCCGACAGGTGGCCGCCAACCATGATGAGACATGTCCGCGGGATTCCGTATGCGGCGAGCACCGTGCCAAGCAGGACGGCGCCGCCGTGATGTGACAACACGTACCAGGGCAGCGCGACCGCGTAGAGGCCGTCACCAATGCTCGACACGAACTGGCCGCCGGCCAGCAGCCTGAACGGTCGCGAGCACAGCGCTGGTACGCGACCGACTCGACCGGTCAGCGCGGACGCAGACCGGACGGCAGACCGCGCGGTCACGAGTTGGCTCGCTTGGGCGGGTCGAACAGCGGCGCGAACTCGATGACCCCCTGCACGGGCTCAGCACCAGCTGGTCTTTCCTGGCCGGACAACCGGATGAGCGGCACGTACAGCTCGCGGATCTGCTCGCGCAGCGTCGCCAGCTCGTCCGCCGTTGCATACAGCACTGTCTGGTCGGCGCCAGCTGCACGCCGCCAGTCAGCCGAATAGTCCTCCTCGTGGGCTAGATAACGGGCCCGGGCCTCGCGCCAGTGCTCGTCGAGGCTGGAGTTCAGCAACCTGGCTGCCATCTCGGCTACCGGATCGTCGAGATCCTCGATCGTGGTCGAGCTCACGACGGCTCGCCAGGGTCGCTCCCGCCCGGTGGCAGCCGCGGCCTGATCTTGCTCAACGAAGCCGAAGCGGGCCAGCTGTCGCAAGTGATAACTACATGCGGACGGCGACAACCCGGCCACGGGCGCGCATTCGGTCGCGGTCGCGGGACCCTCCAGCAGCAGGTGCTGCCACATCGCAATCCGGGCCGGATGAGCCAGCGCGCGCATGGTCTCGGGGTCAGTGAGCTTGATCGACTTGCCGGAAATCCGTTGGGCTGGCGTTTCGGCCCCGGCGGTCCGGCGATCAGGTCCGCCGGACGACTCCTCGGGTGACGTGAAGGACATGTTTCAAAAGAAACCCTTCAGATCACGTTTTGTCAAGTCCACCAGGTCAGGACCGCTAGTTGGCTAGCTGCCGACGACTCAGACTGGCCAGGCCTCCCGGCGGTAGCCCATGTCCCAGAACATCCACTCGTACCGACTGGTCGCCAGGAAGCGGCGCTCGACGCGCTCGCGCTCCACGGGTGCGATCTCCCGGCCCAGACGGTCGATTACCGCGATTACCTCGCGCGCCTCGGCACCGAACTCCTCGCCGGCGTAGGTATCAATCCACCGCTGGTAGCGAGGATCGGGCGAGCCCTGCTCGAGCAGGTGCTTGCCGACTTCCCAGTAGATCCAGTAGCACGGCAGCACCGCGCCCACTCCCTCGGCGTACGACCCGCCGCAGGCAGCAAGCAGGTAACTGGTGTAGGCCAGCGTCGTCGGCGCTTCCTCCGCGGCATCCGCCGCGCGCGGGTCGATGCCAAGGTCGGCCAACAGCGACTCGTGCAGGCCCATCTCTACAGCGACGATGCCCGAAGCGTGGCGAGCGAACATCTCGGTCTCTCCGGTGACAGGTGCCCGGCTGGCGACCGCTGCCAGCGACTGCGCGTACTTGCGCAGGTACAGCGCGTCCTGAATGACGTAGAACTCGAACGACTCGCGGGGCAGGCTGCCGTCGGCCAGGCCGGTGACAAACGGATGTTCCAGGATCGCGTCGTAGATACCGGTGATACCGCGCCACAACTCGGCGGCAAAACTATCGGTCATGAGGTGCAGCTCCAATCGTCGACGCGCAAAGGCCAGCCGGCCGCCTCATATCGTCTCACTGCCGGCTGATTGGTATCCGTGCGCTAGCGGGCAATGCCACCGAGGGAACCCATGACCCAACTGCTCCACATCACCGACCCGGAGACCTGGCGGCAGTCCGCCGCAGGTGCCGAGTACGCAATGTCAACTCGCGGCGTGACGCTTGCCGAGCAGGGCTTCATCCACTGCTCGCTGCCCCACCAGGTACGCAGGATCGCCGACCTGGTCTATCCAGACGCAGCCGACTTGGTCATCCTCGTCATCGACACCGACAGGCTGACAGCGCCGGTACGTTACGAAGTTGCCGAGCCGGGCGGTGAGCAGTTCCCGCACATCTACGGCCCGCTCAGTGCCAGCGCCGTGACCGAGACTGTTCTCGTCAGCCGCGACGGGGCCGGGCAGCTGATCCTGCCGCCCTGGCTAGCGCCGGCCTAACACTGGCACCAGCGGTCATCCCGAAGCGCCTAGCGCTGCCACTTGATCGCGGCCAGCCGGGCGGCCGACACGTAGCCGTTGTCGGTAAACCACCGTGCCGAATCCTCGATGGCGAGCCGGGCCGGCCGAGATTTGTGACCGATCTCGGCTCTCGCCCGGTCATCGTTGAAGATCATGCGCGTGGTCGCCATCCGGGCGCCCTCTAGCGGCACATGTGGCTCACGACCCAGGAGCCGACCCTCGGCGAACTCGGACACGAGTCCGGCTGCGACCACCAGCTGCCTCGGTGCCCGAAGGCGCGGCATCGGTAGCCCTGAGCAGTCCGCAAGCGCTTGCAGGATCTCGCGCATGCTCATGTTCTCCCCGCCGAGGATGTAGCTTCGGCCGGCTCGCCCGTGCTCCAGCGCAGCGACATGACCGCGAGCGAGATCGTCTACGTGGCAGACGTTCAGTGCCGTGTCCACATAACCCGGCATCTTGCCGTTGAGATAGTCCAGCACCACCTTGCCGGTCGGCGTCGGTGCACGGTCACCGGGGCCGAGCGGGAAGGTCGGCAGTGCGAGCGTCACGTTCAATCCCTCGCCAGCTGCCCGCAGCACCTCGTGCTCGGCCGCGAACTTCGTCCGCTTGTAGCTCCCGAACAGGTGCGCCACGTCGGCGTAGGCGGTTTCGTCGGCGGGCTTCCCGACCCGGGTCCCGTCGAGCCCGAGTACGCCGACAGTCGAGGTGTAGACCAGTCGCTCGACCCCGCAGGCCCGGACTGCATCGATCACATTGAGCGTGCCGCCGACGTTCACCTCGTGAAAGATCCGCGGATCGCGCGCCCAGAGCCGGTAGATGGCAGCCAGGTGGAAGACGTACCTGGCGTTAGCGAATGCCGTCCTGACGGCGGCGGCGTCCCGGATATCAAGCGTGGCCCGCTCGACGTCCAGGCCCTGCAGATTTTCGTTCTTGCCGCCCGGCTCGGTCACCGCCGTGACGTGGGCGCCTTTAGCAAGCACTGCGCGCGTGACGGCGGCGCCGATGAACCCGGCGGCACCCGTGATGACCACTCGGTCGCCCGGTTCGATGGGGGCCACGGCCGCCATGTATCCGGTGTCGGGTGCCCCATCGACACGACCTGCTAGCCCCGCGACCGCGGGCGTTGGGCCGCTGGCGGCCCCCAGGCTGCCATTCGCATGCTGAGCGTCTGCCGGTTCCCGCAACACGGCGACTTCTGCTTTTGGAGAAGAAGTCACCGTCGCAGGACCGAGCACCGGCCGCCTGCTCGCGATACTGCGCTGGGACTTGCGATGCAGCGCGCCACGCACCATCGTGCGGCCGAACTCGTAGGTCAGCCCGGAGCCGCGATGCGCGGCGGCCATGACATCGTCGAGTGCCTGCACGAAGTAGTCGACTTCCTCGGGCCCGGAGATCAGCGGCGGAAGCAGCTTGATGATGTTGACGTTGTCGGCCGCCACTTGCGTGATGATCCGGTGGCGATGGAACAGCGGGACGACGACCGTCTGCGAGAACATGCCGGTCCGCAGCCGCTCGAGGTTCCTGAAGCGGCGGCCGGCCGATCTCGAATCCGGCTCGCCGAACTCGATGCCGACCATCAGGCCGAGCCCGCGGATGTCCTGGATGAGCTCGTACTTACCGGCTAGGCCGCGGAGCTTGGCCTGCAGGTCTGCTCCGGTGCGCTCGGCCCGCCCGACAATGTCCTCGTCGTCGAAAGCTGCCAGTGTTGCCAGACCCGCCACCATTGCCATCTGGTTGCGGCCGAAGGTCGTCGAGTGCTTGAGCGCGTCCTCCATCGACGAGTAGACGCTGGCGAAGATCTTCTCCGTGGTCAGCATTGCCCCGATGGGCACGAAGCCGCCTGATAGGGCTTTGGAGATCGTGATGATGTCAGGCTCCAGGCCCCAGTGCTCGTGGCAGAAGAATCGTCCGGTCCGGCCAAGCCCTGTCTGCACCTCGTCAGTGACCAGAAGCGTCCCGTGCTGGCGGCACAGTTGCTGGGCCGCGCGCCAGTACTCGCCGGGAGCGCAATAGACGCCCTTGCCCTGGATCGGCTCGACGATGAAGGCAGCCACGTCGCCACGTCGAAGTTGCTGCTCAAGGGCTTCGATGTTCCCGAACGGGACAGCCTCGCTCTCGATCAGCTGACCAAATCCCTTGCGGAACTCTTTGCCGCCGTTAAGGGCCAGGGCGCCGGTGGTCAGGCCGTGAAACGCGTGCTCGGCATAGAGAATCTTTGACCGCTGGGTCGACTGCCGGGCGAACTTGATCGCGGCCTCGATGGACTCCGCGCCAGAGTTGCAGAAGAAGACCCGGCTGATGCCCGGATGGGTGCGGGCGACAAGCTGCTCAGCCAGGAGACCGGGCAGGAGCGCGCAGTCCATCTGGACCATGTTGGGCAGGTCCAGGTCGAGCGCCTGATGGAGAGCAGTCTTGATCCCTGGATGGCTTCGCCCTAGGGCATAAACACCGAAACCGGACAGAAAGTCTAGATACCGTTGTCCTGCGTCGTCGTAGAGGTAGCTACCCTCTCCGCGGACGTAGTTGCGGTCGAACCCGAGCGTCCTGAGCGTCCGGGCGAGCTGGGGGTTCATGTACCGCTCGTGAAGGGCAAAATTCTCCCCGGAACGCTCCGCGAACGTGCGGGCGACGTCGAAGGGCATGCTTCTCCTCATACTCATGAAACTCGTGTGCCGGCTGTCCGCAGGTGTGCCACCAGGGATTAACCGCCCCCGTAGTCGACCATCTTCTCGCACGGAGATACAAATTGACCGGCCAGTAGCAGAAGTTACGGCCGCTTGACCCGCCTTCAGCGGAAATCGCGGCTGCGCGCGGCCGCGACGACGCGGAGCCGTTCCAGCCGGGTGGCCAGCAGGCTGACCGCACCGTCCAGCCGCTCGATCCGGCCGTGGATCAGCAGCGCGTTCGCATCGACCCCGATCTTGCGGAAGCGCTGCCACACGTTCGGCGGGCAGATGATGTTGGCCATCCCGGTCTCGTCCTCCAGGCTGAGGAAGACCACACCGCGCGCTGTTCCCGGCTGCTGGCGGTGCGTGACCAGCCCGCCCACGAGCACGTTCCGGCCGTTTTCCGCAGCCGTCAGCTGGTCGGCCGGCAGTACGCCCCGCTCGTCGAGCAGTGCCCTGATGTGCTCGATCGGGTGGGTTCCGTAGGTCCCTGTCGCCCACAGGTCAGCGAAGGTCTCTTCCGCTGCCGTCATGGCCGGCAACGGCGGCGCGGTCATGCCCAGCGTCGTGCCAGGCAGCTGGTCCGCCCGGACGGTGGCCGCGGCACCAGCCGCCCACAGCGCCTCACGCCGGCTCACGCCGAAGCAGCCGAACGCGCCGCCCATGGCCAGTGCCTCCAGTGCGGCGGCCGGCACCGTCGTGCGCCGGGCAAAGTCCTCGAGGTCCGCATACGGCTGGCCGGCCACGATCTCCTCGGCCGCGCTGGTGCCGAGGTTGCGGACCTCGGACAGCCCGAGCCTGATCACCGGCTGGCCAGGCACCGGCCGCCCGCCGGCCGGCTCATCGAGGCCGACGGCCCCGTTCCCGGCCTCTTCATTCTTTTCCAGAGTCGCGAGCACGCCACTGGCGTTCACGTCCACGCCGCGGACCGTGACGCCGCGCCGGCGCACGTCACTGATCAGGCTGGCGGGCGCGTAGAAGCCCATCGGCTGCGCGCGCAGCAGCGCGGCGGTGAAGGCGGCCGGGTAGTAGCACTTCAGCCAGGCACTGGCATAGACCAGGTAGGCGAAGCTGATTGCGTGCGACTCGGGGAAGCCGTAACTGGAAAATGCCAGGATCTTGACGTAGATGTCCTCCGCGACCTCGGCCGGTATGCCGCGCTCGGCCATCCCAGCCAGCAACCGTTCGCGCAGCTCCTCGATCCGCTCCGGTGCGCGCTTGGAGCTCATCGCCTGGCGCAGCCGGTCAGCCTCAGCCGGACTGAATCCGGCGCAGTCGATGGCGATCTGCATCATCTGCTCCTGGAACAGCGGCACCCCGAGGGTCTTGCCGAGCGCATGGTCCATCAGCGGGTGCGGCAGGTCGGGCTCTTCATCGCCGTGCCGGCGGCGCATGTACGGGTGTACCGACCCGCCCTGAATCGGGCCCGGCCGGATCAGCGCCACCTCGACCACCAGATCGTAGAACTTCTCCGGCCGCAGTCGCGGCAGCGTCGCCATCTGCGCCCGCGACTCGACCTGGAACACCCCGACGGTGTCTGCCTTCTGCAGCATCGCGTAGACGCCGGGGTCCTCCTGCGGAATCGAGGCCAGCGTCCAGCGCGTCCCGTGCGCGTGCTCCACTAGCTCGAAGCAGTCCCGCAGCGCGGTCAGCATGCCGAGGCCGAGCAGGTCGAACTTGACCAGACCCGCGTACGCGCAGTCGTCCTTGTCCCACTGCAGCACGCTGCGGTTCGGCATTCGCGCCCACTCCACCGGACACACCTCCCCCACCGGCCGGTCACAGATCACCATCCCGCCGGAATGGATGCCCAGGTGCCGCGGCAGGCGCTGCATCCGGCTCGCCAGTTCCACCACTGCATCGGGAACGCCCGCGTCCGGGGGAACTGGCTGACCTGGCCCGTACTGCCGCGGGCCGACTTGCCGGGACCACTCATTCTGCTGCTCGGGCTCGTAACCGAGTGCCCGGCCGGCATCGCGGATCGCCATCCGCGGCCGGTAGCTGATCACATTCGCCACCTGGGCGGCGTTCTCCCGACCGTACTTCTGGTAGACGTGCTGGATGACTTCCTCGCGGCGCCGGTGCTCAATATCCAAGTCGATGTCGGGCGGCCCGTCCCGGCCCTCGGACAGGAACCGCTCGAACAGCAGGCCGTGGCGCACCGGGTCGACGCTGGTGATTCCGAGCGCGTAGCAGACCGCCGAGTTAGCGGCCGAGCCGCGGCCCTGGCACAGGATGCCCTCGCGCTCACAGAACTCCACGATCTCGTGCACGATCAGGAAGTAGCCCGGGAAGCCCAGCTGCTCGATGACGCTCTGCTCGCGGGCGATCTGTGCATAGGCGCCCTCGATGCGCTCCGCCTCCGGAGGGCCGTACCGGGCCGGAGTCTTGCGGGTGACCAGTTCGCGTAGCCAGCTGGCCTCGGTGTAGCCGTCAGGAACACCGAAGTCCGGCAGCTTCGGCGCGATGACATGGAAGTCGAACGCGCAGTCGGCGGCTAGCTCTGCCGTCCGTTCCAGCACGCCGGGATAGCGGCTCAGCCGGGCAGCCATCTCCGTGCCAGAGTGCAGGTAACCGCTGCCGGAAGCCGCCAGCCAGCCATCCATCTCATCCAGGCTGAACCGGGCCCTGATGGCGGCTAGCGCCTGCGCCAGCCTTGCGTCCTGCGGGGCGGCATAGTGCACGTTCCCGGTGGCGATGGTGTCCAGGCCGGCCATTTCTGCCAGCGCGGTCAGCGCATCGTTACGCTCATCGTCGGCGGGCTGGCTACCGCCAGTGAGCTCGACCTTGACGTTGTCACGGCCGAACGCGTCGATCAGCCTGGCCAGTTCGCGTGCCGCGGCCTTCGGCCCGCCGCTGGCGAGCGCAGCCGGGACCGCTCCTTTGCGGCAGCCGGTGAGGACCACCCAGTGCCCGTCATGCTCGTCGGCCAGCGCGGGCTCGTCATAGATCGGCAGGCCCTTCTCGCCGCCGGCCAGTTGCGCGGTGCTGATCACCCGGCAGAGCCGCCGGTACCCCTCCGGGTCACGGGCGAGGACGAGGAGGTGCCGGCCGACCGGATCGGGGACGCCAGCCCGCGGGGTGCCGGCCAGGCGAGCCCCTGCGGCCAGTCCCCCAGCAGCTTGCACCCCAGCAGCTTGCACCCCGGCAGCCAGTCCCCCGGCGGCCCTGGCGCGTCGGCCCGCGGGCGGAAGTTTGCGTGCCAGGTCCAGGCTGAGCTCAGCGCCAAAGACGGTGCCCAGCCTGATGCCGCCATCTCGCAGCCGCGCCGCCGCCTGAGCGAACTGCGGTACCCCGTACATCCCGTCGTGATCGGTGATGGCCAGCGCGGACAGCCCTCGTACCACCGCCTCGCGCACCAAGTCGGCCGGGCTCGACGCCCCGTCCAGGAAGCTGTAGGAGGAATGGCAGTGCAGCTCTGCCCAGACCGGCGACACCTGGCCGACCGGCAGGCGCGTTACCGGAACTACCCGGCCAGCCTCGTGCTGACCAGCCTCCTGCTGACCAGCCTCGTGCTCTCCGCCCGAGCCCCGCTCCCCGCCCGAGCCACGTTCTCCGCCCGAGCCACGTCCGACGACAGACCCGCGCTGCCGGCCGGACCCCGCTGCCGGCGCTTGGCCGGTCCCCTTGCCCCAGGACAGGCGCCGCTCGAACTCCCGCCAGGGCAACGGCGGATTGTCCCAGCCCATGACCGCCGCCTCCCCTCACTCCTGGGATCGCTTCAGCAGCTACTCGGGCTCCTCCGCTTACTCGATCAGCCTAACGATGCCTACCGACAATCTAGCATCTGTCTCGAATTTAGATTCGACTACAACCGACGCCGACCTCAAGTAGGCCTGGAAAGCTATAGCGACCGAAAACGTCACGCAAAAACGACAATTAGGACTAGATCTTGACGTTTTCGGTCGCTATGTGCGCAGGTGGCATTGAACGGCCGCCATAGGCACGCGATCTCCCACGCCTGCCAGCGGACACACCAGCCCGGCGTCGCACGCCCTCAAACGCGCACCCGGCCAGTGACCAAGCCATGCAAACTGTCAGCAACCACCGGCACCGGACCCCGCCGTGGTCTACGCCGCGAGGTTGAAGATCGCGTTCGCCTCCTCGTTCGTCAGCTGCAGCGAAGCGGCGGCAACGTTCTGCGCTACGTGTTCCGGAGAACCAGAACCCGGAATCGGCAGGATCTGGGCCGACCTGTTCAGCAGCCAGGCGAGCGCGACCTGGCGCGTGCTCACGTTGTGCCGCTCGGCCGCGGTCCGGACGGGCACCGGCTGGTCTGAATCCTGGATCGGCGCCCATGGCAGGAACACGATGCCCTCCTGGTCGCACAGGTCGACCATGGCCTCCGATGACCTGTCATTGAGGTTGTACCGGTTCTGCACCGACACGACCGGAGTGAGCTTCAGCGCTTCCTGCAGCTGAGCCTCAGACACATTCGAAACGCCAATGTGCCGGATCTTGCCTTCCGCCCTGAGTTCGACCAGCGCGCCGATTGACTCGGCATAGGGAACCTTCGGGTCAGGCCGGTGGAACTGGTATAGCGGGATCTGATCCAGCCGCAGCCGACGCAAGCTGCCCTCGCATACCTTTCGCAGGTGCTCAGGCCGACCGTCGGGATCCCAGCGGCCAGGACCGGGCCGAAGCAGGCCGCCCTTCGTGGCGATCACCAGATCGTCGGGGTACGGATACAGCGTCTCCGCGATCAGTTCCTCGCTCACGTCCGGGCCGTAGGAGTCGGCGGTGTCGATGAAGTTCACCTCTAGCTCGACTGCCTTGCGCAGGGCATCCTTCGCCCGTTCCAGATCCTTCGGCGGTCCCCAGATGCCATCACCGGTGACGCGCATCGCGCCCAAGCCCATCCGGTTAACCGTGAGGTCGCCACCGATGCTGATCGTGCCTGCTGCCGCTGCGGTTAGTTTGTCGCTCATGAGATCCTCTCCTGCCTGAGGCCGAGACCTGCGCACGTCGGACCCGGCAAGTGGCGGATGCTGACATCCAGCGCGATGTGCTGGCCGGTCGCGAAATGCTCTGTGCCCGGCCCCGCTCGACGGTCGGACCGAAAACCAGGACGGCACCTACTCGCGAGCCGCTAATACCACCCTAGATCACCCGCTAGGAGATCCACGGGAGAGCACCGGCGACGCCGCCGAGGCAAACCCCGGCAGCGGCCGCCACGCTACGACCCGCCGCTCAGGCCCGTCAGGAGCTCCTGGATCTGCTCGGCGAGCTCGCTGCTCGGCGGCAGGCCGGGAACCTCGAGGTCCAGGTCGGGGTTGCGGCCCGCGGCGACACTCTCCCACCGGCGGGCGGCAATATCGACGAACTCCTGGCTGGTGAAAACCCAGAACCGCCCGGCGGCAACCGCGTCGGCCACCAGGTCGGCGACAGCGGCCGGTGCCATCCCCTCGTCAATCACGCGCCGCAGATGCGGAAGTGTCACTTCAGTGGTGAATGCACGCGGCGGAGCCTCGCCGAGACCAGCGGGCCAGTTACGGTCGGCATCGAGGACATTGGTATTGACCCAGCCTGGGCACAGCACGCTGACCCCGACCGGAAGCGTCGCCAGCCGCATGGCTCGGTACAAGTCTTCAGAGATGGCCACGACGGCGTGCTTGGTCGCGTCGTAACGGGGATCAAGTCCGGGCAGCAGCCCGGCGATGCTGGCCGTGTTGACGATGTGGCTTTCAGCCTGGGCAGCTAGCGTCGGCAGGAAGGCGCGGATCCCGTGGATGACTCCCCAGAGATTGACCCCGAGGACCCAGGTCCATGAGGTGACTGGGCCGAACCACGCGTCAGCGGTGCTGACCACGCCCGCGTTATTGCACAGCAGGTGCACTGCGCCGAAACGGTCGACCGCGGCAGCCGCCAGCCCCTGCACCGCAGCTTCGTCACTGACGTCAGTCGGAACGGCCAGCGTCTTGACACCCAGAGCCGCGATCCTCTGCTCAGCCGCTTCGAGCGCGGGCCGCTCGATGTCGGCCAGGACGACGTCAAGCCCGGCACGAGCGAAACGTTCGGCTAGCGCCAACCCGATGCCACTCGCGGCCCCGGTGACGACGGCAACTTTCCCCGCGGTCAGTTCCATTACTTCCCCTACACGCTCGGCTTCGCCTGTACTGGGGAACGTACAGCTTGCGATGCAGATCGACTAGGTGCGCGACGCACCGGCGAAAGCCAGCCCGAGCCAACCGGGGCAGCCCTGCCGGGGCGGCTAACCTCGGGAGCATGCCAGAGATGGAGTACTTCTGCACCCAGAGTGCGCACAACCCCGAATCACTTACTCTCCACATGAACAAGATGGCGCGCGATGGGTGGGAGCTGCTGACCGTCGACTTCGCCCATAGGGGCGAGACCGGGTATCACACGTTCTTCTGGCGGCGACCGCTGCCCAGGTCTGCAGAAGCCGGGCGAGAGGCACCATGACGCCCGCAGTAACCACTCGCCGTCACGGCCGACGCACGTTGGGCTGAGGCGAGTTTGACGCCTTACGCTGGCCGTTCTGGCAGGATGACCGTCACGTCTGGCCACCGGACGCTAACGCGCTGGCGGGCCAGCCGGGCCAGCGAGACCGCAGCCGTTACCCGGACCGGATTAGGTCGCCACACACCGCCGAGCAGATCGTCGAGCCCGTGCGGCGCGCAAACCTCAATACCCTCTACTGACTTGCGCACTGCCACGCACGTGGCCGTCTCCGGCCAGGTGGCGACCGCATCGTGCACGCTGCTCAAGGGCTCCACCGGCGCACCACCGAAATACTGGTGATACCAGGTGTGCACGGCCGCCTGATTGGTCGCCTCCCAGGGCAGGTCCGCGAGCTCGCCCAGGATGTCCTGCGCTGCCTGATCGCTCTCGGGTCCGAGGTTGCCCGAGTCGAAGTAGGCGACGTCGACGTCGCGCACCGCGTCGGGGGTAAAACGACCGTAAAGCTGTCCCCATACGACGTCGCGGATCACGCCCGCCCCTATCCAGGCATCGGGCAGCCCGCTAGCTGCGACCACCTCAAGCGCCCGGACGATCCAGGGCTCGCTGGTCAGCATCCCGGCCAGCCGTGCCGCTGCGTCCGGCGCCGACCCTGGGCAGCGATGGCGGCACTGTTCCATGATCACGCTCCCGATATCCAGATGACTCGCCCAGCGAGCGGCACTAGCCTCGCAGCTATGCAGACCATGCTGGCCGCCGGTGCCGACAAGATCTGGGCCGAGGACTCGAGCGGTTCCGGCCCCGTTCTGGTTCTCCTGCACGAGGGCGTCGGAGACGCGAGGATGTGGGATCCGATCTGGGCAGACCTGACCGCGAGCTTCCGGGCGATCCGCTACGACGTCCGCGGCTTCGGCCGTTCGCCGGCCGCAACCGAGGAATATACGCTGCTTGGAGACCTGCGTTCGGTACTCGAGCAGTTCGGCGTCGCCAGTGCTCACGTCGTCGGCTGCAGCATGGGCGGCGGCACGGCGCTCGAGTTCGCGCTAGCCGAGCCCGACCGGTTGAAGAGCCTGGTGCTGCTATGCCCCGGCGTCGGCGGCTACCCCTACCCCGAGACTCCCGAGCTGGATGCGGAGTGCGAAGCGCTGGCCGCGGCCGGGGACGATGATGGACTGCTGCGGGTGCTGCTCGGAGTCTGGGGCGCGGCTGGCCCCGATCCCCTGGTGGCCGACCTGATGCGATCCGCTATGCGTGCCTGGGAGGGCGAGGAGCAGTTCGAGAAGCCCGGAGAGCCGACCTTTGATCGGCTCGGCGAGCTGCGGGCGCCGACCGTGCTTATGGTTGGCGACAAAGACGATCCCGGCCTCATCGCCAGTAACGAGGCCGCCGCCGCGCGGATCCCCGGCTGCGAGCTGATTCGGGTGCCCGGCGCGGATCACTACCCCACGGTGCGTGCGCCGAAGCTGGTCGCCGAGACGATCCTGCGGCATTGCGCTACCTAGGTCAGCGCCGGTTATCCTGGCGGTCCGTCTCCTGGCGGGAAGCGCAGATGACGAGCTGACTGGGGAAGTGTTGGCAACGGTCGGCTACTTGCAGATCCGGGCGTCAGCCACCGACCGAGACCGCATCGTCGACGTACTCAAGTCAGGCTTCATCGAGGGCAGGCTCACCAAGCAGGAGCTGGACGAGCGAGTCGGGCATGCGCTTGGCGAGCACTATTTCGCTGACCTCATCGCCCTGATAGAGGACCTGCCAGCCGGAATATTCGCGAGGCTGCCGGCGCACCCGGCGACGCCGCCCCATCGGCGTACAGGACGAGTGCTCCGGCAGCGCCAGTCACCGCCGCGCCCCCGGCCGCCGCTACGACGAGCCAGCGGCCTCGCGGCGGTAGCTCACCCCACGAGGCCAGGCTGGCCGTGACGTCCAGCGCGTCTGACAAAGCGCCTGCAGCCACCCACGCGCAGGCGGATTCGGGCTCGGCTGCAACGCCATGCAGCGCGCTCAGAGCGCCAAGCCCCAGGGCAAGGTCACGTGCTCCCAAAGCGCGCCCGAACACTCGCACAGCGACCTCGTCGGCCGCTCCTCCAACCCACGGCCGAGCCGGTACCGAAGGCCAGACAAGGGCAGTAAGGCCCAGCGCCACCCGCCCGGCCGCCACGGCCCACGCCCCGCACCGCAACAAGGGAGGAACGGCAGCCGACCTCATAGGTCATCTTCCGTCCGGCATAGCTGACCAGCCTTATGCCACCGTGACACGCGCCGCATACTTGAAGTATGACGACCGGGTTCGGGAACGAGCAGGCGACGGATGCCGTTCGCCGTACGTTAGCTGGCGGAAGCTCGGGCCGCGCCGCGGTCTTTCTGATGGCGGCCGCCTTCTGCTGTCGGCATTTATGGCGGCAGCCTACTTATCTCCGTGCTATTCGGCGTGGTGACACAGGTGGCAGCACCCCTAGCGCGCGCCGCGCGGTGGAGGACATCCGGCCCATAGCGTCTATGAGGCCTGCGTGAGTGGCCCCTGTTCGCCAGCGCGCGGGCGGCCCCGGTTCGCCCTCGCGCGGCAATACCTTGCGCTAGACGGCCAGGTCTCCGTAACCGGGCCCGCCAAGGCCCTGGACCATGTTGGTCAGCGCAGTGCCATGTCCGCGAGTGACGGCACAGCGTTCGCGCGCACTACCTCGGAGTAGAACTGTGCGCTGGCTTTCGGGATCCGCCGCTGCGTCTCGAAGTCAACGAATACGATCCCGAACCGCCTCTGGTATCCCCAGCCCCACTCGAAGTTGTCAAGCAGCGACCAGACGTAGTAGCCGGCCAGATTCACCCCGGCCTTGATCGCCCGCGCGGCCGCCTCCAGGTGCTGGTGGAGATAGCTGATGCGCTCGAGATCCCTCACCTCGCCGAGCGGGTCCACGTAGTCCTCGGCGGCGCACCCGTTCTCGGTGATGTACAGCGGAAGGCCCGGCGCCTGGCCCGACACCTGCAGCAGCAGATCGTAGAGGCCGTCTGGGTCGACCAGCCATCCCATCGGGGTGCGGTCGAGCTCCGCCGGGCGGTACTCAACGACACCCGGGAGCTCGCAGCGCGCCAGCTCCTCATTGACCCGCAGGTCGCTCGGGTCCCCGGCCCGCAGGAACACCGGCGAGTAGTAGTTAACGCCGAGAAAGTCGATGGGCTGCCGGATCGTGTCCATATCGCTATCGGCGATCACGGATGCGTCGGGCAGCAGGACGGCCCTGGCATTCGCTGGGTAGTGGCCGTGCAGCACCGGCTCGAGGAACAGCCCATTCAGCTCGGCGTCGGTGGCCAGCCACGCCTTCTCGACGAATTCGGGCTGAGTCCCATCCGGCAGCCTCACCGGGTGCATGTCCAGGGTGATGCCGACCGGCGTGGCCGGGTGCACACTGCGCAGTGCCTGGGCGGCCAGCCCATGCGCCAGCAGCAGGTGATGGGTTGCCGCCGCGGCCGCGCCATCGTCCGTCAGGCCAGGGGCGTGCACCCCGTCGCGGTAGCCATGGCTCGCCACAACCTGAGGCTCGTTCAGGGTGATCCAGCGCGACACCCGGTTGCCGAGTTGCTCGGCCACGATCAGCGCGTAGTCGGCGAATCGTTCGGCCGTTTCGCGCACGGCCCAGCCGCCGGCGTCCTGCAGTTCCTGCGGCAAGTCCCAGTGGTAAAGCGTGACCGCCGCGGAGATGTCGTGATTGGCAAGCTCGTCGAGTAGCGCGCGGTAGTAGTCCACGCCCTTCTGGTTGATCGCTCCGGTACCGCCCGGCTGGATCCGTGGCCACGAGATCGAGAACCGGTACCCGCTCAGTCCCATCGAGGAAAGCAGTGCAACGTCCTCCGGGTAACGGTGGTAGGAGTCGCAGGCAACGTCGCCCGTGTCGCCCCTGCGTACCTTGCCGGGGCGGCGACTGAAGGTATCCCAGATGGACACCCCTCGCCCGTCTGCGGTCGTTGCTCCCTCGATCTGGTACGCGGCGGTGGCCGCGCCCCAGCTAAAGCCCTCCGGGAAGGACAGGGCACCGTTGGAGCCCGTTCCCGCTACGGTCATCTGGCACTCCTTGTGTTACCGGAACGTTGCGTCCTGCTTAATTCGAAGCCTTGACGGCCCCAAGAGCGAGTCCTAGTGTAAGCGCTTAGATCAGGCAATGTAAGCGCTTAGATCTGATGATGTAGGTGCTTTTAGCCCGGAGCTATTTGGGGTGAGTGCGTGGCCCGAGACCCAGGCAGTCTGAACCGGTGGGGTGTGGCGTGAGCACGTCTGACATGCGCGAAAGCGACCCGTCAGACGCGCGCGTGCCAGGCCGCACCGAGGTGCCTGAGCCTCGCTCGTCCGGCTTGCGGGAACCGGACGCGGGCGGCGGGCCGGAAGCCGGACAAACCTCCGGCCCGCACGCCGGCGACATAACTGCTGGCGTTGCGCAGGGCAGCGACAGGCAAGCCGAAGAACCGCCCGGCGGGACCCTTTACGGCGGTGGATCCGCGGGACGTCCGCTGCCTGACACGCTGCTGGTCCCGCAACCGCACCCAGCAGTCACGAGCCGTGTGCCGGCGAGCCCGGTCACCCTGTATGACGTCGCACGGCTGGCTGGAGTATCCACCGCCACGGTGTCCCGCGTCGTGCATGGCCAGGACCGGGTTGCCGAAAGCACCAGGGCCCGTGTCCGCGAGATCATCGACCAGCTGGGATACGTGCCCGACGGGGCAGCCCAGAGCCTGTCTCGTCGGCAGAAGAACGTGATCGGACTGGTCGGCGTCGAGCGACTCGCGCCGCATCAGTACGACATCGAGAGCATGAGCCTGCTCTTCTACGACGAAATCCTGCGTGGTGTCGAGCAGCGCATCCGCTATCACAACTGGTCGCTGCTCATTACTTATCTTCGCGAGGACAGCAGCGACGACCTGCGCCGTCTGCAAGCGCTGTCCGGCAAGGTAGATGGCCTGCTGATCGGCGAGGGCATAGTGCCGTCCGATGAACTCGCCCGGCTGGCCGAGCGGCTGCCGGTCGTCGTCGTGGCCGGCGACCCCGCTGAGCATGCAGCCGACGTCGTCACCGCCGACAACCGGTCGGGCTCAGCCGCGCTCGTCACGCACCTGGTTGAAGTGCACGGCAGATCGCGCCTCTTCCACGTCGATGGACCGCCGAGCGCTCCGGACGCGATGGAACGCAGGATCGCGCTCACCGAGGTCGTGCAGGCTCACCCTGGCGTGGAGATCGTGGGCTCTCACAGCGGGAGATTCAGCGTGCAGAGCGGCGAGGAGGCCGGGGAAAAGCTGCTTGCCGATCGCAGTACGTTGCCGGACGCCGTCATCTGCGCGAACGATCAGATGGCCATCGGCGTTCTGCAGGCGCTGGCCAGCGGCGGCGTCCGGGTGCCGGAGGAACTGTCGGTGACCGGGTTTGACGACATCTTCCCCGGCAGCCTCTTCGAGCCCGCGCTCACGACCGTGCACCAGCCGATGCGGCTGCTCGGCGAGCGAGCCTGCGCCCGGCTGCTCGACCGGATCGCCCAGCCGGACCTGCCGACACAGGTGGAACTGCTGCCGACCGACCTCGTGCTGCGCAAGAGCTGCGGCTGCCCGCCAGGCAGCGCGGCGCGCACGATGGCCCTCCAGCCGCGTGGCAGCGGCCGCGGCACGGTACGGCCCGGCGTGCGGGGCCGCCGCCATTCCCACCACCCAGCCGCCGAGAGTTAGGACGCCACGATGCCCTTCATCCTCCGGCGCCTTGCGTTCTACATCGTCGCCGCCTGGGCTGCGCTGACCGCAAACTTCTTCCTGCCCCGCCTCATGCCGGGAAACGCGGTCGAAGCAATCATGTCGAAGTTCCCCAACCTGACGCCCGCGACATACCACGCGCTTGAAGCCATGCTCGGCGTCGGTCATCCCGGCTCGCTCTGGAGTCAGTACGGGAGCTACCTCAACGACGTGGTGCACTTCAACTTCGGCATCTCGGTATCGGACTACCCGGCACCGGTGTCGACGCTGCTCGCCCAGACGATCCCGTGGACGCTCGCGCTCGTTGGCAGCGCGACGGTGATCGCCTTCTTCGTCGGCACCTTGTTCGGCATCTTCGCCGGATGGCGGAACGGCGGCTGGCTCGACCGGCTGCTGCCTGGCCTGATGTTCGTGCAGGCCATGCCGTACTTCTTCCTCGCCCTGGTGCTCCTGTGGCTGCTGGCTGTCCACGTGCTGCACATCTTCCCCATCGCCCAGGGCTACGCCGGGGGGCTGGTGCCGGGCTGGGACTGGACCTTCATCAGCAGCGCGATTGGCCACTCGATCCTGCCAGCCTTCACCATCGTCATCACGTCGCTGGCCGGCTGGATGCTGCAGATGCGCAATGTCATGATCACTACCATCGGCGAGGACTATGTGCTGGCCGGGCAGGCCAAGGGCCTGCCGAGCCGCCGCGTCATCTTCAACTACGCCGCCCGCAATGCCTTCCTCCCGCAGTTGCAGGGGTTCGGGCTTGCGCTGGGGTTCGTCGTGTCCGGCGCGATCGTCATGGAGATCGTCTTCTCTTATCCCGGTATCGGGCTGCTGCTGCTCGGCGCCGTCCAGTCGAATGACTACCCGCTGATGCAGGCGATCTTCCTCGTGATCACCTTCGCCGTCCTGATCGCCAACCTGATCGTCGACCTCGTGATCGTCGCCTTCGATCCGCGCGTGAGAACGAGAGAGGCAGCCTGATGACCGCCGCGCTTACGATCCCCACCGACACCTCCGGGCTGGCAGCACCGGCGCACCAGCTTGGCCGGTGGCGGCGGCTGCCGCCGAAGGCGAAGGCAGGCGCGATCCTGCTCGCGCTGTTCGTACTCGCCGCGATCATCGGGCCGATGGTCGCGCCCTACGACCCGAGCTTCCAGAGCCCGAACCCGGCCCTGTCGATGAACGCGCCGAGCGCGGCTCACCTGCTCGGGACCACGCAGAGCGGCCAGGACGTGCTGTCGCAGCTGCTGTCCGGCATCCGGCTGACCCTAGAGCTCGGCGTTCTCGTCGGGCTGATTGCCACCGCACTATCGGTGCTGGTCGGCGTGACCGCGGCTTACCTAGGCGGTCTCTGGGACGAGCTGCTAATGCTGGTCAGCAACGTGTTCCTGGTGATCCCGGCGCTGCCGCTGCTGATCATCCTGCTTGGCTACCTGCCACGCACCGGGCAGACCGCGACGATCCTGGTGCTGGCCGCCCTCGGCTGGCCCTGGGGCGCCCGGGTGATCCGCGCCCAGACCCTGTCCATTCGCAACCGTGACTTCGTCGCCGCTGCGCGGGAGACCGGCGAGAGCGGCTGGCGGATCATCGCCTTCGAGATCGTGCCCAACGAGGTCAGCCTGATCGCGGCGAACTTCGTCAACACCGTTCTGTACGCCATCGGCGCATCGGTCGCGCTGGCCTTCATCGGCCTGACGAACACTTCTACGTGGAGCCTTGGCACCATCATGTACTGGGCGGAGAGTCAGGAGGCACTGCAGCTCGGCGCCTGGTGGTGGTTCGTACCGCCCGGCCTAGCCGTCGCCCTGATGGGCACCTCCCTGGTCCTGCTCAATAGCGGAATCGACGAGCTCGGTAACCCGCGGCTGCGGGACGCGAATCAGCGGGCAAAGGTCGACGGCCGCCGGCTGCAGCCAACCGCCCCGACGCCGGTCCAGCACGCTGCACTGCCGCAGCGCACCAGCCCGCTAACCGCCTTCCTGCGCTCGTTCTCCCGCAGCGCCTACATAGAGGACCGGGCGCGGCGCGTCCGGTCAACCCAGCCGAGCGAGGGCCAGCGATGACCACTGACCTAGGCAGGCCCGTTCCCGGCCTAGCAGATCCAGGACGCGGCCGGAGGCTTTCTGGGGAGCCTGTGCTGTCGATACGCGATCTTTCGATCGTGTACCGCACGCTCGCTGGCGACGTCCGCGCGGTCGACGACGTGAGCCTGGACCTGCACCCCGGCGAGATAGTCGGCCTAGTCGGCGAGAGTGGCTCAGGCAAGTCAACGCTGGCCTACGGTGCCACCAGGCTGCTGCGGGCCCCGGCGGTGATCACCAACGGCAGCGTCAGGTACGCCGGTCGCCGGCTGACCACGCCGACCGACGTGCTGCAGCTGACCACGGATCAGCTGACCAAGCTGCGCTGGCGGGAGATCGCCATTGTGTTCCAGAGTGCGATGAACGCGCTGAACCCGGTGCTGAGCGTCCACGACCAGCTCACCGACGTCATCCGCGCGCACCTTGAGGTGAGCCGGCGCGACGCCACTTCGAAGGCGGCCGGCCTGCTTGACCTCGTCGGCATCCCGCGGACGCGGCTGCGCAGCTACCCGCACGAGCTGTCCGGCGGCATGCGCCAGCGGGTCATGATCGCGATGGCACTGGCCACCGATCCCGAAGTGGTCATCATGGACGAGCCGACCACCGCGCTGGACGTCGTCGTACAGCGCGAGATCCTTGGCCAGATCCTCGACCTTAAGGACAGCCTCGGCTTCGCCATCCTGTTCATCACACACGACCTCTCGCTCCTGCTCGAGCTGGCCGACCGGATCGCAGTGATGTACGCGGGGCAGCTCATGGAGGTCGGCACCGCCGTGGAGATTCACCACGAGCCCGCGCACCCCTACACCAAGCGGCTGCTGCGTTCCTTCCCGTCGCTGCGCGGCCCGCGGCGGGAGCTGACCGGCATCCCCGGCACACCGCCTGACCTGCTTGACCCGCCACCGGGCTGCCCGTTCCTGCCGAGGTGCACGGAGGGCACGGATGCCTGCACGAAGATCGAGGTCCGGCTCGCCAGAGTTCGCACGTCAGCGGATCCCGATCACCTGACTGCGTGCCCTTTCGTGCTGCCCGATCCGGAGTTGCCCGACAGCCTCAGGATGTCCGGCGCGGAGCCGGCCGTCATCGCAGCCGCCAGCCAGCCGAATGCTGAGGAGCTGAAGCCATGAGCAGCCAGGCAATGCTCGAGTCCGCCGCTGCGGTGCGCGGGCCGCTCGCGCTGTCGGCTGAGGGCCTGGGCAAGGACTTCCGGCTCGGACGGGGCCAGGTCCTGCACGCGGCACGGGACGTGTCGATCAGCCTCTACCGCGGCGCGGTCGTGGCGCTGGTGGGCGAGAGCGGCTCCGGCAAGTCGACGGTCGCCCGGCTGCTCGCCGGCCAGGAGCGTCCGACGGCCGGCACCATCCGGCTCGACGACAAGCTCGTGCACCTGTCCGGCCGGCGTGCGTTCCGGCGGTACAAGAGCGAGGTCCAGCTCGTCTTCCAGGACCCGTTCGCCTCGCTGAATCCCGCGCACACAGTGCGCTACCACATCGAGCGCCCGCTGCACCTGCACCGGCACTCGCTATCCGGGGAGCAGGTACACGAGCAGGCGGCGGCGCTCATGGAGCAGGTGCGCCTGAGTCCGGCCGACAAGTACCTGACGAAGTATCCACACGAGCTGTCCGGCGGGCAACGGCAGCGGGTTTCGTTCGCCAGGGCGCTCGCAGCGGACCCGAGCGTGCTGCTCGCCGACGAGCCGGTCTCCATGCTCGACGTGTCGATCCGGCTCGAGATGCTGAGCCTGCTCGACGACCTGCGCACACGGTTCCAGCTGGCGATGCTCTACATCACCCACGACATCGCATCGGCCCGGTACTTCGCGGACGAGGTGCTGGTGATGTACGCCGGGCAGATCGTGGAGCGCGGCCCGGCTGAGAGCGTCACTCAGCAGCCCGCGCATCCGTATACGCAGCTGCTAGTGAGCTCCGCACCGGACCCCGACAACCTCGGCGGCGCGTTGCGCAACCGACCAAAGCGGACCCTTTCCAACGGGAACGAAGCCGTCGGCGCCAGTGCAGCCTCGTCACCTGCGGTTGGCTGCTCATTCAGCCAGCGGTGCCCGTTCGCGGACGATCGCTGCCGCGCGGAGGCTCCTGCGCTCCTTCAGGTCTCACCGTCCAGGGCCGCTGCCTGCTGGCGCCTAGACGTTGCAGCCCCTTCGGTCTATGCCGGGCGAGAAGGGGGTGGGGACGTTACGACCTAGCGCAGTTCAGACCCCTCATCAGACGGGACCAATATTCACCAGCACGGGAAAGGTAAAAATGAGTGTTAATCATCTAACCGGCCGCGGGCTCGCCGCGGTCGCGGTGGCCGGCCTGCTGGCAGCCGGGCTTGGCGCGTGCGGGTCGAGCCCGTCCAGTTCCTCCTCCGGGACCTCGGCAAGCTCGACCACGCTGACCATGGAAAGCTCGCCGGAGACGACTATCACCGACGACTTCAACCCGTTCGTGTCAACGGCCGCGCCGCAGGGCATGGGCGCGACCGGCCTGATCTACGAGCCACTGCTTCAGTTCGACATCGCCAGCCCGCCCAAGTACTACCCGTGGCTGGCGACGGGCTATAGCTGGTCCAACAGCGGCAAGACGATCACCTTCACGATCCGGCAGGGCGTGAAGTGGAACAACGGAACGCCGATGACCCCGGCCGACGTCGCATTCACCTACAACTACGTCGCGAAGAACGCGGCGATTAACCTCGCCGGGCTTCCCATCACAAGCGCGACTGCGTCAGGCAACGATGTCACGATCAACTTCAAGACGCCGGAGTACCTCGACCTGCAGCAGATCGCGGGCGTGCCTATCCTGCCCAAGTCTGTCTGGGGCAGCGTAAGCAACCCGACCACGTTCACCGACCCCAAGCCGGTCGGCACCGGTCCGTACGTGCTGAAGACCTTCACCCCGCAGGGCTTCACGCTGACGAAGAACTCGTCGTACTGGCAGGCGTCGATGGTGAAGATCACGAACGTCTACTTCCCGGTCTATACCTCTAACACCGGCGCCCTGACGGCGCTGTACTCCGGGAAGATCGACTGGACCGGGAACTTCATCCCCGGCCTGCAGAAGGAGTTCGTGGATACCGCGCCGCAGTATCACCACTTCTGGGAGGCGCCGGGCAGCACCAACGCCCTGATGCCGAACCTGAACAAGTGGCCGACTAACCAGCCGGCGGTCCGGCAGGCCATCAGCCTGGCAGTCAACCGCAGCCTGCTGGCCTCCGAGGGCGAGGCAGGGCTGGAGAACCCGGTCACCAACACCAGCGGCATCACGCTCCCGACCTTCCAGGCGTGGGCTGCCCCGGCCGCATCGGACACCGTCTCGGCTACCGGCAGTGCATCGGCGGCCGAGGCTGTGCTGGCGAAGGCCGGCTACAAGAAGGACTCCAGCGGCTACTACGCGCTGAACGGCAAGGAGGTCGTGGTGACGCTCATCGCCCCGTCCGCCTACACCGACTACGCGGCAGTCGGCACCATGGTCGCGACCGAGCTCAAGGCAGCCGGCATCAACGCCAGCTTCCAGGGCATCAGCGTGGACGCATGGAACGCCGACATGGCCGACGGTGACTTCTCGCTGGCCGAGCACTGGTCGAACAACGGCCTGACGCCGTTCAACCTGTATGACAATTGGCTGGACAGCGCACTGAACAACGGCAAGGCCAACACCGGCGACTACGAGGGCCTGAAGAACGCGGCGATGGATAATGACCTCGCCAAGCTGGCCGGCGACTCGACCGTGGCGCAGCAGACCGCTGACCTCGCCCCGATCGAGGCCTACGTGGCCAAGAACCTGCCGGTCATCCCGATCACGACGGCGTCGGAGTGGTTCGAGTACAACTCGCAGAACTTCGTCGGCTGGCCAACCCAGCAGGATCCGTACGAGACCGGGCAGCCGACGGGCACCAACACCGGTGCTGGCGCTGGCACTGACGAGGTGGTGATCCTGCACCTCAGCCCACGCAAGTAAGACAGACTCGCGCAGCTAGCAGAGCGCACTAGCGGCGTGAGGCCAAGGCGGCCCGCCCCCTGGTCTCCCAGGGGGCGGGCTTAGCCTGCGCCACCGCGAGAACGGAGGTGCATCTCACGAGTGCGCCACGCATCGCGTTCAGTACCTTGGCGTTCCCGGACGCGACACTGGCTACAGCCGTGTCGCTCGGGCGATCCTGGGGCTACGCAGGCGTCGAGCTGCGGCTTGTCGACGGTGAACTGATTGAAGGATCGATGCCCGCCGCTGCGCGCGCCGAGGTAAGGCGGACGGTCGCCGCGGCCGGCCTGCCGATTGTGGCTGTCGACAGTTCGATCCGCCTTACAAGTGACGATCCAGGTCCGGAGCTGCGCCAGCTCCTGGAGCTGGCCAGCGACTGGGAGTCACCCCTGGTTCGCGTCTTCGGCGGCGCGCTTCCCGGCAGCGAGGATGCCCGCCGCTCGCGGCTCGTGGCGGCAGCGCGAGTGCTCGAGGCAGCGGTCGGCGACGCCGAGCGCCTCGGCGTCGCTATCGGCGTCGAGACCCACGACGCGTTCTCGGCTTCTAGCGTGGTGGCCGAACTGCTTGCGTTGGTCGAGTCGGAGTGGGTGGGCGCAGTGTGGGACAGCCATCACCCGCACCGCGTGGGCGAGTGGCCAGCTGAGGTCTACCAGAACATAGGCCAGCGAACCCTGCTCGCGCAGGTCAAGGATGCCCGCCGTGCCCCTGCTCGAGAGGACGGCTGGCAACTCGTAATGCTCGGCGAGGGAGAGGTGCCGGTGCGGGAGATGGTCAGGCTCCTCGTGGCTGGCGGCTACGAAGGCTGGATCTCGGTCGAGTGGGAGAAACGCTGGCATCCCGAGATCGAGGAGCCGCAGGTGGCTCTCCCTCAGCATCTGAAGTTGCTCGACACCTGGATGCAGGGCCTGTAGGAGGCGGCGTGAGCGAGACATACATAGCCGGGCTTGACGACCGTACCCGGCGGCAAGGGTTCGGCATCGTCGGCGCCGGCGTCATCGCCTCGACGCATGCCAAGGCAATCGCTGCGATCCCGGCCGCCCGGCTGGTGGCAGTGACCGATGTGGTGCCCGAGCGCGCCAGGGCATTCGCCGAGAGGCAGAGCTGTCAGGTGGCGCCCGATCTCGACGCCCTCCTCGCCCGTGCGGACGTCGACATCGTGTCGGTGTGCGTGCCGAGCGGTCTGCATGCGGAGGTGGGCATACGAGTGGCAGCGGCCGGCAAGCACCTCGTCGTCGAGAAGCCGATTGACGTCACCCTGGCCGCCGCTGACCGGCTCATCGATGCCGTACGCTCGGCCGGCGTCGTGATGACGGTCATCTCGCAGCACCGTTTCGATCCAGGGCTCGTCGCACTGCGTCGTCTCCTAGACGAGGGAGCCCTCGGCCGTCTTGTGTTCGGCGAGGCCAGTACCAAGTGGTACCGCACCCAGGGCTACTACGACAGCGCGGCGTGGCGGGGTACCTGGGAACTCGACGGCGGGGCACTGATGAACCAGGGCATCCACTACGTCGACCTCCTCCGCTGGAGCATGGGGCCGCTAGCCGAGGTGATGGCTGTATGCACCACCCAGACCCACCAGATGGAAGCCGAGGACGTCGCCCTCGCCACACTGAGATTCAGCTCGGGTGCCGTCGGCACGATCGTCGCCAGTACAGCAATCTTCCCCGGTTTCGAGCAGCGGCTTGAGATCAGCGGTGTGCAGGGCACTGTGGTCATCGAGAACGGCGAGATCGTGCACCGGGCGTTCAGCGCAGCGCTTCCCGAGCTTGGTGATCGAGGCAGCCAGGTCGGCACGGGTCCGATTGGTTCTGCTGCCGCGGCCAACGCTTCTGCCCTCGGAGTCGCCAGTCATGCTGCGCAGATCGCAGACCTCATGGCAGCCATCGACGAGCGTCGTCAGCCCTTGGTCACTGCCGAGAGCGCGCGTGACGCACTCGAGGTCGTCTGCGCGGTCTACGAGTCGGCGCGCGAAGGTCGTGTCGTCGTCCTGAGTGGCGCGAGGGGCGAGGCCCACGACGCCGCCATGCGATGACCTTCATCCTCAGCGGGTTCGCCGACGAGATCTCGCCTGATCTCGACGATCAGCTCGCGATACTCGGCGCCGAATCCATCTCGCACCTCGAGCTGCGAAGTGTCTGGTCGACCAACGTCGCCGACCTCAGCGGCAGCCAGCTCGCAAGCTTCCGCCATGCGCTTGACGACGCCGGCGTACGTGTGTCGGCGATCGGCTCACCGATCGGCAAGATCGAACTCGAGGCGCCGCTCGGACCGGAGCTGGAGCGGATGCGATGCGTGGCCGATATTGCCAGCGAGCTCGGCACCCAGATCGTGCGCGTCTTTTCGTTCTTCGTCCCGCCAGGGGCACCGCCAGAGCGCCACCGCCGGCAGGTCATCGACCGCATGTTCGCCCTCACAGAGATCGCCGAAGACCGCGGGCTGATCCTGGCCCACGAGAACGAGAAGGAGATATACGGCGATCGTCCCGAGCGCTGTGCCGACCTGATCACCGCCGTCGGCTCGCCTGCCTTCCGGGCAACGTTCGACGCGGCGAACTTCGTCCAGTGCGGGGTCCAGCCGCATACGGAAGGCTACGGCCTGCTCCGGCCGTATCTTGTCTACCTCCAGGTCAAGGACGCGTTGGCCGCGACGGGTGAGGTGGTACCGGCCGGGCAGGGTGACGGCCAGGTGGGCGAGACGCTGAGTGCGCTGAGGGACTCCGGTTTCGAAGGTTACGTATCACTGGAGCCGCATCTGGGAGAAGCTGGGCGCTACGGCGGCTTCAGCGGCCCGCAAGGATTCCGCCGCGCCGCCCAGGCGCTGAAGGCGCTCCTTGACGAGCTCTCGATCTCCTATCAATGAGGGCCGCGGCCGGCCATCCGGCGGGCGGGCCGATTTCCCGTGACTGGCGCGGCGGGCCCGGTCGGCCCGGACGTGGGTTCAGCGAGCGGTGAAGAAGTCGAGGTAGGCGCGGGCTAGGGCCTCCGGATTCTCCAACGCGATGTTGTGCCCGGATTCGGATATGACGGCGCCGCGGACGTTGGACGCCACTTGCGCCAGCTGCCTGGCTACCTCCTCGCCAAGATAGGCCTGGGCGCCGACAGCCAGGACCGGGCAGCTGATCGGGTCAGCATAATGCGCCCGGTTCTGTTCGGCGTCGACCTGCCGGGCGCGGTATAGCTCCAGGATGGCCATGGTCCCGCCTGGCTGCTCGACCGAGCGCACCATCTCGTCGATGTCGTCTTCGGTGAGCATGCTGGGGTCCCACATCTGGCGCCTGGCGAAGTACGCCCAGAATGACCGTTCCCGTCCCGTCAACAGCAACTCCGGTAGGTTCGGCAGGCTGAAGAAGCTGAAGTGCCAGCCGGTTCGGCCATCATCGAGGGCGAGCGACGGGTCGTGCTCGCTGGCGGGCAATCCCGGCAGCAGCGTCTCCTGGAACACCAGCTGCTGCACCCGAGAACGGTGGAAGGCGGCGACGGCGTAAGCGATCGCCGCTCCCCAGTCCTCGCCGGCGATGCGGAAGCGGGCGAACCCCAGGTAAGTCGCCAGCTCAGCGATGTCGCTGGCCATCGTGGCGGTGTCGTAGCCAGTCAGCGGGCGCTCCGAGCCGCCGAAGCCACGGTTATCGACCGCCACGACGGTGTAAATGGGGGGTCAGCAGCGGCACGACGTGACGCCAGTACAACATGGTGGATCCCGGCGTGGTCAGCGAGGGTGATCACCGCAGCACTCCCAGGGTGTCCTGGGCCTACAGACCATGCTTATCGAGCCAGTCCAGGCAGGCGCTGGCGACGTCGCGCCAGCCGTGGTCGATGGTCAGCGAGTGCCCGCGGTCCGGGAACTCGATCAGGTCGTTGATTGCGTGCGAGTGGCGGTACTGCTTGAGAGTGGACTTGGTGATGGCCTCCGGGACTGTGTGGTCCTGGCCGCCCATCATGAGCAGCAGTGGGCCGCGGTTGTCGATCGTCGTGTTGACCTTGGCAGGGGAATGCAAAGAGAAGTTTGCCGCGGCTGCCTCGAACAGGGGCCGGCCTGGCGCCGGGATGGTCCATTGCTGGTACAGCGCGTCGGATTCGACCGCGTCTATGGCATTACCGAAACTGTAGCGGAACTCCTGCGCGGTCAGTGAGACGGCCAGGTGCTTGTTGGCGGGGTTGCGGAACACCGGCAAGGTTGATCGCAGCGACGACAGCGGCAGCGGGAGCACGCCCTTGATCTGGGCCGCGTCGATGGCGATGGCGGCTGCGGCAAGATCCTGGCCGAGCAGCTTCTCGGCAATCATGCCTCCGAAGGAGTGGCCGACAAGGATGGGCTTCGCCGGCAGGTTGTCAATGATCGCCGCATAGTGGCTGGTCACGTCGTCGATCCCGTGGTCGGCGATGCCGTCCGGGTTCGCGCGGGCCGCCGCCACGGTGTCCGGTACGCCGGGCCAGGCGGGTGCCATCGCCCGGTAGCCGGCGGACTCGAACTCCTCGACCCACCCCGCCCACGAGAGCGGGT
>Ga0335075_10002067_pt1 | contig 32639 bp, 25 predicted proteins | sample Lox_Sample_24_FD_206723 | JGI IMG/M metagenome (GOLD analysis project Ga0335075, IMG submission 206723) | Soil microbial communities from Loxahatchee National Wildlife Refuge, Florida, United States - Lox_Sample_2.4 | ecosystem: Environmental > Terrestrial > Soil > Wetlands | place: USA...
TCCCGGCGTGGGGAATTACGGCTTAGGGCAGAGCTAATAGTGAGACCGCCGCTAAGCCAGGGGGACCAGGTGGAATCGCAGCTAGAAGGATCCAGCCAGCGCAACATGGGCATGCTGACCGAGCTCGCCGCGCGCGGGCAGCCCGCCGCGATTGACACGTTGCTGCGGCAGATAAGGCCGATGGTCGTGCGCTATTGCCGCGCCCGGCTCAGTCACATTTCCGGGCATTACCAGGCTGCCGACGACGTCGCGCAGGAGGTGTGCATCGCGGTCCTGACGGCCCTGCCGCGCTATCGGGAGATGGGCCGGCCGTTCGTGTCATTCGTATTCGGCATCGCCTCGCACAAGGTGGCCGACGCCATGCGCAGCGCCGCCCGGCTGGCGATCCCGACGTCAGACCTGCCGGACGGCCCTGACCAGCGGCCGGGGCCGGAGGAAATCGCAGTTGCCTACCTGGAAGCTGACCGCGCTCGCGCGCTGCTCGCCAGGCTTCCGGTGAATCAGCGCCAGCTCCTCGTGCTGAGGCTGTTGTCCGGGCTGTCGGCCGAGGAGACCGGTCACGCGCTCGGGATGTCGGCCGGCGCGGTCCGTGTCGCGCAACACCGGGCGCTAGCCAGACTCCGCGCTATTGCCATCGCCGAGTCGGTTGCCGAGGAGTCCATCGCATAGCCAGGCCGCGCAGGTGCCGCCGAGCCGGTCCGCGCGCCCCGAATCCTGCGGATCCAGGCCTGCCGGGCGACCGGGATCCCTGCTCCCCCGTGGCAGGGATCCCGGCCCGGCGGAACCGGGGTCCGCAGTTCCGTACCGGAGGCGGGAGCGCTGGCGCGCACGGAGTTAAGACCGTGCCGATGCGTCTTGTGATAACTGACGGAGAATCCTTTACTGTTGTCTTGGTTACGCCGGTTCTGGCGTATGTGACGGGGAGAGGCCGATGAGGGCCAAGATTCGCATTGCTGCGCTCGCCGCAGTCGGCCTTCTCGGCATAGCCGGGCTTGTTGCGGCGTCGGCGCCGTCGGCGCTGGCTGCCGCGCCGAGGGTCCGAATCCGGGTGACCGGTATCGACAGGAACGGCCATTCGACGAAGGTCTATGCCGTCATAGCTGGCACGACGTACCCGCCGATCTACACCAGCGGCACCGCCGTTTCCGTGCCGAAGGGACCGGCCTGGGTCGGCGCCGAGGTCGACACGACAGCCGGGTCTGAGCTCAGCAGCGCCACCCTGGTGATGCGGAGAGTGACGATCACGCGGAGCCGGACTATCACGCTGGATGCGCGGCCCGGCAAACGAGTCAGGTTCAGCCTCGGCGTCCCGGGTGCCCAGTTGACCGGCCAGGTTGCGCAGGTGTGTGTCGGCGGCAACTTCGTCGAGGGGGCGCCGGTCGGGGCGGGGGATGGCGCTACGCCGCTTTACGTGGTTCCGGTGCGTGCCAAGGGCTTCGGCTTCGGCTACGACAGCCTATGGCAGACGGCTACCGCTTCCTACCTCATATCCGGCCAGTCAACTGGCGGTATTCCGAGCAGGCCCCGCTACCGGGCGACTCGGGCTGGCATGGCGAAGGTCCGGCTGACGCTGCGCAGCGGCGACGCAGCGGGCAACTATCAGGATATCCGGGTGATCCGTCAGACCAGTTGCGGCGTCCAGCAGTTCCTGCCGGTGGAGAACCCGACTGGGGAGTCGTTCACCCAGTACCTCTCGGCGGGGCCTTACCAGATCTGGACTGACGGCTACCGGGCGTTCTGGATCAACAATGCCCGGTATGCGGCACACCACAGTTACTCGGACAAGTTCGGTGCAGCAGCCTGGGGACCCGGACAAGACTTCCCGAGCGTCTGGGAGCATGAGTTTGAGTTCTCGTCGGACAACCCGATCAGTGACCCGCAGCATCAGAGTTCCGAGTGCTGCGACATGAGCAGCATGACGCTTTCCTATCGTGGGCACGTCGTCAAGCACGCGGTGCAGTCGCAGTATCGCGAGCAGCGGACGTTCACGGCGCGCCTGCCAGCATCGTCTGCGGCCTGGTACACCTTCCGCCTGGTCGCGTGGCGGCGCGTGCCCGGTCTGAAGGTGCCCGCCGGCATCCTGTCGCCACGAGTCTCGCTGTCCTGGCATTTCCGGACGTCTCCGGAGGCAGGCGTACCGCTCGACGCGAAATTGATGCCAGTTACAGCCACCCGCTTCGTACCCCGCGGCCTGAATCTGCAGAACCAGGCGCGGCCCGGCGCCAGCACTGTCGTCAAAGTCAGTGTCGTCCAGCCAGGACAGGGTGGCTACATCTCGCCTCCGAAGCACAGGCTCAGGGCCGTCCGGGTGCAAGTGTCGGTCAACGGCGGCAAGTCCTGGCGGACAGTCAGGCTGGTACGGCATGGCAGTTACTGGCTGGCCACGGTGCCCGACCCGGCGAGCGGAGGCGTTGCGTTGCGGTCTACCGTCATCGATTCACACGGCAACAAGTCAGTGGAGACGATCTACCGGGCCTACGCGATCGGCTAGCCGGGCGGCGCGCCAGCGGCCACCGCGGCCGGCCGGGCCCGGAACCGGCACGAGTTGCGAAGCCGCAGTTCAGCACCACGATCCTGGCGTAAGCAAGTGATCACGGGCCAAGTCGGGTACGACAGCGGCCGGTAGCGGACCACGCCACCCGGACCGGTCACTAGGATGAAGGGCAATCCCAGCACCCGGACACGGACGTGAGATGAGCGACGAGAAGTTCGGCCCGCCCGCCCTGACCTTCGACGACGTTCTGTTGCTGCCCGCACATTCTGCCATAATGCCGGGTGAAGCGGACACAACGGCGCGGCTCACGAGGCACGTGACGCTGCAGATCCCGATCGTGTCTGCCGCCATGGATACCGTCACCGAAGCCAGGATGGCCATCGCCATGGCCAGGCAGGGCGGTGCCGGGGTTCTGCACCGGAACATGTCGATCGAGGAGCAAGCGCAGCAAGTCGACATGGTGAAGCGGTCTGAGGCCGGCATGATCACCAACCCGGTGACCTGCGGGCCTGAGGCCACGCTTGCTGATGTCGAGGAACTGTGCGCACGCTTCCGGATCTCCGGAGTGCCGGTCACTGACGCCGACGGCATTCTGCTCGGCATCGTGACTAATCGCGACATCAGGTTTGAATCTGATCATCGCCGCCGTGTCGCCGAGATCATGACACCGATGCCGCTGATAACTGCGCCGGTTGGCGTCGGCAGAGCCGAGGCCCTGCGGCTGCTCAGCACCAACAAGGTAGAAAAGCTGCCGCTGGTGGACCAGGCAGGCCGGCTTCGCGGCCTGATCACGGTCAAGGACTTCACTAAGAGCGAGCAGTTCCCGAACGCGACGAAGGACGGCGAGGGCCGGCTCGTCGTCGGAGCGGCCGTCGGCGTGGGCGAGGATGCCAAACGACGGGCGCATGCGCTGATCGAGTCGGGCGTGGACTTCCTGGTCGTGGACAGCTCGCACGGCCACGCTCAGGGCGTCATCGACATGGTGGCTCAGGTCAAGGCCAACTCGCGGGTCGAGGTCATCGGCGGCAACGTCGCCACTAGAGCAGGGGCACAGGCGCTAGTCGACGTCGGCGCTGACGCGGTGAAGGTCGGTGTCGGTCCCGGCGCGATCTGCACCACGCGGGTGGTCACCGGGGTAGGCGTGCCGCAGATCACCGCGATTTACCAGGCCTCGCTCGCCGCCAGGCCGGCCGGCGTGCCGGTGATCGGCGACGGGGGTATCCAGTACTCCGGTGACATCGCCAAGGCCATCGCCGCCGGCGCCGACACGGTCATGCTCGGCAAGCTGCTCGCTGGCTGCGAGGAAGGCCCCGGCGAGATGGTCTTCGTCAACGGCAAGCAGTTCAAGCTGTTCCGCGGGATGGGATCGCTCGGGGCCATGCGTAACGTAAACAGGGGCGGCTCCTACTCCAAGGACCGTTACTTCCAGGACGACGTGCTCCGCGAGGACAAACTGGTGCCGCAGGGCGTGGAGGCGCAGGTGCCCTACCGCGGCCCGCTGGAGGCCGTGGCCCATCAGCTGACCGGCGGCCTGCGAGCGGCGATGGGGTTCTGCGGCGCCCGGACGATCGCCGGACTGCAGCAGGCGCAGTTCACTCAGATCACCGGTGCCGGACTGGTGGAGAGCCACCCGCATGACATTCAGATGGTCGCAGAGGCGCCCAACTACGGGGGCCGGCGAAGCTAGACCCTGGCACGCTGATCCTGGCTGCCAGGCCTGTGCGCGCACGCAGGAGCAGTAGAGCACCTGCACGGGCGGGAGAGCGACGTGAGCGTGGTAGAGATCGGGCGAGGCAAGAGCGGCCGGCGGGCGTACGCGCTCGACGAGATCGGCATCGTTCCCTCCCGCCGGACCCGGCACCCTGAAGAGGTTTCGATCGCCTGGCAGATCGACGCCTACCGGTTCGAGATGCCGGTGGTCGTAGCACCGATGGACAGCGTCGTGTCGCCGGCCACGGCAATCGCGATCGGCAAGCTTGGCGGCCTGGCCGCGCTGGACCTGGAAGGGCTGTGGACCCGGTTCGATGACCCGGAGCCACTGCTAGCCGAGGTCGCCGAACTAGCCGACGAGGCGGCGACGAGGCGGCTGCAGCAGATCTACGCCGAGCCGATCAAGGAAGAACTGATCGGCAGGCGCATTGAGGAGATGCGGGCCGCGGGCATTGTCACGGCGGCCCGGCTGTCGCCGCAGCGGACCGTGCGCCTCTACAAGGCCGTGATTGACGCCGGGGTGGACATCTTCGTGATCCGCGGCACGACGGTATCGGCTGAGCACGTCTCCGGCCAGGCCGAGCCGCTGAACCTCAAGCAATTCATCTACGAGCTGGACGTGCCGGTCATCGTTGGCGGCTGCGCGACTTACACCGCGGCGCTGCACCTCATGCGGACCGGCGCGGCCGGCGTGCTGGCCGGATTCGGCGGCGGATCCGGGCACACCACAGCGGCCGTGCTGGGGGTCGCGGTGCCGATGGCCACCGCGATTGCCGACGTCGCGGCCGCCCGGCGCGACTACCTGGATGAGTCAGGCGGACGGTACGTGCACGTCATTGCCGACGGCGGGATGACTCGAAGTGGTGACATCGCCAAGGCGCTGGCGCTCGGCGCTGACGCAGTGATGGTGGGTTCCCCGTTCGCCCGCGCCAGTCAGGCTCCTGGCCACGGCTACCACTGGGGCAGTGAGGCTCATCACCCGGACCTGCCTCGCGGCGCCCGTCTGAAGGTTGGCACGATCGGCACGGTGGAGCAGATCCTGCACGGGCCGTCCACGGTTCCCGACGGTTCGATGAACCTGATGGGCGCGCTACGCCGGACTATGGCCACATCTGGCTACTCCGACCTGAAAGAGTTCCAGCGGGTCGAAGTCGTGGTGACGCCGAGTGCCACGCCGCGCTGATATCCGGGTCTGGCCGGGTGCCCGCACAGCGGGCCAGCAGGCCACGAACGGGCACCTGACTGACGGCGACCCTGCGCTGGCCACGTCACGGCTCGGCCCGGCAGAACGGGCCGCCGCCCTCGATGCGCTGGCCAGCAAGGAACTGCAGGTGCTGGTGGTCGGGGGCGGCGTCGTCGGCTCCGGAGTGGCCCTGGACGCGGTCACCCGCGGGCTGACTACCGGTCTGGTGGAGGCCAGGGATTTCGGCTCTGGCACCTCGTCGCGATCGAGCAAGCTCATCCACGGCGGCCTGCGCTACCTCGAACAGCTCAACGTGGGTCTGGTACGCGAGGCACTCAGCGAGCGCTCGCTGCTGCTGCAGCGGCTCGCGCCGCACCTGGTCCACCCGGTGTCGTTCCTGTTCCCGTTCACCCATCATGGTTGGGAACGGGCCTACGTGGGCGCGGGCGTGACAGCCTACGACTCGCTTGGCTTCTCTCTTGGCCAGACCCGCGGCCTGCCCGGCCACCGCCAGCTGACCAGGCAGGGCGCGCTCCGCCTGGCGCCGGCCTTGAACCGCAAGGCGCTGACCGGAGCGCTTGTCTACTGGGACGCTCAGGTCGACGACGCCCGCTACGTCATGACACTGGTGCGGACGGCCGCCAGCTTCGGCGCGCACGCGGCCTCCAGGACGCAGGTCACTGGTTTCCTGCGCGAAGGCGAACGCGTCACCGGCGTGCGCGCGACCGACCTTGAGACCGGGAACGAGCTTGAGATCCGCGCGCAGCAAGTCGTCAACGCCACGGGTGTCTGGACAGATGAGATCCAGGAGATGGTCGGTGGCCGGGGCAGCATCAACGTCCGGGCGTCCAAAGGTGTGCACCTGGTCGTGCCGCGCGACCGTATCCACTCCACGACCGGGATCATCCTGCGGACGCCGGTGAGCGTGCTGTTCGTGATCCCGTGGGGCCGGCACTGGATCATCGGCACAACCGACACTGACTGGTCGCTGGACAAGGCCCACCCGGCGGCGAGCCGGGCCGACATCGACTATGTGCTGGGACAGCTCAACAAGATCCTCGCTGTGCCGCTCAGCCAGGACGACGTCGAGGGCGTATACGCGGGCCTGCGGCCGCTGCTGGCCGGCGAGTCCGAGTCCACCTCCAAGCTGTCGCGTGAGCACACTGTCGTGCACCCCGTTCCCGGCCTGGTCATGATCGCGGGCGGCAAGTACACGACGTACCGGATCATGGCCAAAGACGCCGTCGACGCGGTGGCGCACGGGCTGGACGGCAAGGTGGCGCCATCGTGCACCGACAGCGTCCCGCTGGCTGGTGCCGACGGTTACATCGCGCTGTGGAACTCCCGGCATGCCATGGCCAGGGCGTCTGGCCTGCATGTCGCCAGGATTGAGCACTTGCTGCAGCGGTATGGCTCCATGGTCGGCGAGGTGCTGGCGCTCATTGCAGCCGAGCCCGGCCTCGGCAAACCGCTGGCCGGGGCGGACGACTACCTGCGCGCCGAAATCGTCTACGCGGCGTCGCACGAAGGTGCCCGCCACCTGGACGACGTGCTGGCGCGACGGACGCACGTATCGATCGAGACCTGGGACCGCGGGCTGTCCTCGGCCGATGAAGCGGCCAGCCTCATGGCCGGCCCGATGAAGTGGAGGGCCAGGCAGATCACCAGGGAACTGGAGAACTACCGGGCCAGGGTGGCGGCCGAACGGGCGTCCCAGGAAGCTGACACCGACCAGGACGCCGATGCAATCAGGCTCGGCGCGCCCGACATCGTGCCGGTACTGCAAGGTGACGGCGTCACGGCCTGACAGCGCATGCTGGGAGTCACCCCGGCGAAGGGGGGGTTATGGAGCAGAAGGTGCTCATCCGGGCGGTAGCGGAGCGAACCACGTTGTCCCGTGAGGAATCAGCGGATGTCACCAGGGCGGTGCTGGAGGGGCTGGCAGATCAGCTGAGTGACGGCGAGGCCAGGCGTCTCGCCGCGGATCTCCCGGAAGAGCTGGCCGGCCAGGTGCAGCTGCCGCGCCGGCGCAGAAAGGGGGCCCATCCGGTCGGGGTGGATGATTTCGTCCGGCAGTTGAGCGAGCACGCCGGGCTGACAGAGGACGACGCGCGGGCGGGTGCCGGGGCCGTCCTGGCCGCGCTGCGGGAGGCGCTAAGCGCGGAGGACTACGGGCACCTCGTCGGGCAGCTCCCAGCCGGCTACACCGACCTTGAGGCAGCTACCGGCTGACCCTCCCTCGCCGCCTGACGCCGGACCATGATCACGAAGAGACTCGTATCGCCGGCGAAAATATTTGCCTGATCATGGGTTGGCTCTCAGTGCTCGGCCGGACGTCGTAGCCAGAATCGTCTGTTCGGCTGATCAGCTGAGTGCGGCGCGACAGCTACCGTGCACCGGTAACCGAGTCGGGGGGACCGGATGCTGCCTAAGCCGAGCATCGAGTCTGCGCGCCAGCGGCAGCCGATCGTGCTCATGTACCACTCAGTGGCCCCGCATGACGAGGATCCGTACCAGGTGACGGTCAGCCCGCACCAGTTCGCACAGCAAATGCGCTGGCTGGACCGGCGCGGCCTGCGCGGCGTCTCGGTCGCTGAACTCCTGGACGCGCAAAGCCGGCAGTGTGATGCCGGACTTATCGGGCTTAGTTTCGACGACGGATACGACGACCTGATCCGCTGCGCCCTTCCCGTTTTGCAACGGCACGGGTTCAGCGCGACTGCATTCGTCATCGCCGGACGGCTCGGCGGCTCCAATGACTGGGACCGGCTCGGGCCGCGCAAGCCGCTGATGACCGCCGCTCAGGTCCGGGCCGCGGCGGAGGCCGGCATCGAAATCGGCTCGCACGGCCTGCGGCACGTCAGCCTGAGCCAGACAACCGGCCGCGCGCTGAGCAGGGAGCTGCAACTCAGCCGGACGATACTCCAGGACATAACGAACTCGGCTATCAGCGGCCTCTGCTATCCGTACGGGCACTTCTGCAGCCGGGTTGTCGACGCCGCGCAGGCGGCAGGCTACGACTACGCATGCGCCACCACTGCCAGCGGGCTGGCCGGGCGCTACCGCATGCCGCGCGTCTACGTGGGCGACGCCGACGGTCCGGCGCGACTGCGAGCCAAGCTGCTACGTCAGCGGCTGACCAGCACAAACGTTCCCGCCGCCAGAACGGCATCCGACGGGCTACGTCGTACTGCGTAAGCAGATTACGACATCTGGCTGAGCAGCCGGCGCCGCGTCTCGCGCAGGCTTCAGGCAGGGCATCGCAACGGGAGAACTTCTCGCATGGGTGAGCATCAGCTTGGCCTCGCGGTCAACGGCCGCGAGCATCAGTTGCGCCGGCACCTCGTGTCGTTCCCGCTACCTGAGCGGGCAGGCGCGAACGGGCACGCCGACGACAACGGTCAGGCTGGCAGTCAGCTGCGGGTGGCGATCATCGGCCTGGGCTACGTCGGGTTGCCGACCGCTATCGAGCTGGCCCCGCGCTGCCGCGAGGTCATCGGCGTCGACATCAGCCGGGATCGGCTTACAGCCGTGGCCGCCGGCCAGGCGGATCTCGCTGGAAGCGCCAGGCCGCGCCTGCTCGCAGCGCTCGCTGCCGGAACGCTCCGGCTGACCGGCGACCCCGCGGCCCTGGCGTCGGCCGACGCCGTCATAGTGTGCGTTCCCACCCCGGTGGACTCCCGGCACGAGCCGGAACTTTCCGCTCTCCGCACTGCGTGCGCTGACGTGGTGAGGCATGCCAGGGCCGGCCAGACGATCATCCTGTCCTCGACGACCTACGTGGGAACGACCACCGAACTGCTGGCAGCTCCGCTGAGCCGTCGCGGCCTCGAACTTGGCAGGGACGTCTTCGTGGCATTCAGCCCGGAGCGCATCGACCCTGGCAATCCAGACCACCAGCAGGACCAGACGCCGCGGGTGGTCGGCGGCGTCACCAGGGAGTGCGCGCTCCGGGCAGCCCGGATCATCAGCCTGCTGACCAGCGAGGTGTTCCTCGTCAGCTCGACCGAAGCGGCCGAGGCGACGAAGCTCTACGAGAACATCTTCCGCGCCGTGAGCCTTGCGCTGGCCAATGAGTTCGCCGACGCGTGCAGCGCCCTGCGGCTGGACCCGATCGAGGTGACGCTGGCGGCAGCGACCAAGCCGTACGGCTTTCTGGCAGCGTTCCCCGGTCCGGGTGTCGGCGGCCACTGCATCCCGTGCGATCCGCACTACCTGCTCTCGCAGCTGACCGCGCAGGGCCACAGCGCCCCGCTGATCGAGCAGGCCATGAGGTCAATCCAGCAGCGCCCGGAGCGCGTCATCGAGCGCGCTCGCGAGGTCCTGGCGGCGCACGGACAACCGCTGGCCGCAGCCCGGCTGATCGTCGTCGGCGCCAGCTACAAGGCGGGCGTTTCTGACCTGCGGGAATCGTCGGCCGTGCCGTTGATCGCCGGCCTGCTGCGGGAGGCAGCGGAGGTGCGCTACTACGACCCGCTCGTGCCGGAGCTGACCCTGCCGGGCGGGCAAGTCCTGAGCAGCGAGCCGGACCCTCGCACTGACTGGGACCTGGTCATCGTGCACACCACGCATCCTGATATCGACTACGCCTGGGCGCGCAAGTGCCGCGTGCTGGACGCTACCTACCAGTTCGACGACGCGCCCGAGCGGGTTGTGGTGTGACCTGGTGAGCCCCGCTCCTGCCACAACCGTCACCGCCCCGCGACCGATTGTCAGTATGGTGCCGCCGCGCGCGGATGTGACCACGCCCGCCGTGGTGCTGAAGTTTGACCAGAACGTCATGCACCACGGCGGCCTGGGCGCGATCCGGAGCCTGGGCCGGTTGGGCGTCCCGGTCTACGCGGTGCAGGAGTCGGCCTGGGCGCCAGCCGCTCACTCGCGCTATCTGCACGAGAAGGTCCTGTGGCGGCCGGGCGGGCTGCCTGCCAGCCAGGTTCAGGCCGGGCTGCTGCGGCTCGCCGAGCTAATCGGCAGGCCGGCGGTGCTGATCCCGACCGACGACGCCGGGGCTATCTTCCTCGCTGAGCACGGCGAGGCGCTACGCGGCAGGTTCCTGTTCGCGGCGCCGCCCGCCAGCCTGCCGCGACAGCTGGCGGCCAAGCAGTCACTCCACGCGCTGTGCGCCGACCTCGGCTTCCCGAGTCCCCGATCGTGCGTGGCGTCCTGTTTCGACGAGGCTGAGCGCGCGGCAGCGGGCTACGGCTACCCGGTCATGGGAAAGCTGCCGATGCCGTGGCAGTGCAGCCTGAGTCGGGCCGGATCCGGGCAGCTGAGCACGCAGATCCTGCGCGACCGTGGTGATCTTGAGGGCGCGTGGCTGGCCGCCCAGAGCGGCCGGACCGGCCTCATGCTGCAGGAGTACATCCCGGCGCCACCCGGCCATGACTGGTTCTTCCACGGATACGTGACGGCCGGCGGCGACTGCCGCCCGGCGGGTACTGGGGTCAAGGACAGGTCTTATCCGCCGCGCGCCGGGCTGACCAGCTTCGGCCGCTGTGTACCGAACCCGGCACTCCGCTCGACGGTGACCGATCTGCTATCCCGGCTCAGCTACCGCGGTATCGCCGACCTGGACCTGCGGCTCGATCACCGGGACGGGCAATACAAGCTGCTTGACTTCAATCCGCGGCTCGGCGCGCAGTTCCGGCTCTTCACCACGCCAGCTGGTCTCGACGTCGTGCGCGCGGCCTACCTGGACCTGACCGGGCAGCCGGTTCCGCGGTCCGAGCCGGCGCCCGGCCGGACCTTCATGGTCGAGAGTTACGACCCGCTCAGCGCGATCAGCTACTGGCGCCGCGGTGAGCTCGGCCTGCGGTCCTGGCTCTCCGCGACAACCACCGTGGACGAGACTGCGTGGTTCGCGCGGGACGATCTGCGGCCGTTCGAGCTCATGTGCCTGCGAATGGGCTGGCGGGCGCTGACCAGGCCGCTCGAGCACGCCCGCGCGGCGCAGTACGACGAGACGGACGGGGCGCTGGCGGACGGAGCGGCGTGGCCGCGCGTGCGCCGCGGCCGACGCAACCGGTCGACTCCAAGCCAGCTCAGGTGACGCTGGGCGACCAGCACAAGGGGGGATAAGTAGTGAGCGACGTCGTCGACGTGGCGATCGTGGGCGCAGGACCGTACGGTCTCTCGCTTGCCGCGCACCTGCGGGCAGCCGGTGGACAGGTGCGTCAGTTCGGTCAGCCCATGCACCTGTGGCGAGAGCAGATGCCGCGCGGCATGTTCCTGAAGTCACAGGGGTTCGCATCGAACCTGTGCGATCCGCGTGGCACCCACACGCTTGCCGCGTTCTGCCGTGCGACTGGCCGGACCTATGCCGACTACGGGCAGCCGGTGCGGCTCGACGATTTCGTCGCATACGGGGACTGGTTCGCTGGCGAGCTGGCGAACGGCCTGGAGACGACGCTGGTCAGCGGGCTTGCTGGCGGCAGCGGGCACTTCGAGCTCGCGCTCGCGGACGGACAGACGGCTACGGCTAAGCGCGTCGTGCTTGCTACCGGTGTAGAGCACTTCGCGTATGTGCCGCCTAGCTTGTCAGGTCATGCGCTGGTCAGGCACAGCTCGACGATCACCGACCCGGCGGCGTTCACCGGCATGCGCGTCGCGGTCATCGGCAGGGGCCAGTCGGCACTGGAGTCAGCGGCGCTGCTCAGCGAGAACGGCGCCGCCGTTGAAGTCATCACCAGATCCCCGGCGGTCGCCTGGAACACGCCGCCGCTGCTGCCGGACCGGCCGCTCAGGAAGCGGCTGCGGGAGCCGGAGGCCGGCCTTGGCTCAGGCTGGAGCACCTGGTTCTACTCGAATTGTCCTGGCCTGTTCCGTCACCTGCCCGAGCAGACGAGGATCTACCGGGCGCGCACGGCGCTCGGGCCGGCCGGCGCTGCCTGGCTGCGGCCCCGGATAGAGGGCCGGGTTCCCGTCCGCACCAGCGAGCGCGTCCATCAGGTGCGGGACAGCGCGGACGGTGTCGCTGTCGGACTCGTCTCGCGCCACGGCGAGCGCTCGGAGGTACGGGCCGACTGCGTCATCGCGGCCACTGGCTACCGCCCGGACCTGCAGCGCCTCGCCTTCCTTGACGACGCGCTGCGAGCCCGCATTCGCACAGTCGCCAGCACCGCCGCCGTGGACGCGGCCTACCAGACCTCCGTCGACGGCCTGTACATGATCGGCCCCGCGGTGGCGCCCGTGTTCGGACCGGTCATGCGATTCGTCTACGGCGCCGGGCATGCGGCTCGCACCGTGGCGCGACATCTGGCGGCTACCGCCGGCCCGACGACAGCGGCGCCGGCCCGCCCGCTTGCGGGGATGACTGGCAAGTGACGATCACGCACATCGCGCGCGGTACGGCGAGCGCGCGCACGGCGACACGCGGGCAGACCGGCCAGGCCGGCCGGCCGGCCCAAGCCAGCCGGCATCCCGGTCCGGGCTGGCGGCACGCCTTTGCACGCGGGGTGTGGATGCTTGCCGGAGGCGACGTAATCGCCCTGACGCTGGCTGTCGTGGTCGCGGGGGCCACGCCAGCCATTGCCGCGTGTTACGGCCTTCTTGCGCTGTGCGCCATCGCAACCGCGGGCTTGTACCGGCCGCGGATCGGCGGCCGCGCCGGCGATCAGGCGGGCCGGCTGGCGATGGCAGGCGCGTTTCCCGCGCTCGGATTGCTCCCCTGGGCCGGCGAGCACCTGACTGTCCGGCTGGCGGTCATCGCGGCCGTCCTGCTGATTGTGATGCGGATGGGCGTCGACGCGAGTCAGCGGTCGGCCCGCGGGCGCGGCCTGCTCACGCAGCAGACGCTGATCATCGGCACCGGAGCGGCGAGCCGCACGGTCTGGCGGCTGCTACGCGAGCATCCCGAGCTCGGCCACCGTCCGTTCGGTCCGCTGCCCGACGACCTCGCCGGGGACGCCCGCGCCGTCGGCGAACTTCTGGTCAGGTTTGACGTAAGCCAGGTGCTGATGTGCGTGCCGGTCCGGGCCGTGGCCGGGCACGCCGCGGTGCTCCGCACCTGCCGCGACCAGGGCGTCAGGGTGAGCGTGCTCCCGCAGTTGCCCGAGCTCGGCCTGGCGGTGCCGAGAGCCTGCCTCGACGAGGTCTGGGGTATCCCGTTCGTTCCGCTCCGGCCCGGTCCGCAGGCTCCGGGCCGGCGTGCCGCCACCCGGCTCATCGATCTCACTGTGGGGTCTGTCCTCTTGCTCGCCGCGGCTCCGCTGACGCTCGCGCTGATGCTGGCAGTATGGCTCGACTTGCGACTGCCCCCGCTGTTCCGGCAAGTACGGGTCGTCGGCTGCGGCCGGCTGGCTAAGATCGCCAAGCTTCGGACGCTGCGTCCGGGCGGCGACCCCGACACCACCTGGGCGGTGACACCGGGGCAGGCCACCTGGTTCGGCCGGCTGCTGCGTGGCACGCATGCGGACGAGCTGCCGCAGCTGGCCAGTGTAGTACGCGGCGACATGGCACTGGTCGGTCCGCGGCCAGAGCGTCCGCATTTCGCCCGCCAGCTCAGCGGCAGTATCGCCGGCTACGCCGCACGCGAGCGAGTGCGCGGCGGCCTGACCGGCTGGGCGCAGGTACATGGCCTGACCGGGGACACCTCGCTGGAAGACCGGGCCCGATTCGACAACTTTTACATCGAGTACTGGTCCGTCTGGCTAGACCTGCTCATCCTCGTCCGCACCGGACTGGGCGCGCTGTCCGGGGCACTAACCGCCGGAGGCGCACGATGAAGGTCCTGCACGTCATCACCGGCCTGGGCGTCGGCGGTGCGGAGCTGCAGCTACGCGGCCTTCTGCAGAACACCAGGCACGACGCCGACGTCGTCACGCTGTACAACCCGGGCCCGGTAGCGGACATGATCCGAAGTGACGGCACCGCCGTCCGCACGCTTGACATGCGCCGGAACACCCAGCTGAGCACCCTGTTGTGGCTTCGGCGGATCATCAGAGCCGGCCGCTATGACGTCGTGCACACGCACCTGTACCGGTCGCAGATCTACGGCCGGCCGGCCGCCTGGCTCGCGGGCACGCCGGTCATCGTCAGCACTGAGCACTCGATCGGTGAGACGCATCTGGAACGCAGGCCCATGACGCGGGGGGTCCAGGCGCTCTACCTCGCCACAGAGCTGTTCTCTGATATGACTGTCGCGGTCTCAGATACCGTGCGCGAGCGGATGATCAAGTGGGGAATCGTGCCGCGCAAGATCGCGCTCATCCCGAACGGCGTGGACCTGGACCGGGTGGCGTTCGACCCGGCAGGCCGGGAGCGGGTGCGGGCTGAGTTTGGCATCGGCCCGGCGGACTACGTCGTGCTCCTGCTCGGGCGCCTGGACCAGAACAAGCGCTTCGACGAGGCCATCGAGGCGGCCGCGCCGAGCCTGTCGCCGACCGTCAAGGTCATGGTCGTCGGCGGCGGTGCCGAGCGTGATCACCTGGCGGAGACAGCCAGGCGCTGTGGCGTCGCGGATTACGTGATCTTCACCGGTGAACGGCATGACGTCGCCGGAATCATGTCGGCGGCGGACTTGCTCGTGGCGTCCTCGCGGCAAGAGACGTTCGGGCTGTGCGTGCTCGAGGCACTGGGCAATGGCCTTCAAGTGCTGTACACGACATGCCCGGCCGTGGAAGGCCTCGAGGTCTCCTCAGCCCGGCAGGTGGTTATCGAGGACATGGGCAAGGCGGTCGCGGGAGCGGTGGCGGCAGGCCCGGCAGCACGCGTCCCGGAGCCGGCGGTCGCCCGCGAATTTGGCATCGCCGCCGTCACCGCCCGTATCGACGACCTGTATGAGCGCCTGGCCGCCCGACGATCGTTGCGCACCGCGGCGAGCCGGCGTCGCCGCCGGGCCCGTCAGCACGCTGGATCACAACCGCTCCGGACGGCGAGGGCAGGGCGGAGGCAGCCATGAAATGCCTGGTTACCGGTGCGGCCGGCTTCATCGGGTCGCATCTGGTCGAGGAACTGCTGGCAGCCGGGCACATCGTGGTCGGGCTCGATGACTTCAGTACCGGCCGCGAGCAGAATCTTGCGGCGGTCGCCAGCCACCCCGGCCTGCGGATGGTGCGCGGGTCCGTGCTTGACCGGCAAGCCCTCGACGAACTGACCGCCGGAGCCGACTGTGTCTTCCACCTGGCGGCGGCCGTCGGCGCGTTCGTCATCCGGGACAAGACCCTGGAAAGCCTGCAGACAAACATCCACGGCACCGAGAACGTCGTCGCCGCGGCGAGCCGCTATCGCGCGCGGTTGCTGCTTGCGTCCACCAGCGAGATCTACGGCAAGAACATGACCATCGGACTGCGCGAGGACGACGACAGGATTGTCGGCTCGCCGCTGCGCAGCCGGTGGAGTTACGCGGAGGCCAAGGCGATTGACGAGAGCCTCGTTGACGCCTACGTGCGCGAGCGCGGTCTTAACGCGGTGATAGCCCGGCTCTTCAACACCGTGGGCCCGCGGCAGACCGGACGCTACGGGATGGTCATCCCGCGGTTCGTCCGCCAGGCGCTGACTGGCGAGCCGCTGACGCTCTTCGGTACCGGCGAGCAGATCCGGTGCTTCTGTCATGTAGCTGACGTGACACCCGCGCTGGTCGCGCTAGCCGCTAGCGATAAGGCGAACGGCCGCGCCGTCAACCTCGGCAGCTCCGAGCAGGTGTCGATCGGTGAGCTAGCCCGCCGGGTCATCGCGGCTACCTGCTCCTCCAGCGGCATCACCCGCGCCTCCTACCTGGAGGCTTACGGCCCCGGTTATGAGGACATGCAACGTCGGGTGCCGGACTGCGCACTGGCGGCGGAGCTGGTCGGGTTCCGGGCCACCCGGCCGCTTGACGAGATAATCCGCTCCGTCATCGCTGACCAGCAGTCGGTCCTGGCCGCCACGGTAGCGGGGTAACGGAGAGCTACGGTGAGCAGCGGACAACCGCAGGTCAGCGCGCGAGACGGTCCTGGCCGCCGGGGATGGCGCCGTCTGTCGCGCCGTGCTGCCTGGCCTGCGCTGGCACTACTCGCATTCGGGCTGGTGGCGTTCAGCCTTGCCACGCACCTCGGGCGGCCGGACCGGCGCACGCTGGTGGTGGCGTCCATCCCGTACTGGAACATGCAGCACGGCACCGCCGTCGTGCTGGCGAACCGCACTGCCGTGAATGAGGTCTCACCATGGATATACGGTCTGACTGCCGCCGGCGACATCGTGCCCCAGTACCCGCCTGGCCAGGCCTCGGCGGTGGCGACGGAGTTGGCGCGGTTGCGCGCGGCGCATCTGCGCATTGTGCCCAGCATCGCCAATATCACCGCCGGTGCCTGGGACTATCCGGCAGTTTCGCACGTGCTGCATAACCCGGCGATGATGCAAAAGCAGGTCGACGCGATCGTGGCGCTGGTCCAGCGGAGCAAGTACGCCGGCGTTGACATCGACTACGAGGAACTGCACGCCGGCGACCGGCAGGCCTTCACGAAGTTCGCCAGCGACCTCGCGGCGGCGCTGCACAAGCGCCACAAGGTACTGTCAGTCGCGGTCTTCCCGCAGACGGCGAAGCCTGCCGCCGGATCGGCGAACGCGGCGCAGGACTATGCCGCGCTCGGCCGGGTCGCCGACCAGGTCCGCATCATGGCCTACAACTACCACTGGGCCAACTCAGCGCCGGGCGCGACGGCCCCGATCAGCTGGGTCCGGGCGGTCACCCGGTACGCCACCAGGCAGATGCCAGCCAGCAAGGTGGTACTTGGCGTGCCGCTGTTCGGCTACAACTGGCCGGACGGGACGGCGTCGGCCTCGACCGTCAGCTGGCTCCAGGCGCTGCGACTATCGCGTCGGTACCACGCTTCAGCCAGTTACAGCAAGGTGGCCCAGGCGCCGTATTTCAGCTATGTCAGCGGCCGCCGCACGCATACCGTCTGGTTCGAGAACGCCGACAGCTCCGCGGCAAAGTTCCAGGTCGTCAAGGGAAGCGGCGCTGCCGGGGTCTACCTGTGGATGTACGGGTACGAGGATCCTGGCACGTGGTCGTCGCTGCGTAAGCTACTGCCGGTCTCGGGACCGAACGCCACGAGCACGTCTTCGGCGGTGCCGTTATGCCGTGGTGGTTCTTCGCGATCTTCGTGCTCGGCTTCAACTTCGCAATCTGGGGCCTGGTCGGCATAGTACGGCTGGCCGAAGCATGCGCCGCTCGGCTGGCCAGCCGCGGCAAGCGCACGCTGGCGCCCCGGGCGGCAAACTGGGTCGCGCTGCCTGTCCGGCCTGGCGTGACCAGCACCCGCCAGATTGTCAGGAAGATCTCGCTTGCCGTCAATGACGTCGCCGTCCTGATACCTGCGCACAATGAGGCCGCGGTGCTCGGCGCGAGCCTGGACGCGATCATGGAGCTCGTTCCGGTCCGCAATATCCACGTCGTGTCCGACGGATCGACCGACGACACGCCGGAAATCGCCAGGCGGGCCGGCGTGCATGTGCACGAGACCGAAAAGAACGTGGGCAAGGCGGGTGCGCTGAAGGAGGCGATCGACCGGTTCGGCCTCATCGACCGGTACCAGGTGGTGCTGCTGCTGGACGCCGACACGAGGATCCAGCCTGATTACTTCAGCGAGGCACTGCCGCTCTTCGCCGACCCGGAGGTCGTCGCGGTGGCCGGGTGCGTCCAGACGGCGCGAGACCGCCGGCTCAGCCTGATCGGCAACATCCTGGTTGGCTACCGAGAGCGGATCTACGCGATCGGCCAGCGGGTGCTCAAGTTCGGCCAGACTTACTCGCGCGTCAATGCCACCCATATCGTCCCTGGTTTTGCCAGCATGTACCGCACCGAAGTCCTCGCGCAGATCGACCTCAACCCGCCCGGCCTGGTCATTGAGGACTTCAACATGACGTTCGAGGTCTACCAGAAGAGGCTGGGCAAGGTCGCGTTCACGTTGTCGGCAGTCGCAGTCACCCAGGATCCGGTGCGGATCCGTGACTACGTCAAACAGACCAGGCGATGGGCCATCGGCCTGTGGCAGACGGTCAGGCGGCACCCGCCGCAGGCCAATCTGTTCACCGGGATGCTGGCAGTCCTGCTGCTGGAGTTCATCACCGCGAGCACAATCTTCGTGATCTTGCCGGTGATCGCCGCGATCCTGGTGGTACCTGAGCTGGCTCCGAGCGCGCTGCACTGGGTGCCGATGGCGGACGTGCACGCAGCAGTCGCCGCCCACATGAACGTGACAGCTGTCGTGTTCGGTGTCGGGCTGCCTGACTATGTGATGACGTTCCTGGTCGCGGTCCTGCACCGGCGGGCAAGCCTGCTGTTCTTCGGCCTGTTCTTCCCCTTCGTGCGGGTTATCGACTCTGCCATCGCGCTGTCCGCGTTTGCAGTGGCCTGGTTCGCCCGATCCAACGGGACGTGGAAGAGCCCGCCACGACGTGCTATCGATGCCCAGCCGGCGCGCGTGCCGGTGCCCGTTGGTGGCGGGCGCGGAGCAAGGATGCCGGCCACGGGCCCGGAATCGTCAATCTCGTCCGACTATGGTCGGGAACGAGGTCATGCATCGTGATGAGCACGACCGGGCGCAGCCGCGGCACGCTAGTGCCATGAACCCGATCCGGCTCATGCTTGCCGACGACCACTTCATGATCACCGAGGTCCTGGCGTCGCGACTGGCAGCACCGGACATCTGGGTCGCCGCACGGTGCGCCGCAACCGACCCGAACTTGCTCGCGATCGTGAAGGGCGTCCGGCCGGATGTCATCGCCATCGATTCGGAATCGTACGCAGCCGCGGTCGGCGATCTGGTCGAGCGACTGATCGCGCACAGTCCTCAGGCGCGCGTCGTAATCCTGAGCGGCGACCAGAACGTTGCTCACGGGGTCACCGCGGCCCGCGCGGGCGCAGCCGCATGGGTCGCTAAGGAGCAGGACGTGGACGAGTTCGAGTCGGTCGTCCGTGGCGTGTGCCGTGGCCACTCGTGGTATCCGCCGGAGATGCTCGGTGAGATCCTGCGCAGCCTGCGGACCGGCGTCAGCCGCTGCGGCAGCGATCTGCATGTCCTGAGCTCGCGCGAGATTGACGTCCTGCGGGCCATGATGACTGGCAGCCGCGGCAGGCAGATCGCAGCTGACCTGCACATTTCAGCCGATACTGTGCGCACGCACACGCAGAATATCTACGCTAAGCTCGATGTGCACAGCCGCCTGGAGGCGGTGAGCGTCGCCAGGGCTGCCGGCCTAGAGCCGCGCGACCGCGCCGTCGGCTCGTGACTGACATCGCTGATTTCGCATACGCCGCCAGCCGATGGGACGTGCCACGACTGCCCCGGCTGGTCGGTGGGTACCACCTACGCTGACTAGCTAGCCAGGTCGGCTACGCAGCGTACGGCTTGGCCGCTGGTGCCGTGCTCGCTCCGGCACCGGGCAATACCTAGCACGGGGGTTGACTCGCAGGTGGATGGGCCTTCTCCGGACCTTCAGGTCTCGCGAACCGCTCCGGCGTTCGCGGCCGACTGCGACCTGAGTATCCGCGGTCTCCTGCACGATCTCGGTCATCAGATGATGACGCTGTCGCTGCTCGCCGACGCTGTGCGCGACGATGGCGCGCTGTCGGCGGCGGCTCGCCAGCGAATGGAGATTGTCAAGCAGGAGATGTTCCGCATCGTGCAGCTGATCGCCGACTCCATGTCGCCTGATACGGCCACGGCGCGAGCGGAACTAGTCGACATCCGCCAGATTGCCGATGAAGCAGCGCAGCTAGCGGGCCTGGCGTACGACACGCCGGTGACCGTCGAGCCAGGCGGCCCGGCTGTGATTTCGATCAACACCTCGCTCCTCCGGCGGGTCCTGCGCAACCTCGTGGACAACGCTGTCGGCGCGGCCGGGCCTGGCGGCCAGGTCTTCGTCAGAATCGAGCAGAAGGCCGAAACAGTCGTGGAGATCGCTGACACCGGTCCCGGTTTCGGCCGTGCCCCGGCCAGCGCGTCCGGGCTCGGCCTCACCATCGTCAGGGAGCTTCTCCGCGCGGCCGGCGGTCGGCTGGACATCGCCACGGAGCCGGCCGGCGGCGCCCGGGTTCGGGTGATCTTCAGTCCGGATCCAGGACAGGAGGAGCCGCCGGTGCACGCCGACGGGCCTTTGGGCCTGGGCCCGTCACTGGAGTCGAAGTCAAGGGCGCCGGTCTCATGACCGAGGTGGTGATTGGCGACGATCACGCCATCTTCCTCGATGCACTGTCCACGGCGCTAAGCCGAGATGGCTGGACCGTGACCAAAGCGGCGACTATCGAGGACACTGTCGCCGCTGTCAGCGCGCGACAGCCGGGCGTTTGCCTGATAGACAGGCACTTCGCGGCTGGCCGCGATGGTCTCGGCGCGCTGCGCGACCTGTCTGCCGTATCGCCGCTGACGAAGGTGCTGATTCTCTCGGCCGACGGCGACAGTGACAGCATCATGCAGGCGATGCGGGCCGGTGCCGTCGGCTACGTCCACAAGACGCGGAGCGTTACAGTCCTGAAGCGCACCATCGACCGTGTTATGGGCGGCGATGTCGTCGTGGAAGTGCCTGCCGGCCAGGCAATTCGTCCTCAGCTGGCTTACCAGCGCGATGCGATGCGACTGGCCGAGACCCTCACCACACGCGAGAGGCAGTGCCTGGAGCTTCTGGTAGCTGGCCAGGACACCGCGGCAATGGTCAGCAGCCTCGGGGTCTCGGCCGCGACAGTCAGGACTCACATCCAGGCGCTGCTCACAAAGCTCGGCGCTCACTCGAGGCTCGAAGCCGCGGCCTTCGCGGTCCGGCACGGGCTGCTCGACGAGCGGGCCCGCCGCGGCGACCTGGCCGGGAGCTATCGCTGAGCGAGGAGTGCGCTGGTCAGGTTGCTGCCAGGTGTCCGGTATACCCGGCTGGCGGCGCAGGCCTGGCCCGGCGGTCCAACTAGACTGCGGCGTATGCCTCGACCACGCGTGCTCTCCGGCATCCAGCCGACGGCCGACTCATTCCATATCGGCAACTACCTGGGTGCTCTGCGCCAGTGGGTGGCCCTGCAGGAGACCCACGACACCTTCTACTGCGTAGTCGACCTGCACGCGATCACCGTTCCGCAGGAGCCGGCTGAACTTCGCCGCCGGAGCAGGGTTGCCGCTGCGCAGCTGTTCGCCGCAGGCCTGGACCCGGACTCCTCGACGGTATTCGTGCAAAGTCACGTGCCCGAGCATCCCGAGCTGGAGTGGGTGCTGGCCTGCATCACCGGCTTCGGCGAGGCCAGCCGGATGGTCCAGTTCAAGGACAAGTCCGCGAAGGGCGGGGCCGACTCCTCTAGCGTCGGCCTGTTCACCTACCCGATCCTGCAGGCCGCCGACATCCTTCTCTACGACGCTGACCAGGTGCCCGTCGGCGAGGACCAGCGTCAGCACCTGGAACTGACCAGAGACCTGGCGCAGCGCTTCAACCACCGGTTTGGCTCGACGTTTGTAGTGCCCGGCCCGTACATCCTGCCCGAGGTTGCCAAGATCACCGATCTGCAGGATCCGGCGATCAAGATGAGCAAGTCGGCATCGTCGCCGCAGGGCCTGATCGACGTACTCGAGGACCCCGGCTCGATCCGCCGCAAGATCATGCGAGCCGTCACTGACACCGACGGCGAGGTGCGAGCCGATGAGGCCGCCAAGCCCGGCGTGACAAACCTGCTGCGCATCTACGCGGCGCTGGCCGGCGAGCCAGTCGCTAGCCTTGAGCAGCGCTACTCAGGCGCTGGCTACGGAACCTTCAAGAAAGACCTGGCTGACGTAGTCGTCGACGCGTTCGCGCCGATCCGGGAGCGGACCGAGAAACTGCTGGCCAATGAGTCTGAGCTTGACCGGCTGCTGGCCGCCGGGGCGGCGAAGGCCCACATGATTGCAGGCACCACAATGGCCAGGGTCCGGGACAGGATCGGCTTCCTGCCGCCCGGTTGACGGGTTGCTCGGTTCTACCCGACCACCTGACCCGCCAAGGCCCGGCGCCGGAGAACCTGGCCAGCCGCCAGGTACCGGTGGTGCACCGCCAATCTGATATCAAAGGCACGATATTGCCCTCGGACGGCGTGGCGACAATGGCATGATGCCGTACGCGGTCGTTCCCGCCGTTGTCGGTCCTTATGGGTTCGCGCTTGCTTTGCGGGCTGATTCTTGCCTTGCGGGTTGATTCTTGCTTTGCGGGCTGGTCTTGGCACAACACGAATACGTGCGCGATCTCCGGGTAGTTGGGGCCGGCAGGCATACCGATACCCTCCACGCCTGCCCAGGGAGTGATCATGATGGCTGGGACGCTTCGCGTCCGGCGCAGCCGAGGTGCACTCAGTGGCTTGCTGCTAGTGCTGCTTGGCGTCTGGGGCGCGCTTATTCCGTTCATCGGGCCTTATTTCAACTATGCGTACACCCCCGACCATGTCTGGACGGCCACGTCCGGCCGGGTGTGGCTGGACGTCCTGCCGGGCGTCGTCACGCTGGCAGGCGGCCTGGTCGTACTGCTGAGCCGCTTCAGGCCGGCAGCGCTGTTCGGATCCTGGCTTGCCGCACTCGCCGGCGCCTGGTTTGCTGTCGGTGACCTCATCGCAGGTCATTGGGCTGGCCTTCCGGCACCCGGCGCTCCTGTCGGCGATGCCGCCCGGTCGGCGCTTGAGCAGCTTGGCTTCTTCACCGGACTCGGAGTCGCGATCGTGTTCGTGGCCGCGCTGGCTCTTGGCAGGTTCACCGTCGTGGCGGTGGCCGACGCGGCATCCGGCCAGCCCGAGGCGACGGCCGGGACGGAGCCCGCACCGGCCAGGACGCGGGTCGGTGTCGTGCCCAGGATCAAGCCGGTGCCGGTGTTTCGCGGGCGGTCGCGCGCGGCTGACTCCGCCGACGAGGATGTAACCGCCGTCACGCGCTGATCTACCGTGCGAGCCCAGCAGCTTGACTGCCGTGCTGGCCGGTGCCGGCCGCGTCCTACTGCGGCCGGTGCCGTCCGGCTAGTGACCGGCGGCGTATCCACAGCACGCCGCCGCTGAGGCCGAGCGCTGCCGCGCCCACGCCCGCCGCAGCGAGTGCGTACCCTGTCGTATCGCTGGCTGGCTGCGCGGCGGACAGCCTGACCAGGTTCGGCTTCGCGGCACTGCGCGCAGCGGGCGCTGGCGCGGGCAGCGGCGGCACCAGTTCGCCGACCGGCTTGACCTTGCCATTCATCGCGAATCCCCAGTCCAGCAGCTTCTCGGCTGAGGTGATCTCCTGCAGCGACGTGCAATGCAGGACGGTCGCGATCAGCGTGACGCCGTTACGCCTGGCCAGGCCCACGTAGGTGGCCTCGGAACTCACTGTCCAGCCGATCTTGCCGCCGATGCCGCCGCGGTACTGCGTGAGCAAGTAGTTCTGGTTGACCAGGTTCTCCCAGTCCCCCGGCTTAAGTTCGAGCCTCGCCCTGAGCGTCGAGTCGTATTTCATGAAGGCCGGCGTCGCGAGCGCCTGCCTGGCGATCAGCGCCTCGTCATAGGCGGACGTGACCTGGCCGGCCGCGGGCAGCCCGTTCGGGAGTTTCGCGACGACGTCATAAGCCTGCAGATGCCGGGCCTCGGCATTGATCAGCGCCATGCCCTTGGTGAATGAACCAGTGGCCTGGGTGAGCGCCACTGCGGCGTCGTTGGCGGAGATCAGCAGCAGGGCCCTGAACAGGTCGGCGACCCGGTATCTGCGGCCGGTGATGAGGAAGGCACTGGTCGGCTGCTGTGACGTTGCCAACGGGGTCGCGACGATCACGGCGTCGGGATTGAGCAGCGGGATCAGTGTGACCGCCGTCAGCACTTTGAGCGTGCTTGCCGGACCGAACTCGCCGTGCGGGTCCCTGGCGGCCAGTACCTGGCCGGTGCTGGCATTCGCGATGACCCAGGCGGACGCCGGGATATCCGGCAACGGCAGACGGTCACCTGGTGGTTGACGGACCACAAGGCCGCGGCTCGCCATCAACGGCCCGCCGATCCTGCGGGCGGCCCGGCTGCCGGGCTGCGGGCTGCGGGCGGGCGACGTCCCCGCCGCAGTACCCAGCGAACTGGCAGTCGGCCGGGCTGCCGCACGGCTGACGACGATGCCTGCAGCGGGCGCAACGCGGGAGGCCGGCAGTGCGCTGACAGTCGGGCAGGCGATGGCGATCACTGCCGCGCCGACGGCAAGCGCGGCAAAGGGCCGCGCGCCATGCCTCAGCCAGCGCCGCGAGATCCGCCGTGGGTCACACCGGTCGCCGGGCGCGCAGGGGTGACCTGGCAGTCGGCTGGAACGTCGCCTAGTCGGCTCGGGGCGGGGCTGAGTCACGGAGTGTGACGTTCCCCACGCTTGCCGTGATTGATGCGTGGCACATTCCGGCCGAATGAGGCCGGAGGCAACGAACTCATGCGGCTTTGCGCAAGCTTTGACCTGCAAAGGCCGTCAGCTTGGTGATCCTTGAGACTTATGCAGGTGAACGCTTACGTCGTCAGCGTTCACGGTCGGTGGCCACAGCGCTGCGCCGGGCTCGCGCGCCGTACGCTGGTGGAATGAGTCGCACATCGGAGTCAGGCGCGCCGATCGAGGGCGTCTACGGGCCAAAAGACGTGCAGAACCTCGATCCCGTCACGGACCTGGGCGACCCGGGCTCGTTCCCGTTCACCAGGGGCATCTACCCGACCATGTACCTGACCCGGCCGTGGACGATGCGGCAGTACGCCGGCTTCTCGACCGCGGCGGACTCCAACCGGCGGTACCACCAGCTGATCGCGGCCGGGACGACGGGCCTGTCGGTCGCATTCGACCTGCCCACGCAAATGGGCTTCGACTCCGATGCGGAACAGGCCGCGGGCGAGGTCGGCAAGGTAGGCGTCGCCATCGACTCGCTGGAGGACATGCGGCTGCTGTTTGACGGCATCCGGCTTGATCAGGTGTCGACGTCGATGACCATCAACGCGCCGGCCGCCCTGCTCCTGCTGCTGTACCAGCTGGTCGCCGAAGAGCAAGGCGTGTCCGCGACGGAGATCTCAGGCACGATCCAGAACGACATCCTGAAGGAATACATCGCGCGCGGAACTTATATCTATCCGCCAGGACCCTCCCTGCGGCTGGTCGCCGACACCTTTGCTTACTGTCGCACGGAGATCCCGCGCTGGAACACGATCTCCATCTCCGGCTATCACATGGCCGAGGCGGGGGCGACGCCGGTTCAGGAGATCGCCTTCACGCTGGCGAATGCCCGTGAATATGTGCGCGCCGCGATCGCATCGGGCCTGGCCGTAGACGAGTTCGCGCCGAGGTTGTCGTTCTTCTTCGTGGCTCGCACGACACTGCTGGAAGAGGTAGCAAAGTTCCGGGCGGCCAGGCGGCTGTGGGCACACATCATGCGGGACGAGTTTGGTGCAAAGGATCCGCGCTCGCAGATGCTGCGTTTCCACACCCAGACAGCGGGCGTGCAACTTACCGCGCAGCAGCCGGAGGTCAACCTGGCCAGGGTGACCCTGCAGGCGCTCGCGGCCGTGCTCGGCGGTACCCAGTCGCTGCACACCAACTCTTACGACGAGGCGATCGCGCTGCCGACGCAGAAGGCGGCGACACTCGCGCTGCGGACGCAGCAGGTGCTCGCGCTCGAGACCGACCTGACCGCTACTGTCGACCCGCTGGCCGGCTCGTACGCCATCGAGTCGATGACCGACGACATCGAGGCCGGAGCACGCGAGCTGATGGACCAGGTCGCTGCCCTCGGCGGCGCGGTCGCAGCCATCGAGCAGGGCTTCCAGAAGGCCGAGATCGAACGGTCCGCTTACCGGATCGCACGCGAAGTTGACTCCGGGGAGCGCAAGGTAGTCGGCGTCAATGCATACGTGAGCGAGCGGGAGGAGCCGTACGAGCCGTTGCGGGTCGACCCTGCCATCGAGCACGAGCAGGCTGCCCGGCTCGCTGACCTGCGTGCCAGGCGGGATTCAGCAGAAGTCAGCCGGCGCCTCGATGACGTCAGGACGGCAGCTGCTTCAGATGCGAACATGATTTACCCGCTACGGGACGCACTGCGGGCGCTCGCGACGATCGGCGAGGTCAGCAACGCGCTGCGGGATGTCTGGGGTGTCTACCGCCCGCCGGAGGTGTATTAGGCGCGGCGCCTGGTAGCGGCCGGTACCAGCCACTGCGCGACAATCCCGCAACGTCAGCGGACCGGCGACCCCAGGCGGTACGATTCTCGCCAGTAGAGCGATCTCGTAAGCGATTGACCAGAACGTTGATGCGCTGCAGGCGTCTCGTTGATCTTGTCGGACAGCGAAGCTAGCTTGCGGGCGGGACGCGGATTGGCGGGCACGCGCGCACGGGTTTGACGGCGGTTGCAGCAGGTACTTAGCGCGAGTGCTGTGGCGATTCGCCCGACGTAGTTCCGGTGCGAGGGACGCCGGAGCTGTTCTGGAGCGGGCACATTACCGGGCATGGCCCGGGATTCTGGTGTCGTAGCCGACGGCATTCATTTATCCCGGACAGGCCTCGCTTGCTAGCGGACGGAGTGAGTTCGAGGTTCAGATGGACAACCCGCTAAGCGCCGCACGAGATCGGCGCACTACCGAAGCCCGGAGAATCGACCAGGGCAGTCTCAACGGGGAGGCGACGCATGGCCGAGCATGATCTCGAAGGGGAACTTGACGCGTTCCTGTCCGGGCACGAGCCGGAACTCGTCGAGTTCCGGCGGGACTTGCACGCTCACCCGGAGACGGGCTACCACGAGTACCGGACCACGCGGCGCATCGCACTCCGGCTTGAGGCCGCCGGGCTGAAGCCAGCCATCCTGCCTAAAGGCACGGGACTCACCGTCGACATCGGCGCGGGCTCTTGCGACGGGCCGGTCGTGGCATTGCGTGCCGATATCGACGCGCTGCCGATCAACGATGAGAAGGACGTGCCGTACCGGTCTTTGACCCGCGGGGCATGCCATGCCTGCGGGCATGACGTGCACACGACCGTTCTGCTAGGCACCGGGCTGTTCCTGGCCCGCGCGGCAGCAGCTCGGGCGCTTCCCGGCACAGTCCGGCTGATCTTCCAGCCGGCTGAAGAAGTGCCCGGCGGTGCGGTCGATGTCATGGCAGCGGGCGGCATCGCCTCGGTAGACCGCATCTTCGCGCTGCACTGCGATCCCCGGCTAGACGTCGGCAAGATCGGCACCAGAACCGGGCCGATCACGGCTGCCTGCGACAAGCTGACCGTCAAGGTCACCGGTCCTGGCGGTCACACGGCGCGGCCCCATCTGACTGCTGACCTGGTATTCGCGCTCGGCAAGATCATCACTGAGCTGCCTGCCGCATTGTCGCGCAGGATCGACCCGCGCTCCAGCCTCAGTCTTGTCTGGGGCCGGGTGAGCGCCGGCTCGGCGGCGAATGCCATCCCGGACGACGGGATGGTTGAGGGCACAGTGCGGTGTCTTGACGATGCCGCATGGCACGAGGCGCCGGATCTGGTGAAGGCGCTCCTGGAGTCGGTGGCAAGCGCGTATGGCGTCGTTCCCGAGATCAGTTACCAGCGAAACGTGCCGCCGACCGTCAATGAGGCGATCAGCACGGCCATGTTCGAGGCCGCCGCAGACCGGGTGCTCGGGCCTGACTCAATCACCGAGGCGCCGCAGAGCCTCGGCGGAGAGGACTTCGCCTGGTACCTGGACTCCATTCCGGGCGCGCTGGCGAGGCTAGGCACACGCACTCCGGGCTCGGGCGCGGACTTCGACATTCATCAGGCTGTCTTCGACGTCGACGAGCGGGCTATCGGCTACGGCGTGCGGCTGATGGCGGCAACGGCGATGACCGCGATGCTGGACGGCGGCAGCGTAACTCCCGGCGCGATGCCGGGCGCAACGGCAAACCGGCCGCAGGTCGCAGACGCCACGCTCGCCTGAGCGTGGCGCCGACCGTCGGCTTCTGCCCGAATCCGTGCGTGGATGCGCTGAAATAGCCCGAGCCTGACGAAGCGCATAGAGTTAGTCGCTAGGACCTGGTCAGGTGCGGGCAGCGGGCATTCGGCCTGCCACCGTGTCCCGGCGACGCCAATACCTAAGCTGAGCTACTGGAGTGGCAGCTCGTGTCATCGCAGCAGAATGAGGCCAAAGCGGGCGCAGACCAGCCCGCGGTCCTGCCTGGTGCCGCAGGCCAGACCAGTGCTGCCGGGCAGTCCAGCCCGCCGACACCAACGATGCCTGCGGCAGGCGGTGCCGGGCCCGCCGGGCCGAGTTTTGCCGGGCAGGTGACTGGCCTGCCGGCACCGGGCCGGGTGGCGTTCGGCGGACCGCTGCCGGGCACCAGCAACCCGTGGAAGGAAACCGCTGGCCGGACCGTGTTCCGCCGGGTTGGCCCGATCGTGCTGTGGTGGATCTGGGTGGCATTTGTCCTGTTTAATCTGATCCAGATTGTCGCCACCGAGCACAACTATTTCTCCGTGGAGCTGACCGCCGGACTGCTGACCGCGACGGGCGTCGCCTACGCGACCACGCTGCGGCCGCGGGTACTCGCCACTTCCGATGGGCTTGAAGTGCAGAACCCCGTGCGTGATCACACCATCCGCTGGGGCGCGCTCAACGGGGTCTACCTGGGCGATGCAGTCGAGCTGAGCTGCGCCAGGCCGGTGCCGCGCAAGGAGAAGACCGTCTACTGCTGGGCCCTGTACTCAGGCCGGCGCGGCCGGCAGAAGTCTCAGCAGCTCGGCGTGAGGTCCTGGAGCCGCATGTCGCCAAGAACTGCCCCGCGGAACGAACCGCCCGTCCGGGATCCGGCGCAGCTCATGGCTGCTGAACTAGGGCGCCGGTCGACGCAGGCCAAGGAAGCGGGCGCGGTGGCGGCCACGCTGGAGAGCCGCTGGGCCTGGCTTCCGATCGCGTTTATCTGCATCCCGGCAGCGGCGCTGCTGGCGCTCCTGCTGGCCAGGTGACAGGCCTGCCGCCCAGGTGACAAGGCTAGCCGAGCGGGTAACCAGGACCCGCGGCCCGCGTCGCAGGCGTTATGCGCCCACCGAGATACACGGACGGCGCCGCAGCGCTGCCACGTAATCAGCGGGCGCACCTGCTGCCTCGGCGGCGTCAGCGATGATGCCGAGGTAGTGCGCGGACGGCAAGCCGCCCTCGTAGTCGTTCAGCACGTAGAGCCAGGCGACAACCTCGCCGTCGAGCGTGCTGACGCGCACTCTGAACTTGCGGTAGTAGCCGAGGTCGGCTCCGTCCCACCGGTCCAGGGCGGCTTCATCGGCCCCGGATACCTCGTAGAGCACCACGAAGACGCGCTCGTCGCTATCCTCGACAACCGTCGCCAGGGCGCCGTGCCAGCCGAGATCCTCGCCGCCGAAGGTCAGCCGCCAGCCTTCCAGCCAGCCGGTGCCATGCTGCGGCGAGTGCGGGCAGCGACGCGCCATCTGCGCGGGATCCATATTGCTTCCGTACGCCGCGTATATCGCCACGAAAGACAAGCGTACGAGCGATGGGGCCGGGATGCTGGCCAATGTCCCGGCAGGCCAGCGGGAGCCTGCGGGTTCCGGTTGGGTCCAACGGCCAGGATGGGAGAGAATGGGGCAACGTGAGCCAGCCGCACGCGAAGATCGCGATTATCGGTGGCGGCCCCGGCGGCTATGAGGCCGCCCTGGTCGGCGCCCAGCTTGGTGCTGACGTCACCGTGATCGAGCGGGACGGCCTGGGTGGCGCCTGCGTTCTCACGGACTGCGTGCCGTCGAAGACGCTGATCGCCACCTCCGGGATGATGGCAGCCCTGGAAGACGCGCCGAGCCTGGGCATCAGGATCAACCAGGGCGGGAACGGGGCTGCCTTGCTCGATGCTCCCCGCCTGTACTCCAGAGTCCGGTCACTCGCCCGCGCGCAATCGGCTGATGTCGCCTCCCGGATGTCGGCCGAAGGCATCAAGGTGATCTCCGGCACCGCCCGGCTCGCCGGGCCGCACCGGGTGGTGGCCGGCGATGCGGAGATCGAGGCCGACGCCGTGCTCGTCGCGACCGGGGCAAAGCCGCGAATCCTGCCCGGATCGGAACCTGACGGCGAGCGGATCCTCACCTGGCGGCAGCTTTACGACCTTGACAAGCTGCCGGAGGAACTGATCGTGGTCGGCTCGGGTGTTACCGGCGCGGAGTTCGCCTCCGCCTTCCAGGCACTCGGCTCGCAGGTGACGCTGGTGTCCTCCAGGGACCGGATGCTGCCGCACGAAGACGCGGACGCGGCCATGGTGGTCGAAGACGTCTTCCGGCGCCGCGGCATGACAGTTCTCGGCAGGTCCCGTGCCCAGCAGGTGGCCAGAACGGATGACGGGGTTGTCGTCACGCTCAGCGACGGACGCGCAGTGCGCGGCACGCACTGCCTGCTGACCGTGGGCATGGTGCCGAACACCAGCAGCCTCGGCCTGGCCGAGGCGGGGATCGCCGTGGACAACCGCGGATTCGTCCAGGTCGACAAGGTATCGAGGACCACTGCGCCCGGTGTGTACGCGGCTGGGGACTGCACTGGCGTACTGATGCTGGCGTCGGTCGCGGCAATGCAGGGCCGGATCGCCATGTGGCACGCCTTGGGTGAGGCGGTTAAGCCGCTGCGGCTCGCCAACGTCGCGGCCACAATCTTCACCGAGCCGGAAATCGCGACTGTCGGCGTGCCGGAGACGGCGGTTGCTGCCGGCGAGATTCCGGACGCTACCGTCGTGAAGCTACCGCTGGCGACCAACCCCAGGGCGAAGATGCAGGGCTTCCGGGATGGCTTCGTCAAGATCATCGCCCGGCGTAGCAGCGGTACCGTGCTCGGCGGCGTCATCGTGGCGCCGCGGGCTAGTGAGCTGATTCTGGGCATTTCGCTGGCGGTCGAGCGGAGCCTCAGCGTCGATCACCTCGCCCACACCTTCGCCGTCTACCCGTCGCTGTCCGGCAGCCTCACCGAGGCGGCACGCAAGCTGATGCAGCCTGTGGAGGGCACCCTCTGACTGTGGCTTTACCTGGACGTCACCGCGAGGCCTGGCCGGCCAGGGCGGCGTTCCAGGCGGAGGGCGCGCGACGCGGGCAGGCGCACTGGTGTCGCGCTCGTCCCGGTAGCCCGATATGCGCGTGTTGTCCCGGCTGGTAGTGGCGGACTGGCCGTCACCGGCGTCTCTGCTGTCGTAGACGATAACTGCCAGGGACGGGTACCAGCCGGACGAGGACGCGGTGCCGGCGCTTTCGATGCTCCGCACGACGCGATGCGGTGGAGGCAACATCGCTGTCGGGCTCAAGACCAGTTCCAGCCCGGAGGACGGCGGCAGAATCTGGGGCTCACCGCGAAACCACCTCAGCGGCTTCTCGTCGGAACCTACTGCCCACGCGAAGGCCAGCGCGCCGCCGACGAGGCCAAGCAGCATGCCTATGAAGAACCCGCCGAGGTTCGAGGTAATCCAGGAACCGAGCGCTAGCACGATCGCGAGCAGTGAATAGAACGCCCGCTGAGCAGGGCTGAACCAGAGCAAAACTCCGCAGAGCAGCAGCATCACCGGGATGAGGTAGCCGGCCAGCCCCTGGATCCCGATATGAATGACAAGCGCGACCGGGCCCCGCTCGGACATCAGAATCTCGCAAGCGCCGGCGGTGACCAGGAGCCCGCCCCAGAACGGGCGAGTACGTCGCCAGATTCTGAAGGCACGCCAGGCGTTGCCGAGCGATTCCGCCAGTGCCTCCTGGAGGGCGCCGCCGCGTCCTGGCGGCTGGCTGTGCCACGGCGGATGACGTTGGGGCACGCGGCGATCTGGCAGCAGCGAGCCGCGTACCGGCAACTGGCCACGTCCGGGCGGGCGGGGCACCGGTCGGCGGCCGCGTTCCGCCGGGCGAGATTCCGGTGGCCGGCGCCGGTAAGGCAACCGGTCGGGCTCCTGCGGGCGTGGCGGGATCGACCGGCCTTTGGCTAGCGACCCGCGTGCCGATGGACGGAGCTCGGGTGGCTGTCCGCCGTGCTGCGCTGGGTTAGGGCGGTCGGGGGAATGGTGTGGCCCGCGGCCTGGATGGCTTCCGCGCACCGGCGGTCGGGGCTGCGGCATCGGGCCGCGCTCGGGTGGCTGCCCGCCGCGCTGCGCTGGGTTAGGGCGGTCGGGGGAACGGCGTGGCCCGCGGCCTGGCTGGCTTCCGCGCACCGGCGGGCGGTGTTGCGGCATCGGGCCGCGCGCCGGCGGCTGTCCGCCGTGCTGCACTGGGTCAGGACGGTGCTGCGCTGGGTCAGGGCGGTCGGGCGAGCGGCGGCCTGGCAGCTGGCGGCGGCCCGGCGGCTGGCCGGGCTCTGGCGGGCGGTGTTGCGGCATCGGGCCGCGTGCCGGTG